>JAESGM010000710.1_pt1 | contig 17009 bp, 17 predicted proteins | sample 9269721 | NCBI WGS metagenome assembly JAESGM01 (sample SAMN15720920, study PRJNA650825) | algae metagenome | isolation source: Komarekiella atlantica HA4396-MV6 and co-occurring heterotrophs from... | place: USA: Theobald House, Kauai, HI | collected 2009-07-29 | reverse complement strand
GGGCGAGACCGAGGACGCGACCATCGCCGACCTCGCCGTCGCGACCAATTGCGGGCAGATCAAGACCGGCTCGCTCGCCCGTTCCGACCGGACGGCGAAGTACAACCAGCTGCTGCGCATCGAGGAAGAACTCGGCGCCCAGGCGATCTATGCCGGCCGCTCGGCGCTGAAGGCTCTCGCCTGACGCATCATGCTGCGCTGCGATAGGCGGCGCCATGCGGTTTGAGACCTAACGGCAGCTCCGGCATCGCGCTATGCCGGAGCATGCATCAGACCGTGCCCCTGTCGGACGAGCGGCTGCGCCGGCGCCGGCAACTCGCCTTTGCCGGCATGGCCTTCGCCATGCTGATCTTCGGGGCCAATTTCGTCGTCAGCCGCCACGCAGTGCTGAACGGCCTCTCCTCGCACGACATGCTGGCGCTGCGCTTCGTCACGGCCGGCTTCCTGCTTTTGCCCAGCTTCATGCTCGCCGGCGGCTTGCGCGATTGCGCCGGCCTCGGCTGGAAGCGCGGCCTGATCCTGGCGATCATGAGCGGCTTCCCGATGAGCTTCCTGCTCATGACCGGGCTGACCTATGCTCCCGCCGCCCATGGCGCGGTGATCGGACCCGGCACGGTCACGGTGATCGGGATCGTCGGCAGCGTCGTCCTGTTCGGCGCGCTGCTGACCCGGCAGCTGGTGCTCGGCGTCATTGCGGTGCTCATCGGCCTGGCCTGCCTCGGCATTGCCGGCACGACCCATGCCAATCCCGGCATCGTCTTCGGTGACCTCTGCTTTCTCGGCGTCGGCCTTGTCTGGGGCGGCTATCCGCTGCTGATCCAACTCTGGCGGGTCGATGCGCTCAAGGCGACCGCCGTCGTCTCCGTGCTGTCGATGGCCTATCTGCCGATCTATTTCGCCTTCTATTTCCGCGGCTTCGACGTCGCGCCCTGGTGGGTGCTGCTGGCGCACGCGATCAATCAGGGCGTGCTCAACGTCATCGTCGGCCTGTGGATCTGGAGCTGGTCGACGCCGGTGCTCGGTCCTTCCGTCGCCGGGCGCTTCCCGCCGATGATCCCGGTGGTCGGCACCCTGCTTGCCATCCCCGTGCTTGGCGAAATCCCGAGCGGGCTGCAGATCGGCGGCATCGCGCTGATCATCGCCGGGTTGTTCGTCGCCTCATGGCGCCGCGCGGCGGCGCGCTAGCATCATCAAACCCAAATTCCAGACGATGCAGACGAGCAGGCCGAGGCCGAGCCCGGCCCACGAGCCAACGACCGGCGCCGCGGTGTGGACAGTGGCGAGCCCAAATCCGAAGCCGAGCAGACCGAGCGCGCTGTTGGCGATGACCGCAGCGCTGGCCGGCCCGCCGATGCGCGGCTGCAGGATCGCGATCAGGCTCGACAGCACGATGGGTAAGGCAGCGAGCACGCCCGACCAGGTCGGGCCGACCGTGGCGCTCACGGTGGTCACGACACCGGTCAGCGTGGCGACGCCAGCGGCGCGCAGCGGCAGGACATACCAGAGCCGGCCCGGAGGCCGCGCAGGACGCGCTGCGAGATAGGGCCGGAAAACCCTGTGGAGCACCGGGAAGACGGTGATCGTCAGCGCCAGGATCGCCGGAAATGGCAAGGCGAGGTCCCGCAACAGCGCAATCGCAGCGACCCAGGTGATCAGTCCGGCGCCAAGGCTGACAAACGTGCCGAACCGTTGCGCCAGAAGGACGTAAACCAGCGACAGGCAGGCATTGCTGAGATTGGCGTTCATGCTGCCGAGCGCGCTGGCCGAGATGAAGCCAGCATCGTGATCGAGAGCGAGGAATGCCAGAACCGGTCCGGCCGAGATCGGCAGCGTCGCGATCATCGCCGCCAGCAACGGCCCGACACGCTCGGCCAATAGTGAGCAGCTGACCACGATGGCGGCCGCGACCGCCATCTTGACGAGCAGCAGGCCGAGCCCGGGATCGATCACGCCGGCTCGCCTCTGGCCCAGCCTTCCTTGGTTTCGGCGATGAAGTCCTCCAGACGGCCCGCTGCGATGGCAGCGCGCAGGCCGGCCATCAGCTCCTGGTAGTAGGCGAGATTGACCCAGGTCAGCAGCATCTTGCCGAGCATCTCCTCGGCCTTGACCAGATGATGCAGATAGGCGCGCGAATAGGTGTTCGCCGCCGGGCAGGAGGATTGCAGATCGACAGGCCTGCTATCCTCGGCGTGCTTGGCGTTCTTGAGGTTCATCCGGCCGAAGCGGGTGAAGATCTGGCCGTGCCGGCCGGCGCGCGTCGGCATCACGCAGTCGAACATGTCGACGCCGCGCCTGACCGCCTCGACGATATCGTCCGGCGTGCCGACGCCCATCAGATAGCGCGGCTTCTCCTGCGGCAGATGCGGCTCGACCGTCTCGATCATTGCCAGCATGACGTCCTGCGGCTCGCCGACCGCCAGGCCGCCAATGGCGTAGCCCTTGAGGTCCATGGCGGCGAGTTCGCGTGCGCTCTCGACCCGCAGTGCGGGCACGGCGCCACCTTGCACAATCCCGAACAGCGCCCTGCCCGCCGGATCGCCGAATGCCTTCTTGCAGCGCTCGGCCCAGCGCAGCGACAGGTGCATCGCCTTCTGCGCAACCTTGTCCTCGCAAGGCAGCGAGACGCATTCGTCGAGCTGCATGACGATGTCGGATCCGAGCAGGTTCTGGATCTCGACCGAGCGCTCGGGCGTCAGCACATGCTTCGAGCCGTCGATATGCGACTGGAAGGTGACGCCCTCCTCGGTCAGCTTGCGCAGATTGGCGAGCGACATCACCTGGAAGCCGCCGGAATCGGTCAGGATCGGGTGCGGCCAGTTCATGAACTTGTGCAGGCCGCCGAGCCTGGCGACGCGCTCGGCCCCCGGCCGCAACATCAGATGATAGGTATTCCCCAGCACGACATCGGCGCCGAGCGCCTTGACCTGCTCGGGATACATGCCCTTGACCGTCGCGGCGGTGCCGACCGGCATGAATGCGGGCGTGCGGATCACACCGCGCGGCATGCGGACCTCGCCGGTGCGGGCAGCGCCGTCCCGGCCGTTGAGATGAAAGCTGAATTCCGTCGTCATGAGCGCCGGCCTAGCGCAGCGCCGCCCTGGACGGAAGGGCCTTGCGCGCCGTGCGGGCCTGTGCCCGCAGCCGAGCGCTCAGCGCTTGGCGAAGGCTGCCGCGTAGACGTCCGGCTTGAAGGCGAGGATGCGGCGGTCGCCGAGATCGAGCACCGGGCGTTTGATCATCGTCGGCTGCGCCAGCATCAGCGCGATCGCCTTCTTCTCGTCGAGGCCCTGTCTGTCGGCCTCGGGCAACTCGCGGAAGGTCGTGCTTCCCTTGTTCAGGACCTTCTCCCAGCCGAGCTCACGGCACCAGGCCTCGATATGCGCCTTGTCGATGCCGGAGACGCGATAATCGTGGAACGCGTAAGGAATCTTGTGCGCGTCGAGCCAGCTCCAGGCCTTCTTCATCGTGTCGCAGTTCTTGATGCCGTAGAGCGTGACCATCGTTCCGACCGTCGCTGATTTCCGTCGGCGCGGGTTGGCATGCAGCCGAGCGGAGATCAAGCGATCCCGCCGCTTGGCGCGGGAGGAAGCCGAAGAAAGCTGCGTGTTTCGCACAGGCGCTCGTTGCCATCGCCGATCGCAGCGCGGACAATCAGGCGTCTCTCGCGTCCTGTCATCCGGCCGGTAACGATGGCGCGTATCGGGCGAGCAAGGAATCGGATGAGCGCGCCATGATCGAGCAGTTGCAGCAGGCCGCGGCGAGCGACGATGAGCTCGACATCCCCTTCCGTCCCTGGAAGGGCCACACCGCGGCCGGCGTGGACTTTCCCGACCTCTCCATTACGACCAGCGAGGCGGCTTTGACCCGCCCGATCATCGACGCGCTCGCCTCGCGGATACCGGCTGACATCGAGGTGCTCGCCGGCATCGATATCGGCGGGCTCGGCCTCGCCGGAGCACTGGCCTATCGCAACGGCCTCGGCTTCATCGACATCCGCAAGGTCGATTCGCTGCGGAACGGCGTGATGCGCAGCATCATGGCCAATTACGAGCTCGGCGAAGGCGTGGTGATATCGAAGGGCTCGCGGCTGGCGGGACGCCATGTCGCGATCGTCGACGATTGCCTGATCTCCGGCGGCACGGCGATGGCGGCGGCGCGATTGATCCACCGGCTCGGCGGCCTTTGCGACACGGCGTTGTTCGTCTTCGACATCGACGGGATGGGCGGGCGGGGGCGCCTCGCTGGCGGTGGTATCACGGCAGAGGTGTTGCGCACGGTCCCGCGCACGGCGCCGGAGAATGCGGAGAGCGTCTAAGCCACGTCGGCGCGATCGCGCAGCAGCCAGCGAGCGAGATGGTCGTGATGGCTTGCGCCATGGACACTGCGGATGAGCACAAACTCCCGGACCGGAAAGCTCGCAGGTGGGATTATTGGCTTGCTGAAGGGGCGCTCATCGTAGAGCAGAGTCACATGCGGCCCGAACTTGGACGGCATCCGAAAACCTCGCACTCGCATCTCGATACGCAGGCTCCTTTGAAGCCCGTCGAGGATCGAAAACGTCTCGCTCGTTTCCAGAAAGATGGCCTGTCGATCGCCGCGTTTGCCATGCCCCGCGACATGGTCGAAGGCGATGGTGAATTGCGAAACGACCATGGAGGCGGCGATCCTCTCCAAAGCCGCGATCTCCTCATTGGTGGCCCCGCCGTATCGCTCGACGCCGCATAAGGTCAGGTGGTAGCGCTCCGGTCCGATCGGCCGCCCGCGCAAATCGTGCGACCTGCGAAGATCATGGGCGAACGCATCGATCGCCGCAGCATCCTCCGGCGGAGGCACCAGCGCGAAGAAGTATCTGACCCAACCGGGTGCAATGAGGGTTTTCGACCAGTCGCGGTCGGCCGCGATCCCGTGCCGGTGATCCCAACCGAACAGATCTGGTTGATCCGGAGAGGGCTTTCCCATCTCCAGCGTATAGAACAAATAATGAACAAACGCAACTACCCTACCCCGCCGCACGATACTCCGACGGCGACATGCCCGCCCGCGCGGCGAAGAAGCGGGAGAAATAGGCCGGGTCGGAGAAGCCGAGCCGGAAGGCGATCTGTGAGACCGGCGAGCGGGTGTAGACGAGGTCGCGCCGCGCCTCGATCATCAATCGGCCCTGGATGACACGCATCGCCGAGTGGCCGAGAACCTCGCGGCAGACGCGGGTGAGATGCGGGCCGGTGACGCCGAGCGCCTCCGCATAGGCATCGAGCGGCTCATGCGTGCAGAAATGGCTCTCGACGCGCTCGATGAAGCGCCGGACCAGGACGGCGCGTGCATCGTTCGAACCGCTGTTCGCCACCGCATGCGAGCGCGCAATCCGGGCGAACCAGATCGCGATCAGTCGTGCATGGGCAGCAAGCGCCAGTTCGCGGCTGCCCCGGTTGCGGCTGAACTCGACCAGCGCCGCTTCCATAGTCGCCGCGAGCTCGGCGATGCTGGCGTCGCCGGGCCCTCGCCTGTCGATGAACGCTTCGCTCAGCACGGCACCGAGCGTGGGCTCGGCCTCGATCAACGGCGTCAGCGTCGAGGTCACGACGCTGGCGACGAAGCCCTCCGTGTCCGGATTGAAACGGAATTCGTGGATCGCCAGGGGCGGCAGCAACAGGGCTGTGCCCGGAATGAGCCGATGCTCCACGCCGTCCACCCGCACCAGACCACCACCCGAGGCAATCAGGAAGAACTGGGCCAGGTCCTGATGGCGATGCGGCTCGATCCGCCAGTCGCGCGGGGCGCTACGGGCGCTGATCCGCTCGATATGCAGCGGATCCGGGAAACGCTGCTCGCGCGGCTCGTCATAGAGCCAGTAGGCGGGCACCGAAGCGAGTGTCATCGCACAACTCAATGTTCGTTTCGTCCAAGACGTTGGGTGAATGCTCCATTCCGGTCAAGCAGATAGAATGGCAAATTCGCGTGAAAGTACCGGGCTCTGCGCCCGCGTTGAATCATGGGAGGACGCGATGCGCACGCAGGTCGTGATCATCGGCTCGGGGCCAGCCGGCCTGCTGCTTGGCCAATTGCTCACCCGCCAGGGCATCGACAACGTCATCCTCGAGCGCAAGAGCGCCGACTATGTGCTCTCGCGTATCCGGGCCGGGGTGCTTGAGCAGGGCACGGTCAACCTGCTGCACGAAGCGGGCGTCGGCGCGCGCCTTGCCGAAGAAGGCCTGCCGCATGACGGGTTCTCGCTCGCCTTCGAAGGCCGCCTGCAGCGCGTCGACCTCAAGGGCCTGACCGGCAAGCAGGTCACGGTCTACGGCCAGACCGAGGTGACGCAAGATTTGATGGAGGCGCGGCAGGCTGCCGGCACGACGAGCTTCTATGAGGCCGAGGACGTCCAGCTCCATGATTTCAACGGCGCCTCGCCGCGCGTCAGCTTCACTGTCGAAGGCAAGCGCCGCGAGATCGCCTGCGACTTCATCGCCGGCTGCGACGGTTTTCACGGGATCTGCCGCGCCTCGGTGCCAGCGGGGGCGATCGAGACGTTCGAGCGCGTCTATCCGTTCGGCTGGCTCGGCCTGCTGGTCGACCAGCCACCGGCCGCGCATGAACTGGTCTATGCCAGTTCGCCGTTCGGCTTCGCGCTCTGTTCGATGCGCTCGGAAACCCGCAGCCGCTACTATGTCCAGGTCCCGCTCGACGAGAAGGTCGAGGCCTGGTCGGACGAGCGCTTCTTCGACGAGTTGCGCCGGCGTGTCCCGGAGGAGGTCGCCGCGGCCATTACGGCTGGGCCATCGCTGGAGAAGAGCATTGCGCCGCTGCGCAGCTTCGTCGCCGAGCCGCTACGCTTTGGCCGCCTCTTCCTCGCCGGGGATGCCGGACACATCGTGCCGCCGACCGGCGCCAAGGGGCTCAACCTTGCCGCCAGCGACGTGCACTACCTGTTCGAGGCGCTGCGCGAGCACTATGCCGAGCGCTCGAATGCCGGGCTCGATGCCTATTCCGCGCGGGCGCTGGCGCGGGTCTGGAAGGCGGTGCGCTTCTCCTGGTCGATGACCAACCTGCTCCATCTCTTCCCGGAGGCGAGTGCCTTCGACCAGCGCATCAGGCGTGCCGAATTCGACTATCTGACGCAATCGCCGGCCGCGCTGACCAGCGTGGCGGAGAACTATGTCGGCCTGCCCTATTGAGGGCCGGCAAGCCTGCCATCACCGCGGCGGCAGCTTCTCATGCCTGGGAATGCCCGGCGGCACATGGTCCCAGGGCTGCGCGACCGAATGCCAGAACACCATCTCCGGCTTGTAGCGGCCGGGTTCGTCGAGACTGCCGGCGCGGACGATGAAGAGATCGGGAATATCCGGAAAGGTCAGGTAGACCGGTGAGCCGCAGGTCGGGCAGAAGGCGCAGCGCTTGACCGTGCCGCCCTCGCCGACGACGTCCCAGGTGCTGGCCTTGCCCTCGACCGTGACAGGCGCACCGACGAAGCTCAGATAGGACGCATGGCCGGTGCCGCTCTGCTGCTGGCACTGGCGGCATTGGCAGTCGTTGCTCTCGACCGGCTCGGCCGCGATCTCATAGCGGATCGCGCGGCAGGCGCAGCCGCCCGTATAGGCATGGCTCATCGTCATTCTCCAGTAAGGGATACTTGCTCCAGGAAGGGATGCTTGGCAGCCGGGACGGTCCTGCGGCGTCAATTGTCCTCGCCGGCGACGTCACCGAGGCGCGGCAGAATGGTCCTCCAGCCGCGGCCCATATTCGTGAACGCGGCCTCGTTGCGCGGCAGCTCGAAGCCGGAATGGACGAGGCGCACGCGGGTGCCATTCGGCTCCCTGGACAGCGTCCAGGTGACGACCGTGTCGAGCCGGGAGCCATAGCCGGCATTGCCGTCGTCGCCACCCTTCCAGGAATAGACCAGGCGCTCGTTCGGTACGACATCCAGGACCTGGCAGTGGATCGTGCCGTCCCAGGCGCCGGCCGGCGTCGTCCTGAAGGTGAAGCGTGTGCCCTCGACCGGAGCGAAACCCGTGGGCTCCATGATCCAGCGCGCAATCAGCGCGCTGGAGGTCAGGGCCTTCCAGATCGTCTCCGGCGCGTGCGGGAGGGTTTCATCGACGACGATGTCCTGCGTGGCAGGCTGAAGGTCGAGAGCGGTCATGGATCGATCTCCTTGAGCAGGGTGCGGAGGTTGGCGAAGCGCTCGCGCCAGAAGACGCCGTAATGGCCGATCCAGTCGACGAGCGGCGCCAGCCCTTCCGGCTCGGCGCGGTAGAAGACGTTGCGACCTTCCGGCCGCTCGGCGACGAGGCCGGCCTGCTTCAGCGATTTGAGGTGCTGTGAGATGGCGCCCTGCGTCACGCCGCTGCCGCGGGTCAGTTCCGCTACGGTGATCTCGTCGCAGGCGGAAATCCGCTCAAACACGGCCCGCCGGGTCGGATCGGCGAGCGCACGCATGACGGTGGAGACGGAAGCGATCTCAAGCATGGCCAATCAATTAGCAATCACTAATTCATTAGTCAATGCTAATCTATATATCCGCGCGCAGACAGGTGCACCTGCCGCCCAGCCGGGCGAGACCATCGCCAGGATCGGACGCCTTTCCCGGAGTCCGCCTCCTCGGCAGCGCTGGTCGATATCCTCGATGCGGATGATGTCGTCCTCGCCGAGATAGGAGCCGACCCGCACCTCGATGATCTCAAGCGGGATCTTGCCGGGATTGGCAAGACGATGGACGCAGCCGATCGGCAGGTAGATCGCCGTGCTCTGATGCATGAGAATGGTCGCGTCGCCGCGCAGGTGTCGCAGACCTCGCCCTGATGCTCAGCGCGATGATTGCACCAAGCGGGACGGCAGCCGCCGCTCGGATCACACTCCAGCCCCTTCGGACGGCAACGAGGCAATCCGAATCAGGCGAGGAATGTTGAGATAGCAGATCGTTTTACGAGTCGGCAGGTCGATCAATCCCTGCGCACGAAATGTGGCGAGCGTCCGGCACGCAGTTTCCAGCGTCATTCCGAGATAGTCCGCGATATCATTGCGCGGGATAACGACACGAAATGCATTTGGGAGCACAGGATCCCGGGGAAGGTGCTCGCGGATCTGGAGCAAGAACCAAGCCATTCGGCATGTCGCACTCTTCTTTCCCGTCGCAGCCAAAAGGCGGAGGGAAGCCTGAAGAGCTTGATCGGTGCCGCTCGGCTCAGGCGCGGCAATGTCCTCGCGAGGCCGCAAGGTGCATCGCGTCAAGGTTTCAGCGGTGTAACGCTGCAAGGCTGAAGGCGCGATGACGCTTCCGGGCCAGAAGAATGTCACGATCTGGCGAGTCCCGTCGCTCCAGAGCCGAACGGCCCGGACCGCGCCGTCGACAACTTCGATAGCGTGGGGCAGGTGCTCGTCTTGCCAGAAAAGAACGACATTGCCAGGAACGAGCCGGAGCCGAGGATCTCGGACCAGTGGCCGAGCTAGGCTTTTGGTAGCTAGGACGCCAGAAAGATCCATCTGCCGAGTGTCGTCGAGCGTTAGCAACATCCGTCAAACCCCAATCCCACAGCCAACTGGCAGCAATGCCGCACCGACATGATGTTCCTTGCGGTGCCGGTTCTCGACTGGGTTTCCGAGGTAGGCTGTAGGTGGTAACCTCCCGCTCCTCTTGACGTGGCAATGGCTAACGGCTCGGTCATCAGTGGCGCTTACCTGGCGCCGCGACCTCATTTTCGGCCGAAATTCGGATCACGAAGCCGCGTCGGTGACAGGTCGTCGATCGGCAAGGCCGGGGAGCGCCCCCTCGTGCGCAGTCTACCTATTATAGGCTGGGCGCTGCCCATGCCCGGTTATGCGTGAGCCCCTCTGTATTGCCGAGACCTGCCAGCTCTCCTGACGGGCGTTCGCATAGTGGCGGGACCAGGCGTCGAGCATGAGCAGCCGCCAGAGGATAACGCCGAACCCTCGACCTCGGCCGGATCCATGGGCCCTCAACAGGCGCTCCACCGCCGCCGCATCCCAGTACTGACTTGCCCGGCTTTCGAAGGCGATGAGCCGATCCTGGACCATCGCCCGGCCCGCAGCGCTTCGGAACCAATCATCGAGCGGTACGCCGAAGCCGCGCTTCTGAGCCTGAAGCGTCGCCTTCGGAAGTAGCCGCGGGCCGAGCGCCCTGAGCGGCAGCTTCCCATGAGTGCGATTGAGAAGTGTCGAGCGTGGCAGCCGAGCTACCCACTCGACCAGCCGGACATCCAGAAATGGTGAGCGAACCTCGATGGAATGCGCCATGGAGGCCCGGTCGACCTTCACCAGCACGTCGTCGGGCAGATAGAGGCTGTAGTCCAGCCGCTGTTGACGGGTCGTGACCCCGCCGCCGCGACTTCTTTGCCATCTCTCCCATATCGGCCCGCCCGCAACCCGCATGCTGGGCCGCAGCTCCGGATGGACGATGCCACTCAGCACTGGATCCTCCGGAGATTCATCAAACGCGGCCGCGCAACCATCGTTAGGCAGAGCGAGCTTCGATAGTCGATGCCGCGTAAGCGAGCCTTGCGGCAGAAGCCTGCTCGCCATCCGAAGTATGCCGCCTACGCGCCCGGCAGCCTTGATCACCCCGACGCGGTTCAAGGCCTCGATGTAGCGGCGGTAACCGGCGAACATCTCGTCACCGCCATCTCCGGACAGAAACACCGTGGCGTGCCCTGCCGCCGCCTCGCAGAGCGTGAAGAAGGGTAGCGCAGAGGGGTCGCCGAAGGGCTCATCGAAAAACCAGGCGAGACGGTCCAGGTCGGCGAGCCCGCCGGATCGCTGCGGGACGATCCGGTGCTGCAATCCCACATGGTTCGCAGTGAGCGAAGCAAGCTTGCTCTCGTCCCAGCCCTCCTCCACAAAACCGATCGTGAGAGCGAGCGGCGCCACCTCGGACTTTGCCGCCATCGCCGCAACCAACCCGCTGTCAAGGCCGCCTGAGAGAAAAATACCGACCGGAACATCGCTGCGAAGGCGGATTCTGACTGCGTCGAGGAGCAAACTTTCGAGTTCGTCGAGCTCCGCCGGTGTGATCGCCCGGTCATCGGGATCGTCGTTGAGCGTCAGGCTCCAGTAGGGCTTCGGATGTGCGACTTCGGGCCGGCCCAGATTTCCGGAGAGCACATGGCCCGGTGGCAGCTTGCTATGCCCCTCGAAGATGCAAGTCTCCCCGGGCAGATAGCCGAGCGCGAGGTATTGAGCGACGGCGTTGCTGTCGACACACTGGTCGGTGTTCGGCTCCGCAACCAGCGCCTTCAGCTCGGACGCGAAACGGAGGCAGCCGTCAGAGACGGCGTAATAGAGCGGCTTCACTCCCAGCCGGTCGCGAGCCAGCACGAAGCTGCGGGCCTCGGTGTCCACGAATGCGAGCGCGAACATTCCATTCAGCAGCGGAAGTGCGTCCGCACCCGAGCGCATCAGCAGCCGGAGCAGAACCTCCGTGTCTGAACCACTGCGGAAGCGCTCCCCGGCACGCTCCAGATCCTGGCGAAGTTCAAGATAGTTGTAGATCTCGCCGTTGAAGACCAACCAGTAACGGCCGTCTTCGCTTCGCATCGGCTGGTGCCCCGACGGGCTGAGATCAAGGATGCTGAGGCGCCGGAAGCCCAGTTCCCAGCCGTCGCCACTCTCGATCCCGGCATCATCGGGGCCACGATGACGCAACTGCTCCACCATCCGTGAGGTGGCCTCCTGCCCTCCCCGAGGACGTCGTCCAAACCATCCGCCAATGCCGCACATCGGTGACTGCCTCTGAATTTCCTGCAGGCGCGCAGCGTGCGCCAATCGTCGGCACGTCTCGGTCCGGCGATCACGCAGCCTCGATGGCACAAGCAGGCGCCATAGACGGCGCTTCGGATATGACACGCGTCAACTTCTCAGTGCGGAACCCCGTCAGTTTGGCTGCTAAAGCGCGCAATCGTGCCGAACGAGACCGCGAACCCGTTCGAGCCCGCAACTTCGAGCCAGGAGCAGTCCGGATCATGCTTGAAGCTACGATTGCGTCCGAAACTGCAGCCAACCGGGCGACCGCGTTGCGCAACGCCTCCGCGACTGCCGAAACAGCGCCCCAATTCGGATCCGCCGATCGGCGGATGCGGTGGTGCTTCTACTCGCCCGGCTGGCGCTCCCTGAGGGTCCTGGCCGGGGATACGAGCATGTCAGGGGGCGCGGAAGCGCAAGTGGCTCATCTCGCGGCCGCCATGGCGCAGCGCGGACACGAAGTGAGCCTGATCTATGGCGATGGGGAGGGATGCGCGCCGCCAACGACCATCGCAGGGGTTCTCTGTCTCGACGCCGCGCCCTCATGGCGCAGGCCTTCGAGCGCGGCCCGGCTCTGGCGGGCGTTGAAAGATGTTTCGCCGACCATCCTCTATGCGCGCCTGCCCGACGACTTTCTCTGGCTGGTTGGGCTGATCGGCCGGCTCCGCAGCCGGACGCGCTTCATCTACGCCCTCGCGCATGACGATCACTGCAAGCCCTGGTCCACGTACCGACATCGGCCGTGGTTCCATAATCCGCTCTATGCCCTCGGGCTGCACAGCGCGGATACGATCGCGATCCAGCATGAGGGACAACGAACCCGGCTGCCGCATCGGCTACGAGGGCGAGCCGTCGCCGTGCCGAACCTGTTGAGGTCGTTCGCTTCCCGGCCGCGGCCATTGGAGGGCGCCCAGATCGACGCCCTCTGGGTTGCGCAGATCCGTCCCGAGAAGCGCCTGGAGCGGTTTCTCGACCTCGCCGGATCGTGCCCTGGCCTCCGTTTCAGCGTCGTTGGCGGGTTCGACCCGACCTTGCCCCACGCGACGCGCTCCAATCTCGAACGCAAGATGCGCTCGCTGAGCAACGTCACCTTCCTGGGACCGACGCAAGCCGCTGAAATCATGGCGCTCCTCGAAGATAGCAAGGTTTTGGTCAACACGTCCGAAGCGGAAGGCTTTCCCAACACGATGCTGGAGGCCTGGAGCGCCGGCGTTCCGGTGCTGTCGCTAGCGATCGACCCTGGAAACGTGATCGAAACGCAAGCGCTGGGAAGGGTCAGCAGAACGACGGCGGGCTTGCGGAGCGATCTGCACCTTCTCACGAAGAACGGTATCCTGAACCAGGAGATGGGCAAGCGCGCACTGGATTATGTCAGGCGCCGACATAACACGACGACGACCTGCGACCTACTGGAAACGGCAGCTCTCGGCCGGCAGGGGAGCGTCCCAGTCGATGGAACCGCCCAGTGGCAGGACGCAATGCCATGAGCGCCGGAAGCTGGGTGGGGCGGAACGCGATGTTCGCCATCCTCGCAGCCGGGATGGTCTTGCTGGCGGTCGTCGTCGCCGGGCTCCTCTTTCTCAGGGACCCGCTGGCGCCGCTCCTGCTCATCGGTGTGGCCGTGGCCGGGGCGGTCGGATTGCTTCTGCTGCAGCGACCGCTCACGACGACGTTGATCGCCTGGTTCCTGATCCTTCTTCCACCCGGTGACCTTCGCTTCGACGAGGGCGCTTACACGCTTGCGGCGAACGGAGCCGTCGCGGCGACCCTGGGCGTCGGGATGGCCCGGGCGATGGGCCGACCGATATCGATCCAGTGGAACGCCACCTGCCTGCTCATCCTGCTCTATATCTTGTGGGGTGCGGTGACGATGCTTTGGGCCCCCGACCTGATCGAAGCGCGCCGCAAGCTGGTGGCCTGGACGATCAGCTTCATCCTCCTGCTCATGATCACAAATCAGCTCCGGTCCCTTGATGCGCTCGAGAGGTTCATGAAAATGTTGAGCACAATGGGCTGGCTGCTCGTTGCATGCGCAATATTTACAATAATTTTCACTGAATACGATTTTAAAGAAAGATTAAAAGTATTCGAGATCAACGAGAATGTTTTTGGCTTGATGCTCATCACGACGCTTCCCGGCGTCATGTGGCCTGTTCTGCGCTCGTCAGGTTCGCGGCGGGTTGCCATGATGGCCCTGAGTGTCGTGTTCCTCCTCTGCGTTTTACTCGGCACGGCGCTGAGCGGGTCGCGCGGCAGCTCGCTCGCGGTTCTGCTGTTGCTGCTCGCTTTCCTGTTTGGAAAATCGACCCGAGCATGGGGGATTACCGGCCTCGTCCTCCTCCTCTGTACCGCTGTCGCCGCGCCGTTCTTCTTCGAGACGATTTCCCAGCGGTTCTCCGCCGAAGAGGGCGGCGAGCTGGGCGGGCGAGAGCTGCTGTGGCAGGCGAGCCTTCAACTGCTCCGCGATTATCCTGCGACGGGAGTCGGCATTGGCAATGGTCCGTTCGCGCTGCACCCCTATCTGGCTGCGCTGACCACCGCGACCAACCACCGGCTCGACTTGCCGAGCCATCAGCCCTTCCTCGAAGTCGCCATCGAGACGGGGCTCTTCGGCCTGCTCATCTATGTCGCTATTTTGGGATCGGCGCTTGCGAGCTTCATCAGTTGTCGCGCCACGGCCACGCGGGAGATGCCGAGCGCCTACTACCCAATCATGGTGGGCGTCTGCATCGCCTATGCGATGGCCTGGATCAAATCGGGAGGGCTCGAGATCCACGCCAGCCTCCTCGTTATTCTGGTACTGCTTCTGGCCCCATCGCTGATCGCAAAGACGGAAGCCCAGGAGACTATCGCTGAGCGGCAATCGCGAGAGCCCCCTTCCCGGAATCGACGAGCGACGAGCTTCGCCGATGCGACCCACTAGCGCCATGCTGACCAGCGTATCCGTCCACGGCAATCCGAGGATATCCGCTTGCACGTGCGAAGAGGCACGCGACAGCGGTGAGCGGACGCGGCTGCGGCCGGTGGACGCGAGCCCGCCAGAGCGTCGGACTGAAGCCTCGCATGACGAGCAGCTCGGTGGGGGCGGCTCGAAATCGCCCGACGCAACCGCTGATTCTATCCAAACAGGCCCGGAAGATGACTCGGGAAGCCGCCACTTCTCGGTGAACGTCTTGAGCAGCGTCGGATACATCACGCTCAATGTCGGGCTGATGGCCTGGTACGTCCCGTTCCTGGTGAGCAATCTCGGGCTCGCCGCTTACGGAATGCTATCGCTGGCCAATTCCCTGGTCCTCTATCTAGCGGTCGTGACAGACAGCTTGAATAGCTCCGTCTTCCGCTATTTGGGAATCGATCTCAATCAAGGCGACATCGGGTCAGCGAACCGGACGTTCAACAGCGCCCTGATCCTGTCCGTGCTCGCCTCCTGCTTGCTGCTCGTCCCGATCGTCGCCACCTGCTACCTATTGCCGCTCATGTTCCAGGTTCCGCCGGACCTGGTTGCGGCGACCAGGTTCGTGCTGGCAGCAGTTGGCGTGATGGCATTGGCCGCGCTCGTCGGCGGAGTTTTCGGCGTATCGAGCCTCATCCGTCACCGCTTCGATCTGCGCAACATCGTCCGGTCCTTGGTCCTGTTGTGCAGGGTCGGTGTCGTGGGGCTTCTATTCGCCGCGGAGCCTCCAAGCCTCGTCCATGTCGGGATTGGCCTCATCCTGGCGGCCGCCATCGGTCTGGCGGGGGATGTTCTCCTGTGGAGGAAACTGACGCCTGAGCTCTCGATTAACCCTCGCCTGATCGAAAGCACGCGATTTCGTCCTCTCATCGGCCTCGGCGCCTGGTCGGCAATCAATGTCATCGGCGTTCTGTTCATCATGCAGGTCGATGTCATCATCGTTAATCAGCTATTGGGACCTGAGGCAACAGGACGCTATGCTTCGATCTTACTGTTTCCGATACTGATCTACACCATGGGCGAAGCTGTCCTTCCGGTGCTGAGTCCAGCTGTCATGGCGCACTACGCGACAGGCAGCAAACAAGCCCTTCAGGATCTGGCAAAGCGCTCCGTCAGGCTTCTCGCCATCTGGCTGGCACTGCCGATCGGCCTTCTCTGCGGCATGGGGGCGCCGCTGCTGGCGCTTTGGCTAGGCCCTGCCTTTGCCGATCTCCAAATCGTTCTGCTGCTTCTCGTCGCGCCCCTGACCATCAATCTGGCCACGCGGCCCCTCTCCTATGTGCTGACGGCCTACAACGAGGTCAAAGCTCAGGGACTCGTAACGCTCGCCCTTGGCGCGGCAAACGTCGCCTTGGCCATAGCGTTCGTGCGGGCAGGTCTGGGCCTCGCCGGCGTTCCGGCCGCCGCGGCACTCGTCTGGACCATGCGGAATGTGCTATTCGTGTCGAGCCGTAGCGCCGTCCTTCTGGGGCTTCGCTGGTACGCCTTCAATGGTCACCTCGCCATCGGCCTGTTGGGAATGGCCGGCGTCGCGGCACTCGGCCGAATTCTCTGTGCGCTGTGGTGGCCGACCGGCTGGCTCTCGCTCGCCTCATTCGCAGCCGTGATCACGCTCGCTTATGGCGCGTTCGCCTACTTTGTCTTCATGACAAAGGCCGATCGCGAACTGGTGTCGAGCGTCTTTGCGAGGAGGAGCACATCGTGACCTCCGACCCCAGGACACGCGCTCTGGAGCCCCCAGCGTCGGCGCGCCGCTTCCAGCCGCCGACGCCGCTGGACATCACCATGTCAGGTGCAGCGGACCGCCATAGCGAAAACTTCACGGTCCAGCCCGAGCCGGTCGCAGTGCTGATCGGCCAGCTCTCGCAAGGCGGCAGTGAACGCCAGCTCTTCATGTTCCTCAGCCACTGCGACCGCACGCGCTGGGCTCCGGTGGTCTACGTTTCAGGCGAGCTCGGATTCTGGGAAGAGCATATCCGCTCGCTCGGCATCCCGATACGGCTCCTCACGGGGAGCCGGCTCGCGAAGATGCGCCAGCTTCGTGCGGCCTGCGCAGCTCAGGGCGTCAGGTACTTCTTCTCGTGGTCCTCCTACACAAATCCGTTCGGCCTGGCCCTTCTGGGCATGGACGTCCGGCGCATCGGCTCCTTCCGAAACGCGCTGTTTGCGGATCTGCCCGCTCGCCTCCGGCCATTTTGGGCCTGGGCGAGCCTTTCGGCGATATCGCTCGCCGTCTGCAACTCCCGGGAAACCTACGACGAGATCGCACAGAGAAAGGCCGCGCGTGCCAAGCCTGTCTACATTCCGA
>JAESGM010000709.1_pt1 | contig 17028 bp, 18 predicted proteins | sample 9269721 | NCBI WGS metagenome assembly JAESGM01 (sample SAMN15720920, study PRJNA650825) | algae metagenome | isolation source: Komarekiella atlantica HA4396-MV6 and co-occurring heterotrophs from... | place: USA: Theobald House, Kauai, HI | collected 2009-07-29 | reverse complement strand
CCTACTATTTCGCGCACTTCCTGATCATCCTGCCGCTGCTCGGTCTCTTCGAGACGCCGGAGCCGCTGCCGGCTTCGATCGCCGACGCGGTGATCAAGGATACGCACGGCGCGCCGGGCATGCTCGAGGGAGCCCACGCGGCTCCCGAGACCAAGGGCTGATCGGTTTCGAGACCAGAGGATTACGAGAATGAAAAGCGTCTTGAAGGCAGCCGGTCTCGCCCTCGCCATGGCCCTCGCGGCTCCCGCCGTCATGGCGGCCGGCGACCAAGCCACCCCGCCGCGGCAGAAATGGTCGTTCGCCGGCATGTTCGGCTATTACGACAACAACCAGCTGCAGCGCGGCTTCCAGGTCTACCAGAACGTCTGCGCCGCCTGCCATTCCATGACCAAGGTCGCGTTCCGGAACCTGGCGGAGAGGGGCGGCCCGGAGTTCAAGCCGGAGCAGATCCGCGAGCTCGCCTCGAAATGGCCGATCCAGGTCAAGGACGGCCCCAACGACAAGGGTGAGATGTTCGAGCGCCCGCCGCGGCTGGCCGATCGCTTTCCCTCGCCGTTCCCCAACATCGAGACCGGCAAGCTCGCCAACGGCGGCGCCTATCCGCCGGACTTCTCGGTGCTGGCCAAGGCCCGCACCTACCGCGTGGGCTTCCCGGGCTTCGTGATCGATGCGCTGCCGGGCTTCACCTACCAGGAGGCGGGCGTCGACTACATCTACGCGCTGCTCGCGCTCGGCTATGTGGATGCGCCCGCCGACGTGAAGGTCGAGGATGGGCTGAACTACAACCTGTATATGCCGGGCAACAAGATCGCCATGGCGAAGCCCCTCGCGGACGGCCAGGTCGAATACACCGATGGCTCGCCCATGACGGTCGATCAATATGCCCGCGACGTTTCCGCCTTCATGATGTGGGCCGCCGAGCCCCATCTGGAGCAGCGCAAGCAGATCGGCTTCCGCGTCATGGTGTTCCTGATCGTCTTCGCCGCCCTTCTCTACTACACGAAGAAGAAGGTCTGGGCCGGCGTGAAGGGCAATGTCGGCGCGACCCAGCACTGACGGAACTCTCCCTGAACACGATGAAAGGCTCCCTCCCGGGAGCCTTTTTCGTTTGACGTCCCGGCGCTGCGGCTGTCATCTCGGCGAAAACGGAGCGCACCAGGTGGGACCGGCGAAACTCGGCATCATCGGCGGATCGGGCCTCTACGATCTGCCCGACCTCAAGGACATGCGCGAGCAGCGTTTCGTCATGCCCTGGGGCGAGCCGTCCGACGCCATCCGCTTCGCCAGCGTGAACGACCGCGAGATCGCGTTCCTGCCGCGCCACGGGCGCGGGCACCGGCTTTCGCCCTCGGACATCAACTACCGCGCCAACATCGACGCGATGAAGCGCGCCGGCGTCACGGATCTCGTCTGCTTCTCCGCGGTCGGCTCCTACCGCGAGGAGCTGCCGCCCGGCACCTTCGTCGTGGTGGACCAGCTCGTCGACCGCACCTTCCGCCGCGAGAGCTCCTTCTTCGGCGAGGGCTGCGTCGCGCACGTGCCCTTCTCCCATCCGGTCGGGCCCCGGCTCGCAGCGCGCGTTGCGGCGGCGCTTGCGGCCGAGGGCGTGCCGCACGTGGTCGGCGGCACCGCGGTCTGCATGGAAGGCCCGCAATTCTCGACGCTCGCCGAGAGCCGCGCCTACAAGGCGCAGGGTTTCGACGTCATCGGCATGACCTCGATGCCCGAGGCCAAGCTCGCCCGCGAGGCGGAGCTTACCTACTGCATGGTTGCGATGGTGACGGATTTCGACGCCTGGCACTCCGACCACGAGGCCGTCGACGTCGCCATGGTGGTGAAGCAGATGCACGCCAACACAGAAGCGGCGCAGCGCGCCATCCTCCGCCTCGCGGCGGATTTTCCGGCCGAGCGCGAGCCCTGCCCCGCCGGGTCCCACCGCGCGCTCGACGGCGCGATCATGACCGCGCCCTCGCAGCGCAGCCGCACGCTGGCCGCCAGGCTCGACGCCGTGGCCGGCCGTGTCCTCAACCCCGCGTGAACCGACCCATGGACCTGAAATCGACGATCCGCACGATCCCGGACTATCCCAAGCCCGGCATCCAGTTCCGCGACATCACCACCCTCCTCGCGGACGCGCGGGCCTTCCGCCGTGCCATCGACGAACTGGTGCAGCCCTTCGCCGGCTCGAAGGTCTCGAAGGTGGCGGGCATCGAGGCGCGCGGCTTCATCCTGGGCGGCGCCGTCGCCCACCAGATGTCGGCGGGCTTCATCCCGATCCGCAAGAAGGGCAAGCTGCCGCACGAAACCGTCAGCATCGCCTACAGCCTCGAATATGGCGCCGACCAGATGGAGATGCACAAGGACGCCGTGATCCGCGGCGAGAAGGTGATCCTCATCGACGACCTGGTCGCGACCGGAGGGACGGCCGAGGCCGCCTGCCGCCTGCTCACCTCGATGGGCGCCGAGATCGTGGCGGCCTGCTTCATCGTCGACCTGCCGGAGCTCGGCGGCGCGAAGAAGATCGAGAAGCTGGGAATCCCCGTGCGGTCGCTCATGCAGTTCGAGGGGCATTGAGGTCTGATCCCTCCCCGCATGCGGGGAGGGTGGCGAGCGAAGCGAGACGGGTGGGGCTCCCCCTCAGACCCGGCTGCCCCGGGCCAGCTCCCCCGCCCTGCGGGGGAGCATCGAACACCATCAAAATTCCGCCCGGGCCCCCTACCCCTCACCCGCTGCCGTCGCTACATTGTCACTGCGGGGCTGTACGGTTCGCCAGGAGAAGTTTTCCCGGGGCCTTATCGATCCTTCGGGAGCTGTCCCTGCCCGGGACCCTGGTCCTGGGCATCACGGCGCCCACCTACTTACGTAGGTCTCCGGAATCGATACTCCGACGGCCGAGGCGGCTCCGCGCTCACCTTCTCGTTTGGGGCCTTTGATGCGATCCGACCTGGCGTCACGCCGTCGCTTTCTCAGGTTCTGGCTGGCAGGCGCCGGCGCGATGGTCGGCAACGACGTCCGGGCGCAGGCGCCCCTCGCGGAAACGCCGGCCTGCGGCGGCCCGACCACGCCCCGTCAGATGGAAGGCCCCTTCTACCTGCCGCGCTCGCCCGAGCGGCAGAGCTTCCGGTCCGACGGAAGCGGGCAGGCGATCGCGCTGTTCGGCCGCGTCCTGACGCCGGACTGTCGCCCGCTCGCGGGCGCGATCGTCGATCTCTGGCATGCGGACGCCAACGGCGTCTATGACGAGCGCGGCTACCGCTTCCGGGGCCATCAGGCGACCGACGCGGACGGACGCTATGCCTTCCAGTCGATCATGCCGGGGCGCTATCCGGGCCGCACGCCCCATTACCACGTCACGATCATCCGGGGCGGCAGTCGCATCCTGACCACGCAGCTCTACTTCCCGAACCAGCCGGGCAATGCGCGCGATTCGCTCTACAAGCCGCGCCTTCTCGTCAGGACGAGGGACGCGGGCAGCGAAACCGCCGCCCGCTTCGATTTCGTGGTCAGCGCCTGAGCGGCGCGGCCCTCAGGCCGCGATCTGCAGCTTCGGCGCGGCGCGCTTGACCTCGTGGTCGACATGCGCCTCGAAGCGCTTGAAGTTCTCGGCGAACAGCTCGTTCAGCCTCTTGGCGGTCGCGGCGAAACCGGCCTTGTCGGCCCAGGTCTTGTGCGGCGTCAGGATGTGGGGCTCCACGCCCGGCACGTCGGACGGCACCGCGAGGCCGAAATAGGGGTCCGTGCGGTACTTCGCCCGGGCGAGCGAGCCGTCGAGCGCGGCCGAAAGCAGGCGGCGCGTGACGCGGATCGGCATGCGCCGGCCGACGCCGACCTTGCCGCCGGTCCAGCCCGTGTTCACCAGCCAGCAGTCGACATGATGCTTGGCGATGAGATCGCGCAGCAGGTTGCCGTAGACCGAGGGGTGCAGCGGCATGAAGGGCGCGCCGAAGCAGGTGGAGAAGGTCGCCTCCGGATCCTTCACCCCGCGCTCCGTACCGGCCACCTTGGCCGTGTAGCCGGAGAGGAAGTGGTACATCGCCTGCGCGCCGTCGAGTTTGGCGATCGGCGGCAGCACGCCCCAGGCGTCGCAGGTCAGCATCACGATGTTCTTCGGGATGCCGGCGCGGCCCGTGCTCGAGGCGTTGGGGATGAAGTCCAGCGGATAGGCGCAGCGCGTGTTCTCGGTCTTCGAGGCGTCGTCGAAGTCGGGCAGGCGCGTCACCGGATCGATCGTGACATTCTCGAGCACCGTGCCGAAGCGCTGCGTCGTGGCATAGATCTCGGGCTCGGCCTCCGGCGAGAGGCGTATCGTCTTGGCGTAGCAACCGCCCTCGAAGTTGAAGACGCCGGACGGCGCCCAGCCATGCTCGTCGTCGCCGAGCAGCGTGCGGTTCGGATCGGCGGAGAGCGTGGTCTTGCCGGTGCCGGAGAGGCCGAAGAACACGGCCACGTCGCCCTCGGGGCCGACGTTCGCCGAGCAATGCATCGGCATCACCTTCTTCTTCGGCAGGGCGTAATTCAGGTAGGTGAAGACGCTCTTCTTCATCTCGCCGGCATATTCCGTGCCGCCGATCAGCACGATCTTGCGGGTGAAGTCGCAGGCGATCACCGTGCTGCCGCGGCAGCCGTGCCGGGCCGGATCCGCCTTGAAGGACGGCAGGTCGACGATCGTCATCTCGGGATCGAACGAGGCCAGCTCCTCGGCGGCCGGCCGGATCAGCAGGTTGCGGATGAAGAGCGAGTGCCAGGCATATTCCGTGTAGACGCGGGTGCGCACCCGGTAGGCCGGATCGGCGCCGCCATGGAGATCCTGCGCGAAGAGATGCTTGCCCTCGGCATGGGCAAGGAAATCGGCGAGCAGCGTCTCGAACTGGCCCGGCTCGATCGCGCCGTTGTTGTCCCACCAGACGTCGCCGGCCGTGACATCGTCCCTGACGACAAACTTGTCCTTGGGCGAACGGCCCGTGTAGACCCCAGTGTCGACGCGCAGCGCGCCGCCCTTGACGAGGATGCCTTCGCCGCGCTGCAGCGCCTGCTCGTAGAGGGCGGGGGCCTCGAGGTTCCAGCGCACCGAGGCGAGGTTGCGGAAGCCGAAGGACGATGCGTCCCGGGCCGCATTGAAGACGCCGATGTTGTCCATGGATCCCTCCCGCAACGCCTGTTCCCCGGCGCTAGGCTCGCCGCACATAGCGAATAAAAGCAGTCGGCTCAATGAACGGCGCGGGAAAACAGCTGTTCCGCGATGATTGGCGTGAACGAACATGGTTGACGCGGCGCCCCGCGCATTGTCTGGAGCGGCGCCCGCCTTCTTCGCCTCCGAGCCGCATGACCACCCCCCACAACAACCGCCTCGGCATCGGCCTGATGTGCCTCGGCATCCTCATGTTCGCGCTGAACGACGTGATGGGAAAATGGCTGATGTCGACCTATTCCGTCGGCCAGGTCCTGCTGCTGCGCAGCGCCGCCGCGATCCTGATCCTCGCCCCCTTCGCCATGAAGGAGGGGATCGGAAACATCCTGCGCGCCCCGCGCCCGGGCCTGCAGCTCGCGCGCGTCGCCTTCGGCACGCTGGAGACGGCTTGCTTCTACTGGGCCGTCACGACCCTGCCGCTGGTCAGCGTCATGACCTTCTACCTCTCCGCGCCCCTCTATGTCGCCGCCATCGCGCCGTTCCTGCTGAAGGAGCGGCTGGCGCGCGACCAGTGGCTCGCCGTGATCCTGGGCTTCGCCGGCGTGCTCCTGGTGCTGCAGCCCTCGCGCGAGACGCTGACGCTGCCGGCCCTCATCGCCATCGTCGGCAGCCTGCTCTTCGCCGGCCTGATGCTGTCCACCCGGCAATTGCGCGGCACCTCCGCCACCTCGCTCATCGTCTGGCAGACGGTGGGAGCGCTGGTCTTTGGCGCAATGCTCTCGCCCTTCTCCTGGGTGCAGCCGAGCTGGCGCGACTTTGCGCTGCTCTCGCTCCTCGGCGTCGTCGCCATGTGCGCGCATGTCATGGTCGCGCAGGCGCTGCGGCTCGCGCCGGCGGCCGTCGTCTCGCCCTTCAACTACACGCTGATCGTCTGGGCCGGCATCTTCGGCTGGCTCTTCTTCGGCGAATGGCCCTCGCCCATGATGATCCTCGGCGCGGTTGTCATCGTCGCCGCGGGCCTCTACCTGCTCTGGCGCGAGGGCCGGCCGCAGCCGATCCTCACGGACGATCCGCCCTGATACTGCCGCCCTGATACCGCCGCCCTGATCTGAGGCGAGGACCATGCTGAAGACCCGCATCATCCCCTGCCTCGACGTCAAGGACGGCCGCGTCGTCAAGGGCGTGCGCTTCCTCGACCTCGTCGACGCCGGCGACCCGGTCCAGAGCGCCAAGGCCTATGACGCGGCCGGCGCGGACGAGCTCTGCTTCCTCGACATCACCGCGAGCCACGAGAACCGCGGCACGATCCTCGAGGTCGTGCGCCGCACGGCCGAGGCCTGCTTCATGCCGGTGACGGTCGGCGGCGGGGTGCGCTCGGTCGAAGACATCCGCGCCCTGATGCTGGCGGGCGCCGACAAGGTCTCGATCAACTCGGCCGCCGTGCGCGATCCCGCCATCGTCGGCCGCGCCGCCGAGAAATTCGGCAGCCAGGCCATCGTCGTCGCCATCGACGCCAAGCGCGTCTCCGCCGAGGGCGAGACGCCGCGCTGGAACATCTTCACCCACGGCGGCCGCAACGACGCCGGCATCGACGCGGTGGCCTTCGCCCAAAAGGTGGTCGACCTCGGCGCGGGCGAGATTCTGCTCACCTCGATGGACCGGGACGGCACCAAGGCCGGCTTCGATCTCGACCTGACCCGCGCCGTCAGCGACGCGGTCACGGCGCCCGTCGTGGCGTCGGGGGGCGTCGGCAGCCTCGACCATTTCGTCCAGGGCGTGACGAAGGGCGGCGCCAGCGCCGTGCTCGCGGCCTCCGTCTTCCATTTCGGCACCTTCACCATCCGGCAGGTGAAGGACCACATGGCCCGGGCCGGCGTGCCGGTGCGGCTGGATTGACGCCTTCGGGCCGTCCCCCTATCCCTGCCGCGCTTTCCTTCGCGGATCATCGCCATGGCCCTTCGCAAGATCATCACCATCCCCGATCCGCAGCTGCGTCTCCTCTCGAAGCCGGTGCAGACCGTGGGCAAGGAGGTCCTGGCGCTCGCCGACGACATGCTGGAGACCATGTACGAAGCCCCCGGCATCGGCCTCGCCGCCATCCAGATCGGCGTGCCCGAGCGCGTCGTCGTGATCGACCTCGCGCGCAAGGAAGAGCCGAAGAACCCCATGGTCTTCATCAACCCGGAGATCATCGGCCGCGGCGAGGAGATGAACGTCTACGAGGAAGGCTGCCTGTCGATCCCCGAATATTACGAGGAGGTGACGCGGCCCGCGACGGTCAAGGTCCGCTATCTCGACCGCACCGGAAAGATCGAGGAGATCGACGCCGACGGCCTGCTTGCGACCTGCCTGCAGCACGAGATCGATCATCTCGACGGCCGCCTCTTCATCGACCATTTGTCGAAGCTGAAGCGCGACCGGGTGATGAAGAAGTTCACGAAGCTCGCGAAGCGGGGGGATTGACCAGTGCTCGATGCTCCCCCGCAAGCGGGGGAGTTGTCGCGGCGCAGCCGCGGCTGAGGGGGCTTCCCCACCCGACCGGCCTGCGGCCGGCCACCCTCCCCGCAGGCGGGGAGGGATCCGGCATCTACCCCTCCCGCTCGATATACCGGTTCCAGATCGCCTTCTCGCCGAGCGTCGCCACGAAGGCGGCATGCGCCTCGATCTCGGCTGCGCTGAGCCTCGTGGGCAGCGGCTCGGGGCGGGCGGCGGGCGCTTCCGCGACGCCATCGACGCCGCGCTCGGTGCGGGCGGCATCGAGGACCAGCGCCGTCTGCTTGCCGCCGAGCAGCTCCGAATAGACCTCCGCCAGGATCTCCGCGTCGAGAAGCGCGCCATGCTTCACGCGATGCGCGTTGGAGATGCCGAACCGCTCGCAGAGCGCGTCGAGCGAGGCCTTGGCGCCGGGGAACTTCCGCCGCGCCAGCGCCACCGTGTCGACCACGCGCTCCATGCCGACCGCCGGCATCCCCAGCCGCTCGAATTCGGCATTGATGAAGCCCATGTCGAAGGAGGCGTTGTGCGCGACCAGCGTGGCCCCGTCGATGAAGGCCGCGAATTCCTCGGCGATCTCGGCGAAGCGCGGCTTGTCCTTCAGGAACTCGCTCGAGAGCCCATGCACGTTGAAGGCCTCGATCGGCATGTCCCGCTCGGGATTGCAGTATTTGTGGAAGACGCGCCCCGTCGGGAAGCGGTTCACCATCTCGACGCAGCCGATCTCCACCAGCCGGTCGCCGTCCTTGGGGCTGAGGCCCGTCGTCTCGGTGTCGAAGATGATCTCGCGCATCAACCTGACCTTCTGCCGGTCATCCCGGCGGTAGCGCGCAGGATATCACGGACCTGCCGCCGGGCGCTCTCCAGTCCGCGGCCGCTGTCCACGAGAAAATGCGCGCGCCGGCGCTTCTCGGCGTCGGGCATCTGCCGCGCCAGGATCTGCTGGAAGCGCTCCTCGCTCATGCCGGGCCGCGCCAGGACGCGCCGGCGCTGGGTTTCGGGATCGGCCGTCACGACCACGATCGCGTCGGCCCGCGCCTCGCCCCCGGTCTCGAACAGCAACGGAATGTCGAGCACGGCCACGGACGAGCGCCCTGCCGCCTCGCGCAGGAAAACCTCCTCCGCCTCCCGCACCAGCGGATGCACGATGACCTCCAGCCGCTTCATCGCCGCGCTGTCGCCGAGAACGCGCTGCCCGAGCAGGGCGCGGTCGACGCGGCCGTCCTTCACGACGCCCGGAAAAGCGGCCTCCACCAGCGGCGCGGCCTTGCCCGCATAGAGCCGGTGAACGGCGGCATCCGCGTCATGCACCGGCACACCTTCGGCGCGGAACATCGCGGCCGTCGTGGACTTGCCCATCCCGATCGATCCCGTGAGGCCGAGGCGAAGCATGTCAGGCGGCCGGCGGGAGAGGCTGCAGGCCACCCTCCACCGTCCTCATGCTGAGAAGCGACCGCAGGTCGCGTCTCGAAGCACGCACCACCGTCCTGCGTCCTTCGAGACGCCCGCTGCGCGGGCTCCTCAGGATGAGGGAGGCGGAGACTGGCATCGATCGGCTTCCTCTCACGCCGCCACGAGCCCGAGGCTGCGCAGCTGGCCGAGCGTCTCCAGCATCGGCAGGCCGAGGATGGTCGCATGCTCGCCCGTCACCTTGCGGAAGAGATGCTGGCCCAGACCCTCGAGCTGGTAGCCGCCGACGCTCGCCGTGACGCTGTCGCCGGCGGCCTCGAGATAACGGTCGATCATCTGCGGCGAGAGGGTGCGCATCGTGAGCTTCGCCTGGCCGACGAAGCTGACCATCGTCTTGCCGCTGCGCGCGATGACGACGGCAGCATGGAGCTGGTGCGTCTTGCCCGACAGGAAGGCGAGCTGCTCCGCGGCAGCGGCGCGGTCGGCAGGCTTGTGCAGCAGCCGCCCTCCGCAGGAGAGCGTCTGGTCGGCGGCGAGCACCACGCGGCCGAGAAGCTTCTTGGAGACCGCCAGGGCCTTCGCATGGGCGAGGCTCTTGGCGATCTGGTCGGCGGTGACGCCCTTCGCCTCCTGCGGGTCGGAAACCGCGCGCTCGTCGATGTCCGCCGGCTCGACCTCGGCGGGGATGCCGGCGGCGGCCAGCAGGGCGAAGCGCGTGCGGCTGGCGGACGCGAGCACCAGCGGCTTGTCGCCGAGCCAGAGGGGATGGCGGTCTTCGGGATCGCTCACGATGGGATGTTCCGTTTCTTATTGGGCGACGAGCGTCGCCTTGCGGGCATTGTACCAGCCGATGATCGTCGCCGCCGTCTCCTCGATGGAGCGGCGCGTCACGTCGATGACCGGCCAGTCGTGGCGCGCGAATAGCCGGCGCGCCCTGACGAGCTCGTCGGCCACGAGGTCCTTGTCGACATAGGTGGTGTTGTCGCTGGCGTTCAGCGAGAGCAGCCGGTTCTGGCGGATCTGCACGATGCGATCGGGCGAGGCGACGAGCCCCACGACGAGCGGCCGCACCACCCGCTCCAGCTGCGGCGGCGGGTCCTGCCCCGGCACCAGCGGGATATTGGCGGTCTTGATGCCGCGGTTCGCGAGATAGATGCTCGTCGGCGTCTTGGAGGTGCGGCTGATTCCCACGAGCACGACGTCGGCCTCGTCCAGATCCTCGGCCAGGAGGCCGTCGTCATGCATCATCGTGAAGTTCAAGGCGTCGATGCGGCGGAAATACTCGGCATTGAGCATGTGCTGCGCGCCGCGCCGCGGCGTCGAGGTCGCGCCGAGATAGGACTGGATCAGGCCATGCACCGGCGCGAGGATCGAGAGGCAGGGGCAGCCCGCCTCCTTGCAGAAGGCCTCAAGCCGGCTCGACAGCTCCTGGTCGACGAGCGTGAAGAGCACGAGCCCCGGCGCCGCCTCGATCTCGCTCATCACCCGCTCGAGCTGCTCGTCGGTCCTGACCAGCGGATAGACATGCTCGATCGAAGCCACGCCCTGATATTGGGTGGTGGCCGCGCGCGACACGGCCATCAGCGTCTCGCCGGTGGAATCCGATACCAGATGCAGGTGGAAGTAATTCCGGCCCAACGCGTGTCCTCTCGCAGATCCATCCGAGCGTCCGGCGGTTCGGAGCGGCGAAGATCATGCCCGCCGCCGCAGGTATCATGCTGTGGAGGGCTGTGCAAAACCTCGCTCTGCCAGAGGAGGCCCCGCCGCGCCGTCCCCGCAAGCTCCGCCGCCGTCCCCCGGATGGTTAACAAATGGTTAAGCCACGGCCGTTCGTCCCCGAATCCGCCACACCCCCTCGCCGCGTCCATCCGCCCCATGGCGGGCCACCGGAGCAAGCTTTTGAATCCGCGACGCTTTCGCGTAAGCTGAATCACCGACTTGAGCCCGAACGCGCCGTTGCCGATGGTGGGCGCAAGCTGGGGGTGTCCTGTGCACGATTCCGGATTCCGGACTCCGCCATGCTAAACAGAGTCTTAAAATAAGGATTCCATCTTTCTTGTTAGACAAGGCCACCCACGGCGCGGATGCGCGCTTGTTCGCCCGGACGCTCGCTGGCGAGATCCAGCACGTCCCTCCCGTCTGGCTCATGCGCCAGGCCGGCCGCTATCTGCCGGAGTACCGCGAGATCCGGAAGCAGGCGAAGAGCTTCCTGCATTTCTGCTATTCGCCGGAGATGGCGATCGAGGCGACGCTCCAGCCGATCCGCCGCTTCGGCTTCGACGCCTCGATCATCTTCTCCGACATCCTCACCATCCCCGACGCGCTTGGCCGCAACGTCCGCTTCCTCGAGGGCGAGGGCCCGGCGATGGACCCGATCGAGGACCCGGCCGTGATCGCCGGCCTGCGCGATCGCTACGACCCGTCCGTTCTGAAGCCGGTCTACGAGGCGGTCACCGGCGTCCGGGCTGCGCTGCCGGCGGAGACGGCGCTGCTCGGCTTCTGCGGCGCGCCCTGGACCGTCGCCACCTACATGATCGCCGGCAAGGGCACGAAGGAGCAGGCGCCCGCCCGCCTCTTCGCCTACCGGCATCCGGAGGCCTTCCAGGCCCTCATGGATCTCCTGGTGGAGGTCAGCGCCGACCATCTGGCGGCGCAGATCGATGCCGGCGCCGACACCGTGCAGATCTTCGACAGCTGGGCGGGTGTGCTACCGGCGGCGGAGTTCGACCGCTGGTGCATCGCGCCCGTGCGGGCGCTGGTGGCGAAGCTGCGCGCCATGCGGCCGCAGGCGCGGATCATCGGCTTCCCCCGCGCCGCGACCAGCGCCGGCATCGCCCGCATCGCCGCCGCGACCGGCGTCGATGCGATCTCGGTCGACACGGCGGGCGACCTGCCCGGCCTCGCCGCGACGCCGGGGCTGCCCGTGCTCCAGGGGAATCTCGACCCGCTGGCCCTCGTCGCCGGCGGCGAGGGCCTCGACCGCGCCATCGATGCGATCCTGGAGGTCGGCCGCAGCCGTCCGCTCGTCTTCAACCTCGGCCACGGCATCCTACCCGAGACGCCGATCGCCAACGTCGAGCGCATGCTGAAGCGGATCAGGGGCTGACCGGGACGCCGATGTATCTCTGGCTGAAGGCGCTCCATGTGCTCGCCATCATCTCCTGGATGGCGGGCCTGCTCTATCTGCCCCGGCTGATGGTCTATCATTGCCAGGTGCCGGTGGGCTCCCCGCAATCCGAGACCTTCAAGGTGATGGAGCGGCGGCTCCTCAAGGCGATCATGACGCCGGCCATGATCGTCGCCTGGATCCTCGGCCTCTGGCTCGCCTTCGGCCATGTCGGCTTCCGCGGGCAATATTGGCTCCACGCCAAGCTCGTGCTGGTCTTGGCGATGTCGGCGATGCACGGGCAGATGGCGAAGTGGGTCAAGGATTTCGCCGCCGACCGCAACACGCGCTCCGAGCGCTTCTACCGCATCGCCAACGAGGGTCCGACGCTGCTGATGATCGGCATCGTCATCCTGGTGATCGTGAAGCCGTTCTGAATTGTCGTCCCCGGCGGCGCTCTCCTTCTCCCCTTGCGGGAGAAGGTGTCATGCGCAGCATGACGGATGAGGGGCCTTGCGAAGCAATCCTTCCGCCGCCGCGTGATGCTGGCTCCGCGATACCCCTCATCCGACCTTCGCTCGCGCGAAGGCCACCTTCTCCCGCAAGGGGAGAAGGAAGGACTCGCACACCGCCCCTCTTCCGCGCGTGAAAGGAAGAAGATCCCAGACGAATCTCCCATTGCAAGGTTCCCAAAATCCGCCTATCTCTGGGGTCTCTCCCCAAGGGCTGAACTTCATTCAAAGTTCCAGGCGCACCCGCTCGCCGGGTCCGGCCACAACAGGCGCTTCGCCCTGCGTCTCCTCCCGACCGTCAAGAACGCAACTTCTCAAGAACCGGACGAACCCCAGATGCGGGAAATCAAGCTCCAGGACCTCAAGGCGAAATCGCCGACAGACCTTCTGACCTTCGCCGAGGAGGTCGAGGTCGAGGGCGCCAGCACGCTGCGCAAGCAGGAGCTGATGTATGCGATCCTCAAGCAGCTCGCCGCGCGCGAGACGGAGATCATCGGCGAAGGCGTGATCGAGGTGCTGCAGGACGGCTTCGGCTTCCTGCGCGCGCCGGACGCCAACTACCTGCCGGGTCCCGACGACATCTATGTCTCCCCGGCCCAGATCAAGCGGCTGGCGCTGCGCACCGGCGACACGGTCGAGGGCCTGATCCGCAGCCCCAAGGACGGCGAGCGCTATTTCGCCCTGCTCAAGGTCACGAAGATCAACTTCGAGGAGCCCGAGAAGGCGCGCCACAAGGTCAATTTCGACAATCTGACGCCGCTCTATCCGAACCAGCGGCTCAAGATGGAGATCGAGGATCCGACCCGGAAGGATTTCTCCTCCCGCGTGATGGATGTCGTGGCGCCCGTCGGCAAGGGCCAGCGCGCCCTCATCGTGGCGCCGCCGCGCACCGGCAAGACGGTGCTCCTGCAGAACATCGCCAAGTCGATCACCGCCAACCATCCGGAATGCTTCCTCATCGTGCTCCTCATCGACGAGCGCCCCGAGGAAGTGACGGACATGCAGCGCTCCGTGCGGGGCGAGGTCGTCTCCTCGACCTTCGACGAGCCGGCGACCCGCCACGTCGCCGTCGCCGAGATGGTGATCGAGAAGGCGAAGCGTCTGGTCGAGCATGGCCGCGACGTGGTCATCCTGCTCGATTCCATCACCAGGCTCGGCCGCGCCTACAACACGGTCGTCCCCTCCTCCGGCAAGGTGCTGACCGGCGGCGTCGACGCCAACGCCCTGCAGCGGCCGAAGCGCTTCTTCGGCGCGGCGCGCAACATCGAGGAAGGCGGCTCGCTGACCATCATCGCCACGGCGCTGATCGAGACCGGCTCGCGCATGGACGAGGTCATCTTCGAGGAGTTCAAGGGCACCGGCAACTCGGAGATCATCCTCGACCGCAAGGTCTCCGACAAGCGTGTCTTCCCCGCGATCGACATCACCCGCTCCGGCACCCGCAAGGAGGAGCTGCTCGTCGCCAACGACACGCTCAAGAAGATGTACGTGCTGCGCCGCATCCTCAACCCGATGGGCACCGTCGACGCCATCGAGTTCCTCATGGACAAGCTCAAGCAGACCAAGACGAACGGCGACTTCTTCGAGTCGATGAACACCTGATCGCTCTTCTCCTCCCCCTGCAAGGGGGAGGCCGGGTGGGGGTCACCGGCGCGTCAGGACCAGACGCCGCGCTGGACCCCTCCCCAACCCTCCCCTTTCAGGGGAGGGAGTTGAGCTCTGCACCTTTCTTCTCCTCCCCCTGCAAGGGGGAGGCAGGGTGGGGGTCAACGGCGTTTCAGAACGGAGCGCCTAGGTGGACCCCTCCCAACCCTCCCCTTGCAGGGGAGGGTGAAAGAGCCTCACACCAGGCTGTCCGCCAGCATCCCCGCGAACAGCAGCAGGCCCGCGTCGCGGTTGGCGCGGAAGAGCATCAGCGCCTTCGCCCCGTCGGCCACATCCACCGTCCGCACCTGCCAGGCGAGATGCGCCGCGAAGGCGGCGAGGCCGAGCCAGGACGGCGCGCCGGCCTCCGCCAGCATGAGCGACCCGGCGACGAGGCCCACCGCGCCCGCGTAGCAGGCCGCGATCAGGACCGGCGCCCGCGCGCCATAGGCCCGCGCCGTCGAGCGGATGCCGACGATCCCGTCGTCCTCGATGTCCTGGATCGCGTAGATCGTGTCGTAGCCGATCACCCACAGCACGGCGCCGGCATACAGCAGGATCGGCGCCGCCTCGAGCGAGCCGGCGAAGGCGGCCCAGCCCATGAGGCCGCCCCAGGCGAAGGCGAGGCCGAGCACCGCCTGCGGATGATCGGTCACCCGCTTCATGAAGGGATAGAAGGCGACGGGCACCAGCGACAGGAAGCCGAGCCCGATCGCGAAGCCGTTGAATGACAGGAGGACCGCGAGGCCGACGAGGCAGAGAAGCGCCGCGAAGAGCGCCGCGCCGGTGACGGTGATCTGGCCCGAGGGCAGGGGGCGGTTGCGCGTCCGGGCCACGCTGCCGTCGAGGTCGCGATCGACGATGTCGTTCCAGACGGAGCCCGCGCCGCGCATCGCGACCGCGCCGATCAGGAACAGCAGGATATGGACGAGGTTCGGCGCCTGGTCGGCGGCGGCGGCGGCCAGGGCCGAGGACCACCAGCACGGCAGGAGCAGGAGCCACCAGCCGATCGGACGGTCGATCCGCGCCATCCGCAGATAGGGCCGTGCGGCAAGGGGCGCGAAACGGTCGACGAGATTGTCGGGCGGCGCATCCGCCGGCCGCTCAACGCCGCTCATGCAGCCCCGCCGTGACAGCGCCTCGTCACAGCGCTCCCTGGGGCAGGCGCACGCCCGACCCGACGGGCGGCGCTGCACTGCCGCTCTGCTGCTGCGCCCGGGCGCGGGCCATCTGGTTGGCTTGGTTCTTGGCCGCCTGGCAGGCCGTGCCGCGCGAGCGCGACGCCTGGGCCGAGGCCTCCTGCACCTGCTCGATGAGCTGGTCCGGGATCTGGCACCAGTCCTTGTTCTCGGTCATCCAGGCGATGAGCTTGCGGTCCGCGGCGACGAGCGAGCCCAGCGTGGAGCAGGCCTGGGACGCGGTGGGGCGCTTGGTGCGGAAGCCGTTGATCCGGGCGATCAGCGCCTGGCGCGGCTCCATCACCTTCTGGAAATCGGTCTGGCAGCTCGCAGACTGGGCGCGGGCGCCGTCGGCCGAGGCGACGAGCGCCGCCGTCGCGGCGATGGCGGCGATCATGGTTCTGGACTTCAGGATGGTCATCGTCCGGGCCTGTCGGTTGAAGACGGGAGTTTAGGCGAAGAGTCCGCGCTGGTGAAGCCAGACCCCAAGGGTAAAATCAAGGCGCGATTGCGGCGCGGCTGCTGCTTGATGGCCGCCGCGCGATCGCCTAACCCGTGCCCATGACCAGCCGCCTCACGCTCGACGAACTGAACGGCCTCTCCGGCGAAGCCTTCGCCGCTGCGCTAAGCGATGTCTTCGAACATGCGCCCTGGGTCGCGGAGGCCGCCGCCGGGCAGCGCCCCTTCGCCACGATCGCCGCCCTGCATGAGGCGATGATGCAGGCCGTCCGGTCGGCACCCCGCGAGGCGCAGCTCGCCTTCCTGCGCGGCCATCCCGAGCTCGGCGGCAAGGTCGCCCGCGCCGGCGCGATGACGGCGGAGTCTGTCGCCGAGCAGGGCAGCCTCGGCCTCGACCGGTTGAGCGACGCCGAGTTCGAGCGCTTCGAGGCGCTGAACGGCGCCTATGCCGCGCGTTTCGGCTTTCCCTTCATCATCTGCGTCCGCCGCCAGACGCGCGACGCCATCCTGAACGAGTTCGAGCGCCGCTCGCAGCTGCCGCCGGAGGCCGAGTTCGCGACCGCGCTGCAGGAGATCGGCCATATCACCCGGCTCAGGCTTGTCGCGAAGGTCGATGGCCCCGGCGCGCCGAAGACGGACGGCCGCCTCTCGACGCACGTCCTCGACACGGTGTCCGGCAAGCCTGCCGCCGGCGTGCAGGTGCGCCTCTACGAGGTCGGCGCGAGCGCCCGAGCGCTCGTCACCGAGACCGTCACGAACCAGGACGGCCGCACCGACAGGCCGCTCATCGGCGGCCAGCCGCTGCGTTGCGGCACCTATGAGCTGGAGTTTGCGATCGGCGACTATTTCCGCCGCATCGGCGTGGCCGCGCCTGCGCCGGCCTTCCTGGAGATCGTGCCCCTGCGCTTCGGCATCGCCGAGCCGGAGGGCCATTACCACGTGCCGCTGCTCGCGACGCCCTGGAGCTATGCGACCTACAGGGGAAGTTGAGGCGTCTCCCGCCTAACCTTCTCCCTCCCCTGCAAGGGGAGGGCCGGGGAGGGGTCCACCGCAGTGCCGGGTCCTGAGACGCCGTGGGGCCCCCCCCCCCCACCCCCC
>JAESGM010000708.1_pt1 | contig 17072 bp, 16 predicted proteins | sample 9269721 | NCBI WGS metagenome assembly JAESGM01 (sample SAMN15720920, study PRJNA650825) | algae metagenome | isolation source: Komarekiella atlantica HA4396-MV6 and co-occurring heterotrophs from... | place: USA: Theobald House, Kauai, HI | collected 2009-07-29 | reverse complement strand
GAAGTTCTCCATCTCTCCGCTGGCGAAGACGGTCTTCAGCACTTCGTCATAGCCCGATCCGAGGAATGCAAAGGGGGCCATCAGCGCACCCGCGCTCGCGCCGGTGACGACAGTGAATTGCGGCCGCGTGCCGCGCAAGGTCCAGCCTGTGAGGAAACCTGCGCCGAACGCGCCATCGGCGCCGCCGCCGGAGAGGGCGAGCATCGTGGGCGTGCGTGTATTGATGCCGGCATAGCGCGAGACGATATTGGGATCGTCGGCCCATCCGCGCACATCGGGAAAGCCGGGAATGACGGCGAGAACCTGATCTTCCTGCGTATAGGGAATGCGCTCGACACTGGCGCAGGCGGACAGCAGCATCGCCGCGCACAAAGCTGCGAATACGCACGCCACAACCGGCCTGAACCGAACCCCGCCCACCAGACTCATTCCACTATGGGTCCCCCGACCCGCGATGCAGCACACAAGCATCTCGGAGTTGGCTTCCACTTAAATTGCGGCGATCTCGTGGGGTAGGGTAAATTTTTGATTTATGTCCCATAGCGGACATTTCCGAATGGAATCAGGCTCGTGCCCGGCCGCATCGCAGGACACTTGAATCCCTCGTCTTTTCGGCTACCCGGTAGTGGAAGAACATACGAAAAGGGTGAGGGACCCCATGGCGAAGTCGCGCAAAGTCATCATTACCTGCGCCGTTACCGGCTCGATCCATACGCCGTCGATGTCGCCGCATCTGCCGGTCACGCCGGAGCAGATCGCCGACGCCGCCATCGGCGCGGCGGAGGCGGGCGCGGCCATCGTTCACCTGCATGCACGCAACCCGCAGGACGGCCGGCCCGACCAGACGCCGGAGGCCTTTGCCCCCTTCCTGAAGGTGATCAAGCAGCGCTCCAATGTGGTCGTGAACATCACGACCGGAGGCGCACCGACCATGACGGTGGAAGAGCGCGTGCGGCCGGCGGCAACCTTCAAGCCGGAAGTTGCCTCACTCAACATGGGCACGATGAATTTCGGGCTCTATCCGATGCTCGGCCGCTTCAAGGACTTCAAGCACGACTGGGAAGAGCCGTATCTGGAGGGCACCCGCAAGGGCTTCTTCAAGAACACCTTCGCCGACATCGAATACATCCTGAAAACCTGCGCCGAGAACAACACGCGCTTCGAGATCGAGTGCTACGACATCGGGCACCTCTACACGCTGAAGCATTTCCTCGACCGCGGGGTGGTGAAGCCGCCGCTTTTCGTGCAGTCGGTCTTCGGCATTCTGGGCGGCATCGGAACGCATCCCGAAGACGTCATTCACATGAAGCGCACCGCGGATCGTCTGTTGGGCGAGGAGAACTACCACTGGTCGGTGCTGGGCGCCGGCCGATTCCAACTTCCGATCGCCGCGCAGGCCGCGGCGATGGGCGGCAATGTGCGGGTGGGTCTTGAGGACTCGATCTGGCTCGGCGCGGGCAAGCTGGCCGAGTCGAACGCAGCTCAGGTGACCAAGGCGCGCCAGATCATCGAGGGCCTGGGGCTGGAGGTCGCCGGTCCCGACGAGGCGCGGGAAATTCTCTCGCTCAAGGGCGGCGACAAGGTCGCCTTCTAGGAAGGCGTTCCGGGTAGCCTCTTGCGCCGCATCGTCGCGGCGCCCTGTCATATTCAACAGTCGCCATACCGGAATGTGACCTTTAAAACAGGCGTATGCCCCATCATACGCCTCTGATTTCCATCATCGTGGTCGGCCTGGTGCTGGCCTTCGCTCTCGGGGCGCTCGCGCACCGGCTGCGGATTTCGCCTCTTGTCGGCTATCTGCTGGCGGGTGTCGCCGTAGGGCCGTTCACGCCCGGGTATGTCGCCGATCAGGCGCTGGCCAACGAACTGGCGGAAATCGGCGTCATCCTGCTGATGTTCGGCGTGGGTCTGCATTTCTCGCTGAAGGATCTCCTGTCGGTGAAGGCGATCGCCATCCCGGGCGCCATTGCCCAGATCGGCATTGCGACGCTTCTCGGCATCGGCCTCGCGTTGCTGCTGGGCTGGTCGGTCGGCGCGGGGCTTGTCTTCGGTCTGGCCTTGTCGGTCGCGAGTACCGTGGTGCTGCTGCGCGCGTTGCAGGAGCGGCGGCTGGTCGAAAGCGAGCGCGGCAAGATCGCTGTCGGCTGGCTGATCGTTGAAGATATTGCGATGGTGCTGGCGCTGGTCCTGCTGCCGGTGGCGGCCGACATTCTCAAGGGCAGCGCCGACGCAACCTGGCAGGACCTCATCATCCCGCTGGCCATCACGCTGGGCAAGGTCGGCGCATTTGTTTTTGTGATGCTGGCGGTGGGTCGTGTGGCGATTCCCTGGATTCTGCACTATGTCGCGCATACCGGTTCGCGCGAATTGTTCCGGCTGTCGGTGCTCGCGATTGCGCTCGGTGTTGCGTATGGCGCGACCAACCTGTTCGACGTGTCCTTTGCACTCGGCGCCTTCTTCGCCGGCATGATCCTGAGCGAATCCCAGCTCAGCCAGCGCGCCGCCAACGAGACGCTGCCGCTGCGCGACGCATTCGCCGTGTTGTTCTTCGTCTCGGTCGGCATGCTCGTCGATCCGATGATTGTGATCCGTGACGTCTGGGCGGTGATTGCTGTGGTCCTGATCATTGTGATCGGAAAATCCGCCGCGGCCTATTTCATCGTCCGCCTGTTCGGCCATCCGCGCATGACGGCGCTGACGATTTCTGCGAGCCTCGCGCAGATCGGCGAATTCTCGTTCATTCTCGCCAGTCTCGGCGTCGGCCTTGCGCTGCTGCCCGAACGCGGACGCGATCTTGTTCTCGCTGGCGCCATTCTCTCGATCATGATCAACCCGCTTCTGTTTGCGGCGCTCGACTGGTGGACGGCACGCACGCAGAAGAAGGAAGAGGCGGCTGCATCTCCTGTGGCAGACGCGGCGCCGAACGCAAAGACCGAACGGCCGAGCCGGGCACCGATCGCGCCAACGACGCTGAAGGATCATGTCGTGCTGGTCGGCCATGGCCGCGTGGGCGGTTTCATCAGCCCGGCAGTGACCGAGGCGGAAATGCCTCTGCTCGTGATCGAGGACGATGCCGACGACGGGAAAAAGCTCGGCGAGCGCGGCATCGATACGATCATCGGAAATGCCGCCGATCCGGAGATCATCAAGGCCGCAAATCTTGCGGCGGCGCGTTGCCTGCTGGTGGCGATTCCCGATGCCTTCGAGGGCGGGCAGGTGGTGGAGCAGGCCCGGGCGATTAATCCCGGCCTCCTCATCATCGCTCGCTCACACTCGGAAGACGAGACCAGGCATCTCATGAAGCACGGCGCCGGGCAGGTCATCATGGGCGAGCATGAGATCGCCAAGGCGATGATTGCCGCCATTCCGCGTGCCGCTGCCGCCAGCGCCTGAGCCACAGCCGCGAAATTCTTTGACGCTTCAGGAACTTTCCGATTGCCGAGCTGGCGATCTGCCCTTCCTATAGGGCGGCAAACGGTTGACGATGGCAGCACTCGATTCGGTCAGTATTCTCATTCTTCTCAGCGCCCTTCTGGTGCTGGCCGGTATTCTGTCGAGTCTCGTGGCGCTGCGCTTCGGCGCGCCATTGCTGCTGATCTTTCTTCTGGTCGGCATGCTGGCCGGGGAATCCGGCCCGGGCGGAATCCGTTTCGATGACGTCCATCTGGTTTACACCGTCGGCTCGGTGGCGCTGGCGCTGATCCTGTTCGACGGCGGGCTGCGAACCCGATTCGCGACCTTCCGCTCCGTGCTTGCGCCCGCCGGTACGCTGGCGTCGGTCGGCGTGATCGTGACTGCTGCGCTGACCGCGCCGGTCGCGGTCTACGCCTTCGGCCTGAACTGGATCGAGGGTCTTCTGGTCGGCGCCATGGTGGCCTCGACCGACGCCGCAGCGGTCTTCTTCCTGATGCATTCGCGCGGCTTGCGTCTTCGGCCGCGCGTCGGCGCCACGATTGAAGTGGAATCGGGAACCAACGATCCCGTCGCGATCTTCATGACCATTGTGCTGGTCCAGATCCTGTTGCAGGGGGAAGGCCCCTGGACGGAGTTCGCGGTGTTGCTGGTTCGGCAAGCCCTGCTCGGCGCGGCGATCGGCTATCTGGGCGGGCTGGCTATCGTTTTCGTCCTGAACCGTCTGACCCTGCCGCAAGGTTTGCATGCGCCCTTCGTGGCGACCGGCGCAATCGTCGTGTTCGGTCTGGCGCAGACGATGCACGGCTCGGGTTTTCTTGCCGCCTATCTTGCCGGCCTGATCGTCGGGAACCGCGCGGCGCGCGGCCACGGCAGCATCATCTCGTTTCTGGATGCGGCGACCTGGCTGGCGCAGATTGCCATGTTCGTGCTGTTCGGGCTTCTGGCGTGGCCGAGCCGGCTGCCGGACCAGCTTGCGCCGGCGCTCGCTGTAGCCTTCGCGTTGATGCTGGTCGCGCGGCCGGTCGCGGTCTTTCTGTGTCTTGCCCCATTCAGTTTCTCGCTGCGGGAGAGGCTTTTCATCTCCTGGGTCGGCCTGCGCGGTGCTGTAGGATTCTTCCTGGCGTCGATTCCGCTTCTCGTCGGGCTTCCGAACGCGCAGACCTATTTCAATATCGGATTTGTCGTCGTCATCGTTTCACTGCTGATCCAGGGCTGGACGGTACCGATCGTTGCGCGGCGATTGCGCATCGCCAAACGCCGCCCCGAAACCTTCCGGCCGCGCATCGAGCTCGATCTGCCGGGCCAGCGGGCGCAGGAACTGGTCGGCTATCCGGTCATGCCGGGCAGCCCGTTTCTGAGACACGGTTTCATGCCGCCCTGGGCGAAGATGACGCTGGTGATCCGCGGCGAGCGGGTGCTGACTCCGGAAGAAGCGCATGGCGTGCACGAAGGCGATCATGTCTATCTGCTGGCCCCGCAGGACAAGGCGCAGGCGCTGGATCGATTCTTCGCCGATCTGCCGCCGCCGTCTTCGCCCGATCCGCGCCTGCTCGGTGATTTCTTCGTCTCCGGTGACGTGACGCTCGGCGCCATCGCCGAGATTTACGGGATTTCCTTCGAAGGCGTCGATCCGTCGATGGTCCTGTCGGATTTCTTCACAAGGCGGCTCGGGCGAGTGCCGCATGCGGGCGCGATCCTGCGCGTCGGTGACGTGGCGCTGGTCGCGCACCGCGTGAAGGAAGATGGCCACGTTGTGACGGTGGGTCTGCAGCTTGCGGAAGAAGAAGCCGCGCCGTGGTGGCAACGTTTGTGGAGAAGATTGCGGCGGCTCGTCACCGACTAAGGGTCAGAGCGCCCGCCGCGCCACCGGAATGCGGCTCTTGTCGAACTCGATGATGGTCGCCTCGACGCCGAAGACCGAGGCGATGCGTTCCGCGTTCAGCGCATCATGCGGCTTTGCGTCAGCGGAAACTTGCCCGTCCTGAATCGTGATGACGCGGTCGGCATAGCGCGCCGCGAGAGCGAGATCGTGCACCACGGCCAGCACGGCGCCTCCCCGCCGCGCCTGTTCGCGAAGAAGGTCCATCACCGTCAGCTGGTGCCTGGGATCGAGCGACATGGTCGGCTCGTCGGCGAGCAGCACTTTTGCTTCTGTTGCCAGCGCACGGGCCAGCGCCACGCGCGCTTTTTCGCCGCCGGAAAGATGCGTCACCGGACGGTGCGCCAGTTCCTGCGTGCCGGTGACTGCGAGCGCATGCGCGACCGCGAGCCGGTCAGCTTCGGTCGGTGGCGAGAAGGGGTCGCCGTGCGGATAGCGGCCGAGCCCCACGATCTGTTCCACCGGCATCGGCCAGTGGAAGGTGTTGCCTTGCGGCAGATAGGCGATGCGCTTTGCGCGCTCGCGCGGGGAATAGGCGGAGAGCGGCTTGCCGTCGAGTCGGATATCGCCGTCGGCCGGCAACACGCCGGCAACGGCGCGGACCAGCGTGGTCTTGCCGGCGCCATTCGGTCCAACCAGCGCGGTGAACTGGCCCTCACGCAGGACCAGCGAGGCTTCCTTGACGATCGGCTTGCCGTCGAGCCGTACGAACAGGTTGTCGGCCGAAAGAATGGGGGTGCCGCTCACGTCGGCGCTCCTTCCAGCTCGCGGCGTTCGCCGAAAATCATCATCAGGAAGAACGGCACGCCGATCAGTGCGGTCACAACGCCCACTTTCAGTTCGATAGCGGCGGGAATAATGCGCACGGCGATATCGGCGGCGAGCAGCAGTGCAGCGCCGGCGAGCGCGCCCGGCACCAGCACGCGCGCCGGATCGGAATTCACCGCGCGCCGGACCAGATGCGGCGCGACGAGGCCAACAAAACCGATGGAGCCTGCCACCGCCACCGCGGCGCCGACGCCGAGCGCGACGCCGACCACCACCATCAGCCGTGTGCGCATCAGGTCGACGCCGAGAGATGTGGCGGCATCTTCGCCGAGAGTCAGCGCGCGAAAGCTGCGTGCATTGGCGAGCAGCACCACCCAGCTCGCCAGCATGAAGGGAACGGCGATCATCAAATGATCGCTGCTGCGGTCTTCCAGCGAGCCGAGCAGCCAGAAGGCGACTTCCAGCGCGATGAAGGGATTGGGCGCGAGATTGAGAATGAGCGCGGTCATGGCGCCCGCGAAGCTCGCGAGAGCAAGACCGGCGAGAAGAATGACAGTCAGACTGGCGCGGCTTCCCGCAATCGCCACCAGACCGCCGACCGAGACCAGCGCGCCGGCCATGCCGGCAAGCGGCACCGCGAGCGAGGTGGCGGAGACGAAACCGAACGCGATCATGAAGGATGCGGCGGCGGCGGCCGCCTGCGGGGCACCGAACAGGGCAGGCTCGGCCAGCGGGTTGCGGAGCAGGCCCTGCAGCGCGGCGCCCGAGAGCCCGAGGGTCGCGCCGATCAGCACCGCCAGCAAGGTGCGGGGGAGGCGGATGTCGCGCACGATGATGCCGGCGGGGCCCTCGCCCGAGATCAGCGCGGAGAGCGCCTCGCGCGGTGACAGGCCGGCAGGGCCGACCATGAGCGAGACCAGCATCAGCACAAGAATCAGCGCGGTCAGGCCGACAATGAGGCGGCCGCTTCGGGGTGTTGCAAATGGCATTCGTTTGTCTTGCGGCCTCCGGGCCGGGCGGGCGACTATGCCCGCATGAGACGGTTAATGCCAATGCTGCTTGGGGCGGCCCTTTTAGGGCTTCCGATGTCCGCGTCCGCTGAAGCGCCGCGCCGCGTGGTGTCCTTCAATCTCTGCGCCGATCAGCTGGTGCTGGCGCTGGCCGATCCTGAGCAGATCGCGGGACTCTCGCCTTATGCCGCATCTCCGTCCCTGTCGGTCATGGCCGACCAGGCGCGCGCTTTCCGGCGACTCGACTGGCAGGCGGAAGCGACGATTCTGCTGCAGCCGGATCTGGTATTGATCGGGCCAAACGACCGCTCGGTGACGCGGCGCATGCTGGCGGCGCAGGGCATGCGCGTCGCGGAGGTCGGCTTCGTCACCGATCTCGACAACGCGCGGAAACAGATTCGCGAAGTCGCAGAGCTTCTCGGCCACAGGGAGCGCGGCGAAACGCTCGTCGCCGATCTGGATGCGGCACGCGCGCGCCTTGCGGCGACGCCGCGTCCGCAGCGCGCCACCGGACTTGTGATCGAGCGCGGCGGCTACACGCAAGGTCCGACAAGCCTTGCAGCGGCGTTGCTTGCGGAAGCAGGGTTCAAGCCGCCGGCCGGCGCGCCTGCCGGCTATGGCGGGTTCATTCCGCTGGAGAAGCTGCTGCTGCTGAAGCCCGATATTGTGTTTCTGAAAGATCCGCCGCAGGCGCCCTCGGATCAGGGTGCGCTGTATCTGACGCACCCGGCGTTGCGCGAGCTTTATCCCGAGGATCGCCGCGTTCCGCTGCCGACGCGCTACACCATGTGCGGCGGTCCGGCTTTGGTCGCGGCCTTCGATTACCTTGCGGATGCGCTGGCGAAACTGCCGGCGTCGCGCTGAGCGGCGGACCATTCATCGACGATGGCGACAAGCGCATCGAGTCCGTCGGTCAGCGCTGCGGGGCCGGGTTGCAGGATGATCGTCGATTTGATTTCGCGCAGGAAGCCAGAGCGCACGGCGGGAATGGCATCGAAGCCGGGACGCGCCGCGATTTTGCCAGGGACGAATTTCTTGCCGCACCAGGAGCCGACGATGATGTCGGGCGCCGCTGCGATCACCTGATCGGATGAGACGATGCGGTCCTTTGCGGCCTTCTGAAGCGACAGATCGGGAAAAGCATCTGTGCCGCCGGCAATCTCGATGAGTTCCGACACCCAGCGGATGCCGGAAATCATCGGCTCGTCCCATTCCTCGAAATAGATGCGCGGCTTGCGCACGATGTCTGCGTTGCTCTGGCGAACTTGCGACACTCGCTGTTCGAGCGATTGCGCAAGCACATCCGCCTTGCCGGACGCGCCGACCAGCGCGCCCAGCGTGCGGATCATCGCAAGGATGCCGGCGAGATCACGCTGGTTGAAGGCATGCACGGCAATGCCCGCGCGCACGAGATCGGCGACGATATCGGCCTGCAGGTCGGAAAAGGTCAGCACCAGATCGGGCGCAAGCGCGAGAATCTTCGGCATGTCGGCGCTGATGAAGGCGGAGACGCGCGGTTTCTCCTTGCGCACCTGCGGTGGGCGCACGGCGTAGCCGGAGACGCCGACAATGCGGCGATCTTCGCCGAGGAGATAGAGCGTCTCCACGGTTTCTTCGGTCAGGCAGACGATGCGCTCGGGTGGGAACATAACCTCAGCTTACGCGAAAAACTCATCTCGCGCCTGCTGCAGGATGTCGATTCCGCCGGCTGCGCGCACTTTCCCGTCTTCGAGCGTCACAACCGCATTGGCGATCCGCCGGATTTCCGCCGGTGAATGGCTGACATAGATCATCGGTACGCGGGCTTCGTCGCGCAGCCGCTCCAGGTAAGGGAAAATCTCGGCCTTGCGTGCGGCGTCGAGCGAGGCCAGCGGCTCGTCAAGCAGCAGAAGGCGCGGCTGCATCAGCAGCGCGCGGCCGATGGCGATGCGCTGGCGCTCGCCGCCCGACAATGCGCCCGGCCGCCGGTCAAGCAGATGGCCGATGCCGAGCAGATGCACAACGCGATCGAACGTGGCGGCATCCTTCCTGATGCCCGACATCCAGCGGCCGTAATCGAGGTTGGAGCGCACATTCATGTGCGGGAAGAGGCGTCCTTCCTGAAACACATAGCCGATGCCACGCTTGTGCGGCGGCACGTTCACGCCGCCGGCGGAATCGAACATCACGTCGCCGTCGATGGCAATGCGGCCTTTGTCCGGCTTGAGCAGGCCGGCGATGATGTTGACGAGGGAGGACTTGCCGGAGCCCGAAGGGCCGAACAGCGCCGTCACGCCGCGCTCGGTTTCGAACTTCGCGGAGAGAGAAAAGTCGCCGAGGCGTTTCTGAACATCGACCGCGAGCATATCAGTCACCATGATAGCGCATGCCGGCGCGGCGCGCGAACCACTCGGAAACGATCAGCGCAATCAACGAAAGCACAATCGCAATCAGTACGAGTCGTCCGGCCGCGGCGTCGCCGCCGGGAATGTTGGTGTAGGTGTAGATGGCTGCGGAGATGGTCTGCGTCTCACCGGGAATGTTCGAGACGAAGGTGATGGTGGCGCCGAATTCGCCGAGCGCCTTGGCGAAGCAGAGCACCATTCCGGCGATGATGCCGGGCAGGGCGAGGGGCACAGTCACGGTCGCAAATGTCCAGAGCTGGTTCGCGCCAAGCGTCGAGGCAGCCGCTTCAAGCCTCCGGTCGATGGCCTCGATCGACAGCCGGATAGCACGCACCAGCAACGGAAAGCCCATGACGCCGCAGGCCAGCGCCGCGCCGGTCCAGCGGAATGAGAAGACGATTCCGAAATATTCGTAGAGAAATGAACCGATCGGGCCGCGGCGGCCGAACGAAATCAAAAGCAGATAGCCGGTCACGACGGGGGGCAACACCAGCGGCAAATGCACGATGCCGTCGAGCAGCGACTTGCCCCAGAAATTCTTGCGCGCCAGAAGCCATGCGACGGCGACACCGAACGGCAATGCCACAAGCGTCGCCCAGACGGCGATCCGCAATGAAAGCAGAATCGCCGTCCATTCTTCGGAAGTCAGTTCGAACACGTCAGGACGTCGGCTTGATCAGGAAGGTGAAACCATATTTCTCGAATGTGGACTTCACCGCCGGTGTGCGCAGGAACGACAGATAGCCCGCAACCTCCGGCTTGGCGTTGGCGGTCGCCGCCACCGGATAGGTGATCGGTTCATGCGAGCTTTCCGGGAAGGCGCCGATGATCTTGACGCCGGGATCGACCTTCGCGTCGGTCTCGTAGACGATGCCGAGCGCGGCTTCACCGCGCGACACCAGCAGCAGCGCGGCGCGGACATTGTCGGCCATCGCAAATTTCGGCTCCGCCGCGGTCCACGATCCGAGCTTTTCCAGCGCCGCCTTGGCATAGCGCCCGACCGGCACCGCTTTCACGTCGCCGGTTGCGATCTTGCCGTCGCCGGCGAGCTTGGCGAGATCGAATCCCTGGCCGATGGTGACATTGCCCACCCTGGAATCCTTCGGCGCGATCAGGACCAGCTTGTTGCTGAGCAGGTTGACGCGCGTGCCGGTCTTGATGGCTTTCTTGTCGATGAGATAGTCCATCCATTTCAGATCGGCGGACACGAACACGTCAGCCGGCGCACCGCCTTCGATCTGTTTGGCAAGCGCGGAGCTGGCGGCATAGCTTGAAACGACTTTCACGCCGGTGGCCTTGGTATAGGCCGCGTTCACGTCATCGAGTGCGTTCTTCATCGAGGCTGCGGCGAAGACAGTGATGGATTTTTCCTGCGCGGCGGCCGGGAGGGCGCCTGGCCCGGTCAGGCCGGCAATCAGGAATGCGGCAAAAGTTGCGCTGAAAGTGCGTCTGAACATGGCGGTTCTCCGGGCGACGAGACGCCGTCACCTGCAAGGGTGTCTTTCGGATTCTGCGATCATCCTTGTGGAACCGCCGTTCCGGGTCTTTGCGGCGCGCGCCCAGCGCCCCGCAGATCGCAGGGGCACTCTACCGATTTGGAAGCGATTGCCAAGCGGCCATCTGCCGCTGCACATTCATGCGGCACGGGAGGCATGCATGCGCGAGCCGGAGCTGCTGGGCGGCGACTATGACTACATTATCGTCGGCGCGGGCTCGGCCGGCTGCGTGCTGGCCAACCGCCTCTCCTCCGACCCGGCAACCCGGGTGCTGCTGCTGGAAGCCGGCGGCCGCGACAACTGGATCTGGTTTCACATTCCGGTCGGCTATCTGTTCGCCATCGGCAATCCGCGCGCGGACTGGATGTTCAGGACGGAAGCCGTGCCGGGCCTGAACGGACGCAGCCTGAATTATCCGCGCGGCAAGGTGATCGGCGGCTGCTCGGCCATCAACGCGATGATCTACATGCGCGGACAGGCGGGGGACTACGATCACTGGCGCCAGCTCGGCCTGTCCGGCTGGGGCTGGGACGACGTGAAGCCGCACTTCCGCAAGCAGCTCGATCATTTCATGGGCGAGGGCGAGCATCACGGCATTGGCGGCGAATGGCGGGTGGAATATCCGCGGCTGCGCTGGGACATCACCGATGCGTTTCAGGATGCCGCCATCGAATACGGCATCCCGAAAGTCACGGATTTCAACACCGGCGACAATGAAGGCGTCGGCTATTTCCATGTGAACCAGAAGCGCGGGCGCCGCTGGTCCTCGGCGCGCGGATTTCTCAAGCCGGCGCTCAGGCGCGAGAACCTGCGGCTGGAGACCGGCTGCCTCGCCGAGCGCATCATCTTCAGCGGCAAGCGCGCGATCGGCGTGCGCTTTCGCCAGAACGGCGAAGTGCGGCTGGCGCGCTGCAAGGGCGAGGTGATCCTTGCCGCCGGCGCCATCGGATCGCCGCAACTGCTGATGTTGTCAGGCGTCGGCCCGGCGGAGCAGATCGACCGCCTTGGCATTATGCCTGTCCTCGACAGGCCGGGTGTCGGCGAAAACCTGCAGGACCATCTGCAACTGCGCATGATCTACAAACTGTCCGGCGTCACCACGCTGAACGAGACCTATCGTTCGCTGTGGCGGCGTGCCGGCATGGGGCTGAATTACGCGTTCCGCCGCCGCGGACCGCTCACCATGGCGCCGTCGCAGCTCGGCGCCTTCACGCGATCGAACCCGGCCTATGAGCGACCCAACATCCAGTATCACGTGCAGCCGCTGTCGCTCGACAAGTTCGGCGATCCACTGCATCCGTTCCCGGCATTCACCGTCAGCGTCGCCAATCTGCGGCCCACGAGCCGCGGGCATGTGCGCTTGCGTTCCTCCAGGCCGGAGGACGCGCCGGAAATCCAGCCGAATTATCTGTCGACCGAGGACGACCGTTCGGTTGCGGTCGATTCGATTCGCGTAACGCGGAGGATCGTGTCCCAGCCCGCCCTGCAGAAATATTTCCCTGTCGAATATCTGCCCGGCAGTGACGTCCATGATAATGACGAAGCCGCGCTCGAAACAGCGGCCGGCAATATCGGCACTACGATCTTTCACCCGGTGGGTACGGCGAAGATGGGCAGGGACGATGATACATTTGCGGTCACCGACGAGCGGCTGCGGGTGATCGGTCTCGAAGGCTTGCGGATTGCCGACGCGTCTGTCATGCCGACGATTACCTCCGGCAATACCAACTCGCCGACTATGATGATTGCAGAAAAGGCCGCGGCAATGATCCGCGACGACGCAAGGCGCTAGACGATGGTGCGCGTGAAGTTCAATCTGCTCGAGCGGGTCAGGAACATCCTGCTCACTCCACGCACCGAATGGCCGGTCATCGAACGCGAATTCACCGAGCCGGCCTTCCTCTTCGTGCGCTACGTGGCGATTCTCGCACTCATTCCGGCGCTGGCCGGTTTTGTCGGGCAATCGCTGGTCGGGGTGAAAGTGTCAGTCGGCACATTTCGCGAGCCTGTCCTGTCCGGTCTTGTCAATGCTGCGATCAGCTATCTGCTCTCGTTCCTTGTCGTCTATATTGTGGCGATCATCATCGATCTGCTTGCCCGGTCCTTCGGCGGACAACGCAACTTCATGAATGCGCTCAAGCTGTCGGTGTATGCGCATACGCCGGTGTGGTTGTCCGGAATTTTTCTTGTCATGCCGGGTCTTCGGTTCCTTGCGATATTGAGCCTATACAGCGGCTATCTTCTCTGGACAGGCCTGCCTTCGCTCATGCGGGCGCCGCGGCAGGGGGCGCCGCTTTATGCGGTGACCATCATCATCTTCGCTGTTGTGGCGACTGTTGTGCTGGCGGTTATCAAATCCTTCGTCTTCTCCGCATCGCGCAATCTTTAGTCTGTTTTGCTCCGCAGAATAGCATGGCGATCTCCCGGCGCCGATTGACGGAACCGGATGCTGCGACGACAATGCCGTTTGTTGCAAGGTTCGGAGAAGCTGCGCAGCTTTTCATTGGCCAGTCTGGGCGTGAAGCGGGGATGCGATGATAACCGACTTGGTGTCGGCCGATTTTTTCGTGTTGGTCGGAATCGGTTTTCTCGCTCAGCTTGTCGACGGCGCGCTTGGCATGGCCTTCGGCGTGATGTCGACGTCAGCGATGCTCGCGATGGGCGTGCCGCCGGCGCAGGCGAGCGCCGTCGTGCATACGGCGGAGGTCTTCACCACCGGTGCATCGGCCATATCGCACGTCCATCATCGCAACGTCGATTGGCGCTATGTCTTGCGGCTCGGTATCGGAGGTGTTCTCGGCGCAATTCTGGGAGCGTGGATATTGTCGAATGTGGACTCATCCATGATGCGGCCGGTCATCTCCGGATATCTGCTGCTGATGGGCCTCTTCATCCTACTCAAGTCGTTCAGCATCGCTCCCGCGCGCGACACGCCGACCCGGTGGTTGTCACCACTGGGCTTCGGGGCCGGGTTTCTGGATGCAACAGGCGGCGGCGGCTGGGGACCGATCGCGACATCGACGCTGATCGGATCGGGTCATGCGCCGCGCAAGACGGTTGGCTCGGTGAATGCGACGGAATTCTTTGTCACCGTCGCAGCCGCCACCACCTTCTTTGTCGAACTGGGCGCGTCGCTGCTCTCGCATCTTGTGCCGCTGGCACTGGGCGGCATCGTGGCGGCGCCGTTCGGCGGCTGGGTTGTGAAATATGTCGCCGCACGCACGCTGATGGTTCTCGTCGGCGTTCTGGTTGTCGTGCTCGCGCTTTGGCAGCTCGCGCGTTTCTTCAGGTTGATCTAGGGCGCCAGCAGCACCTGGCGGCAGGCAGCAGGCAGATCGGCCATGGTCAGCGGCGGCTTCGGCTTCGGCGGCTCTTTCGGCGGCGGCGGATTGAGAATCTTCTCCTGGAACCAGTAATCGAGGTCCTTTCCGCAGCCATCGCTGTCGGGGGTAGGATCCTGCGATTTGCAGTCGGGGCTGTCCTTCGGACAGACGATGCGGATGTGGAAGTGATAATTGTGGCCCCACCACGGGCGCACCTTGCTGAGCCATGAGCGGTTGCCGCCCGTTTGCCGGCATAGCGCCTTCTTGATCGCGGCATTGACGATGATGCGCTCGACCTGGGGGTCTTCGGCGGCAGCGCGGATGATGGCCGCGTGCTGGGGGGTCCAGACGGCCGGGTCGATATCCTTCCTGTCCGGCCGCACGACATTGGTCGCCGACATTTCCTCGCGTTCAACGCGCGTGAGTTCGCGCGCCGGCATGGGGGTGAGCCAGATGTCGGCATCGAGGCCGACCTGGTGGCTGGTGTGCCCGGTCAGCATGGGGCCGCCGCGCGCCTGCGCCAGGTCGCCCACCAGGAGCCCGCGCCAGCCGACGCCTGGTCCCTTGTTGGCAAGCGTTTCAAGCGAGCGGATCAGATTGGGATGGCCCCAGTTGCGGTTGCGCGACAGCCGCATCACTTGCCACGTCTTGCCGTTGATCGGCAGCGCCGTCGCGCCGGCGAGGCAACCTCGGGTATAGAAACCGATCGCGCGCGCCTGCAGATCGGCCGGCGCCGGCTTGCGGCCGAACAGGTCCTTGGCCGGGTTCTTCGGGTCGTTCGGGTTGGCGAGCGGCGGCAGCGGCTTCGGGTTGACGCTGCCGATGTCCTGCGCTTGCGCAAAATCAGCAAGGAGGTGCCCGCTTAAGGAAGCGGCAAGAGCCATTGCGATAAGGTGGCATGGCAGCGGTCGCATGCAAGCCGTCTACCCGGATGCGGCCGGTTTGTCAGCCCCGTTTGTGGGCACAGGGATTGCAGGACGTCAGGCAGTTTTCAGGCATCGGGTTGAAACATGTATCGCGTTGCAGCCGCCCTCATGGCGTTGATTCTATGGCCGGTTCCCGCACAGGCGGACATCGAGGTGCGCGTCGACAAGGCGAGCCAGCGCATGTTCGTGAGCGTCGACGGCGAGATGCGCCATTTCTGGACCGTCTCCACCGGCCTCGGCGGCGGGCCGCATAACGGCAGGTACAAGCCGCAGCGGCTGGAGCGAAAATGGTTCTCCCGCAAGTACAACATGGCGCCAATGCCGTATGCGATCTTCTTCGACGGCAATTACGCCATTCACGGCACGACGCATGTGCGGCAGCTCGGCCGCCGCGCCTCGAAAGGCTGCGTGCGGCTGCATCCCGACAATGCCGCGGTTCTGTTCGCTTTGGTGAAGAAGCATGGCGCCGCGAATACCAGCATCGTCATCGAACCCGCAGTCACGGCGGAAGCAGAGGCGCGTCCCAGGCTCAGACGGCTCGCCGAAGACCATCACTGACGTTATCCCGATTTCCGCCGCTTGCGTGTCGCCGCTGCCTTTTTGGCGGAGCGTGATCGCGCAGCAGCGGGTCGCGACGCCGAGGCACGTCCGCCGAGCCGCCCACCTTTACGCGATGATGCATGGCTGCGCTTCTTGCCGCGACCGGAGCCGCTCTTCTTGCCGCCCTTGGTTTCCTTGTTGACCGTCGCCCAGGCCCGCCGCTCGGCCTCGTCCTCGGAGACGCCGCGCTTCTCGTAACCCTCCTCGATGTGGCGGGCCATGCGCTTCTGTTTCGCCGTATAGCTCGACTTGTCGCCGCGCGGCATGGGCAAACTCCTTTGGCAAACGCGCAGCAATCTCGCTGCAATGTGAACGGCAACGCGCATTCCGTGATCGATGTTCCGTGGTTTTGGGCCTTTTGACGGTGCCCGGATGCCCCCTCGGCGTATTGACACGGACCTCCGAAAGAACGACGAATGCGGCCATTCATTAAGCAGATTTGACCGATTGCCTTTTCAGGGCAGACCATGAGCACAGACACACTCTCCGATGTGCTGCGCGCGGTGCGCCTGACCGGCGCCGTGTTCATCGATGTCGATGTCGGCAAGCCGTGGGCGACATGGGCGCCGGCGTCGAAGCATCTCATCCCGCTGATCATGCCGGATGCGCAGCACCTCATGTGCTACCACCTCGTGATGCAAGGCGAGTGCTACGCCGTGCAGAAGGGGCACGATCCTGTCGCGCTGAAGTCCGGCGACCTGATCATCTTTCCGCATGGCGACGGTCACACCATGTCCACGGATCCCAAGCTGCGTGCGCCCGAGACAGTCGATCTCAATGAATTCGACACAAGCACGCCGCGTCCGTGGAAGATTACCGGCAGCGGCGACGGCAAGGAACGGCTGAAGCTGTTCTGCGGCTTCCTTGGCTGCGACGTACGGCCGTTCAACCCGCTGGTCGCCGCGCTGCCGGCGCAGATTCATTGCAAGGGTGATGACGCCGCCTGCAAGGAGCGGCTCAACCAGTTCTACCAGATGGCGGTCGCCGAATCGCAGAGCGGGCGCATGGGCGGCGAGAGCGTGCTGGCGAAGCTGAGCGAACTGCTCTTCATCGAACTGGTGCGCATGCATCTGGAATCTCTGCCCGGCGATCAGAGCGGCTGGCTCGCCGGCCTGCGCGACCGTCATGTCGGGCAGGCGCTGGCGCTGCTGCATGGCAAGCCGGCGAAACCCTGGACGCTGGAAGACCTCTCCGGCGAAGTCGGCCTCTCGCGCTCGGCGCTCGCCGACCGCTTCACCGGCTATGTCGGCGTGCCGCCGATGCAATATCTCG
>JAESGM010000707.1_pt1 | contig 17104 bp, 12 predicted proteins | sample 9269721 | NCBI WGS metagenome assembly JAESGM01 (sample SAMN15720920, study PRJNA650825) | algae metagenome | isolation source: Komarekiella atlantica HA4396-MV6 and co-occurring heterotrophs from... | place: USA: Theobald House, Kauai, HI | collected 2009-07-29 | reverse complement strand
CTCTGGGCCATTTCGCCGCCGATCGTCGAAACGCCGGGCGATGCCCCCGAGGCGATGCGCCGACGCGCCGGCTTCGGCGCAGGCGGCATCCGCCTGCCGCCATCCTATGGCGGTTTTCCGACCGGCGATCAGAAGCAGCTTCATCGCGCGACGCTGGCCCATATCGGCGCGCATCACTGCTTCACCCGGCAAAAATTCCTGGCCACGGGTCTGAAGCCGCTGCAGCTCGCCCTGGTCTCTCTGATCGAAGATGCGCGGGTCGAGCGGCTGGCCATGGGCGAGATGCCGGGACTGTTCGCCCTTTGGCAGAGCTTTCACGTGGCCCGCCCCGAGGGCGCACCGGTCGCGATCACGCTGATGGCACGGCTGGCACGGGCTCTGCTCAATCCGTCCTACGAGGACCCGCATGGCTGGGTGAGCAAGGGCCGGATCCTGTTCGAGGATGCTGTCGCAGTCGACATCGGCTCCCAGCAGCTCAGCCGCCATATCGGCGGGCTGCTGGGCAATGACATCGGCCAGATGCGGCTGCAATTCGACGCCAAGAGCTATGTCGTGCAGCCGGCCTATCGCGACGACAACATGGGACTCTGGGATTTCGGAGACGACAATCCCGAGGTTCCCTACGAGATGCAGGCGCCTGCCGAAGGAGCCCGCCTCGAGCAACGCGACGGCGACGACGGCCGTCCCGAACCAGACACCGTCCCCGACGATTCCAGCGGCCGCGCGGTCGTGGTCGAGGCGAACGAGGATGTGGCCGTCGCGCGCTATCCGGAATTCGACTATGTGACCAGGCGCGAACGGCCGGATTGGTGCACGGTCCGCGAGCCGGCCGTTCCCGCGGCGTCGCCCGCCGCGCTGCACCGCGCCATCGAGCAGCGCGCGGATCTCGCCAACCGGCTGACCGCCATCATCCGGTCATCCAAGGTCAGTCGCCAGCAGCGGGTTCGCCGGCAAGCGGAAGGCGAATTTCTCGACATGGACGCGGCGATCGAGGCGATAATCGCGCAGCGCTCCGGCCAAATGCCGGAGGATCGTCTCTACGGGCGCTATGAGCGCCGTCACCGCGATCTCGCCACTCTCGTGCTAATCGATAGCTCCGCTTCCACCGGGGAACGCATCAGTGGTCGCGGCGAGACGGTGCTGGAGGCTGAACGCCTTTCCGTGGCCCTGCTGGCGCGGGCGATGGTGGAGCTCGGCGATCCTTTCGCGCTTGCGGCATTCTCCTCCAACACGCGCGAGCACATCGACTATCAGCGGATCAAGGATTTCGCCGGCCGCTATGATGATGCGGCGGAGAGCCGGCTGGCCGGCTTGCAAAGCCACCATTCCACGCGGCTCGGAGCGGTGATCCGACATGCCGGCAAGGACCTGAAACGGCAGATGAGCTACCGCCGGCTGCTCCTGATCATCACCGATGGCGAGCCCTACGACATTGATGTCGATGACCGCCGCTATCTGGTCGAGGATGCACGCGCGGCGGTCCACGGGTTGCACAATGATGGCATCGATGTGTTCGCCATCGTCCTCGATTCGGAGGCCGAATCCTACGCGCCGCGCATCTTCAGGCGCCGGAACTGCATTCAGTTGAAGTCAATCGAGAACTTGCCCGAAAAACTGCCGGGCTTGCTGCTGCGGCTAGCGGTACAGTGAGACCATGCGCGATAAGTCGTTGAGGCTGGACATCTTGCGCGATTGTCCGCTTTGGGATCGACGCCGATGCAGCGAGCGTCGCGGTAGTCATTTCCAAGCTGTGTCGTCAGACAACCACCTGAAGCTGGATTTCGCTGGAGGCCGAAAGCAAAACGCCGACACGCCGATAATAGTTTTAGCCGAGTTGCCCAAGAGCGGACCTTCTTGGAGTCCGCAAATGGCCGATTGTGTTGAAGAAGTCGGTGTTGCTGCGGGTTTGAAGTCCTGATTCAGTGTTCTCGGGATTGGAGGGCAGGCTGATGATGGGCGAGCGGACGGTGCTGCAGGAGGCGCTGTTCTACGAGTTCAGCCTAGAGCGGCACGTCCCGTCGCAGCATCTGCTGCGCGCGATCGACCGCTTCGTCGATCTGTCCGGCATCCGTGCGCATCTGCGGCCGTTCTACAGCGAGACCGGCCGCCCCTCGATCGATCCGGAGCTAATGATCCGGATGCTGATCGTGGGCTACTGCTTCGGCATCCGCTCCGAGCGCAGGCTCTGTGACGAGGTCCATCTGAACCTGGCCTATAGGTGGTTCTGCCGGCTCGGGCTGGAGGGTGATGTGCCCGACCATTCGACTTTCTCGAAGAACCGGCACGGCCGCTTCCGCGACAGCGATCTGCTGCGCGAGGTTTTCGAGACGACGGTCCGGCGCTGCATGGCGGAGGGGCTGGTCGGTGGCGAGGGCTTTGCGGTCGATGCCAGCCTGATCAAGGCCGACGCCAACCGTCAAAGCGGCGTGGCGGGCCGTGATGGGTTACCGCCCGAGGTCGCAAACCATGCCGTGCGCGAGTATCTGGCCGTGCTGGACGATGCCGCCTTCGGTGCGGCGACGCCGGTCATACCGAAGTTCATCTCGCCGGCCGATCCGGCCGCACGCTGGACCGCGGCCCATGGTGGTCAGGCCTTCTTCGCCTATGCCACGAACTATCTGATCGACCTGAAGCATGCCGTCATCATGGATGTGGAGGCGACGACGGCGGTGCGCCAAGCCGAGGTGACGGCCGCGCGAACGATGATCGATCGCACGCAGGACAGGTTCGGCACCTGGCCCGAGAAGCTGGTGGCAGATGCCGGTTACGGCTCAGCCGATAACCTCGCCTGGCTGGTGCATGAGCGCGGGATCGAGCCGCATATCCCGGTCTTCGACAAGTCCGCCCGCCGCGACGGCACCTTCAGCCGGTCCGACTTCACCTACGACCACGAACGCGATCTCTACACCTGTCCGGGCGGCAAGGAGCTTCGGCAGTTCCGCCGTCCGTTCGACGTGCCGCGGGATGGCGTCGATGACGAGGGCATGATGCGTTACCGCGCCAGGAAGGTGGACTGCGATGCCTGCTCTCTGAAGCCGCAATGCTGTCCGAAAGCGCCAGCCCGCAAGCTCCTGCGCTCCATTCATGAAGGTGCCCGCGACATGGCGCGCGACATCGCAGCCACCGATGCCTACGTCACCTCACGACGCGAGCGAAAGAAGGTCGAGATGCGGTTCGCGCACCTGAAGCGCATCCTGAAGCTCGATCGCCTGCGGTTGCGAGGACCATGCGGCGCTCGCGACGAGTTCCTCCTCGCCGCCACCGCCCAGAACCTCAGGAAAATGGCAAAGCTGATGCCGGCCGAAGCGCAGCCTCTAGCCGCCTGAAGCGGAGCGGCCCAGTGCAGGCGTTCTCAGCGCCGACCGCAGTCGGGCTCAAGCCCCGACTTCTTCAACACAATCGACCCATAGCGGACTCTCGAAATGTCGGCTTTGCGGTAGGTCCGTCGAGGGTTTGCATCGATCGCTCGTCTTGCTGCCCGCGACTTCCGGGGCGCGATCAAGGCGCCGAAGCGCGATCCAGCAACGCGAGGCAGTTTACAGCTTCGCTGGCACTATCGAGAACCAAACTGCCGCATACAGAGGCTTACAAGAAAATTGCACCTAAAATAAGCAAAAATCTTCTCATTGTATGCAAATGGCGTCGCGGCGAGCTGTTTCAGGGAGAATGGCGCCTGTCGCCACGCGGCTTTGACCCGGCACGGTAACTGCATTGGCCCGTCCTGAGATCAGGCGTTCGGAGCCCTCTGGCGGCTCCGGCAATCCAGGAGAGCACAATGGCTATCACACGTCGCGCGGCTATCGCTGGAGGTTTGGCTGCTCCCTTCGTCATGAGGCAGGGCGCGAGTGCGCAGGCGCCGAGCCGCAGCGAAACTTTGCTGCTCGTGCAGGAATATGGACCCAATAGCCTGGACATGCAGGGTATCGGCTCGTCGCAGCCCGTGAATGGCGTGGCGCTGAACTGCTACGATCGCCTGCTGCGCTTCAAGCCCGTACCCATTCCTGGCGGCGGCGGGCATCAGGTCGCGATGGGCGAGCTCGAGGGCGAGCTGGCCGAGAGCTTCCAGCTCGCCTCCGACGGCATGAGCTGCACCTTCAAGCTGCGTGACGCGAAGTTCCACTCCGGACGCCCGGTGACGGCGAAGGACGTGAAATGGTCGCTCGACCGGGCGTGCACGATCGGCGGGTTCGCGACGACCCAGATGAATGCCGGCTCGCTGGAGAAGCCCGAGCAGTTCGTCGTCGTCGACGACAAGACCTTCCGCGTCGACTTCGTACGCAAGGACAAGATGACGCTGCCCAACCTTGCCGTCACGATCCCCTTCGTCTTCGACTCCGAAATCGCGATCAAGAACAGTGGCGGTGACCCGCATGCCAAGGAGTATCTGAAGAACAACATCGCCGGCTCGGGCGCCTACAAGGTCGAGAGCTGGAGGCCGGGCGTCGAGACGATCTATGCCCGCAACGATGCCTGGGCCTGCGGGAAGCTGCCGCAACTGCGCCGCATCATCGCGCGCGACATCGCCTCGCCCGCGACGCGCCGGGCGCTGATGGAGCGCGGCGACGCCGATGTCTCCTACGGCCTGCCGCCCAAGGATTTCAAGGACCTGCTCGACGCCGGCAAGGTCAATGTCGTCGGCGTGCCGATCCCGAACGGCGTCTGGGGCTGCTATCTCAACACGCAGGTCGGCCCGTTCAAGGATGTGCGGCTGCGGCAGGCGGTCGCCTGGGTCATGCCCTATGAGAAGATCCTGCAGGCCTCGCTGTTCGGGCGCGGCGTCGACATGTCGGGCGGCACGACGCCGAAGGTCGCCTGGCCGCAGCCCTTCCCCTACAAGACCGACGTGGCCAAGGCCAAGGCGCTGGTCGATGCCGCCGGCGGCCCCTTCTCGACAACGCTGTATTTCGACGCCGGCAACGCCACCGTTGCCGAGCCAATGGCTGTGCTGATCAAGGAGGCGCTGGCTTCGGTCGGGATCACCGTCGAGATCAACAAGGTCCCGGGTGCGAATTTCCGCACCGAGATCGCCAAGAAGACCAATCCGATGGTGCTGAACCGCTTCGCCGGCTGGCTCGACTATCCCGACTACTACCTGTTCTGGACGATGCACGGCAACAATTCGATCTTCAACATCGCCGCCTACCAGAACCCGGCGCTGGACAAGCTCGTCGACGCTGCCCGCTTCGCGCCCGACAAGGCCGCCTACGACGCCAATGTCGTCGACTTCATCAAGCTGGTGAACGCCGAGGTGCCGATGGTGCCGATCAACCAGCCGACCCATGACGTCGCATTGCAGAAGTCGATCGGCGGCTACCAGTTCCAGCCCTGCCGCGAGCCGGACTTCCGCTACCTGACCAAGGCATGACGACGCAGGAAACAGCCCGTCATGCCGGGGCGCGCCGCCCGCGCGAACCCGGCCTGACGGCAGCAGCGGAGGCTTCACCATGCTCGGCCTGATCATCGCCCGGCTGAAGACGACGATCCCGTCGATCCTCGGCGTCATCATCGTCACCTTCCTGCTGACGCGCGTGCTGCCCGGCGACACAGCAGCCTATTTCGCCGGGCCTGCGGCAACGCCGCAGGCCATCGCCGAGATCCGCAGCAAGCTCGGGCTCGACCAGCCGTTGCCGGTGCAGTTCGTGTCCTATGTGACGGCGCTGGTAAAGGGCGATCTCGGCCAGTCGCTGACGACGGGCCAGCCGGTGACGGCCGATCTGGCCCAGCGCCTGCCGGCCTCGGCCGAGCTGACGCTTTTCGGCCTGCTGATCTCGATGGCGATCGCCTTGCCGCTCGGCGTGCTCGCGGCGGTCAGGCAGGGCTCCTGGATCGATCACCTCTGCCGCATCGTCGCGACGGCCGGGGTTTCCCTGCCCGTCTTCTTCACCGGCCTGCTGCTGGTCTACGTGTTCTATTTCATACTCGGCTGGGCACCGGCGCCGCTCGGTCGGCTCGACGCCTTCGCCTCCGAGCCGCCCCGCGTCACCGGCTTCCTGCTGATCGACAGCCTGGTCGCGCGCGATCCTGAAACCTTCCGCGCCGCACTCTCCCAGATCGCGCTTCCAGCGCTGACCCTCGCGATCTTCTCGCTGGCGCCGATCACGCGCATGACCCGCGCCTCGATGCTCGCCGTGCTCGGCGCCGATTTCGTCCGCACCGCGCGCGCCAGCGGTCTGTCCACGCGGGCGGTGATCGGCACCTATGCCTTCCGCAACGCCATGCTGCCGGTCGTCACCACGCTCGGCATGGTCTTCTCGTTCCTGCTCGGCGCCAATGTGCTCGTCGAGAAGGTCTTCGCCTGGCCGGGCGTCGGCTCCTATGCGGTCGAGGCGCTGATCGCCTCCGACTACGCGCCGATCCAGGGCTTCGTGCTCACCATGGCGATCCTCTACGTCGCCCTCAACCTCGCAATCGACATCCTCTACGGCGTGATCGACCCCCGCGTCCGGCTGGAGGCCTGAGCCGATGAACGACATGAGCAAGGTCGAGCCGCCGCCGCTGCGCTTCGAGGCCCCGCCCTCGACTTCGCTGCTGGCTCATGCCCGGCACATCGTCTCCGAGAACCCGGTGACAGGCCTCGCCTTCGGCCTGTTCGCGCTGATCCTGTTCGCCGCGATCTTCGGGCCGCTGGTCGTGCCTTACGATCCGCTCGCCTCGAACACCAGTTCGGCGCTCAAGCCGCCGAGCGCCGCCCACTGGTTCGGCACCGACCAGCTCGGGCGCGACATCTTCAGCCGGGTGATCGCCGCAACGCGGCTCGACTTCACCATCGCCGTCGCCTCGGTCGCGCTCGTCTTCCTGCTCGGCGGGCTCGCCGGCGTCGCCGCCGGCTTCTTCGGCGGCTGGGTCGACACGATTATCGGGCGCGTCGCCGACACGATCATGGCCTTTCCGCTCTTCGTGCTCGCCATGGGCATCGTAGCCGCACTCGGCAATTCCGTGACCAACATCGTGATCGCCACCGCGATCATCAATTTCCCGCTCTACGCCAGGGTGGCGCGCGCCGAGGCGAATGTCCGGCGCGAGGCCGGCTTCGTCCAGGCGGCGCGGCTCTCCGGCAATTCGGAATGGCGGCTTCTGCTGACCCAGATCGTGCCCAACATCATGCCGATCATGGCCGTGCAGATGTCGCTGACCATGGGCTATGCCATCCTCAACGCCGCCGGCCTGTCCTTCATCGGTCTTGGCGTCCGCCCACCGACGCCGGAATGGGGGATCATGGTCGCGGAGGGCGCGAGCTTCATCGTCTCGGGCGAATGGTGGATCGCCTTCTTTCCGGGCCTGGCCCTGATGACGGCGGTATTCTGCTTCAACCTGCTCGGCGACGGCGTGCGCGACCTCGTCGACCCGCAGCGGAGGAACTGAGCGATGGCAGCCAGTCCGCTCCTGGAAGTCAGGAACCTCACCGTCGAGTTCGCGACCCGCCGCGGCAAGGTGCAGGCGGTGAAGTCGATCGACATCAGCGTCGGCAAGGGCGAGACGGTCGCGATCGTCGGCGAATCCGGCTCGGGCAAGTCCGTCACCTCCTATGCGGTGGTGCGTATCCTCGACCGCGCCGGCCGCGTCGCCGAAGGCTCGATCGGCTTCTCGGGCATCGATCTCGTCGGCGCGAGCGAAGCGCAGATGCGCGACCTGCGCGGCCGCGAGATCTCGATGATCTTCCAGAATCCGCGCGCCGCGCTGAACCCGATCCGCAAGGTCGGCAAGCAGATCGAGGACGTGCTGCTCCAGCATGTCCAGGCGACCCGGGCGACGGCGCGCGAGAAGGCCATCGCGGCGCTGGAGAAGGTGCGGATCGCGCGTCCGCAGGAGCGCTATGACGCCTATCCGTTCGAGCTCTCGGGCGGCATGTGCCAGCGCATCGTGATCGCGCTGGCGCTCGCCTGCCAGCCGCAGCTGCTGATCGCAGACGAGCCGACGACCGGTCTCGACGTCACCACGCAGAAGGCGGTGATGGATCTGATCGTCGAGCTCACCCGCGAGCGCGGCATGTCGACCATCCTGATCACCCATGATCTCGGCCTTGCCGCCGCCTATTGCGACAAGGTCGTGGTGATGGAGAAGGGCCGCATCGTCGAGACCGCGGCCGCAGCCGAGATCTTCCGCAATCCGCAGCACCCCTATACGCGGCGGCTGATGAAGGCGACGCCACGCGTCGGCATGCAGCTGCGTGACCTCCTGCCGGACGCTCCGCCCGAAGCAATGACGGCCTCCCGGACCAGCGTTCCAAACCTGGATCCGGGCGGCGCTCCGCTGCTCCTCGTCGAGAACCTGGTCAAGGAGTATCCGCGCCCGGCGGCGGGCTCGCTCTTTGCGAAGCTCACCGGCAAGGCCGAGCCGGAAAAGCCCGCCTTCCGGGCCGTCGACGGCATCGGCTTTTCGGTCCGGCGCGGCGAGACGCTCGGCCTCGTTGGCGAATCCGGCTGCGGCAAGTCGACAACCTCGATGATGGTCAACCGGCTGCTCGACCCGACGGCGGGCCGGATCGTCTTCGACGGGCAGGATATCGGGTCGATCCCGGCCAGGCAGTTCGCGTTGACGCCGCTGCGCCGGCGTATCCAGATGGTGTTCCAGGATCCGACCGACAGCCTGAATCCGCGCTTCACCGCCGAGCGCGCCATCCTCGATCCCGTTCTGCGCATGGGCTCGCTCAAGGGCCGCGACGCCCTGCGCGCCCGCTGCGAAGAGCTGGCCGGGCTGGTCGGACTGCCGGTCGAGCTGATCGACCGCTTCCCTCACCAGCTTTCGGGCGGGCAGAAGGCACGCGTCGGTATCGCACGAGCGATCGCGCTCAATCCCGATCTCGTCATCCTCGACGAGCCGACGGCGGCGCTCGACGTCTCCGTGCAGGCGGTGGTGCTGAACCTGCTCGAGGAGCTGAGGCAGCGCCTCCGCATGAGCTACATCTTCGTCTCGCACGATCTGAACGTCGTGCGTCTGCTCTGCGACCGCGTGATCGTGATGCGCAGCGGCCGGATCGTCGAGGAGGGCACGGCCGAGGCGGTATTGGGCGCGCCGCAGGCGGACTACACCAAGGAATTGCTGACCGCGATCCCGCATCCGCCGCTGTGATCGGTAGAACGGCTGGCGCAAGAAGACGATGACCGGATGAGGAAACCCCGATGAAGATCAACGACCCGGCCGTGCTGGCCGAAGTCGAGGCGGCCTTCGCCGAGTACGAGCGCGCGCTGACGACCAACGACGTCGCGACGCTCGACCGGCTGTTCAAGGACAGTCCGGCCACGCTGCGTTACGGCGTCGCCGAAAATCTCTATGGCTATGCCGAGATCGCAGCCTTCCGCTCGGCGCGCTCGCCGGTCGGCCTGGAACGCGCATTGGAACGAACTGTCATCACCAGCTATGGCGAGGCCATGGCGACGGCGAACACGCTGTTCCGCCGTGACTCGATGGTCGGAAAGGTCGGCCGCCAGAGCCAGACCTGGGTGAAGTTTGAGGAAGGCTGGCGGGTGGTTGCCGCCCATGTCAGCGTCATCGCCGAATGACGTCCGTCCGCCACCGCCCCGCGTCATGACGCTGCGGTTTCCGCCTGCTAAGAACGGCGAGGCGAATCCGCCGCCCCGGACGCAATCGATGCCGCCCCAAGCCGTTCTTTCCGACAAGCCGAAACCGGCTTCCCAGCCTCGTACCAGGACGGAGACGCTGCGCGCCAGGCTCGCCGACGAGATCGTATCGGGCGTCCTGGAGCCCGGCACGCCGCTGGACGAGCAGGAACTCGCCGCCCGTTTCCGCGTCTCGCGCACGCCGGTCCGGGAAGCGATCCGACAGCTTTCCAGCTCGGGGCTGGTCCGCGTCCGGCCGCATCGCGGCGCCGTCGTCGCCCTGCCGACGCCGCGCGAGCTCAACGACATGTTCGAGGCGATGGCCGAGCTGGAGGCGCTTTGCGCCGGTCTCGCCGCGCGCAGCATGACCGTGGTCGAACGGCGGGCCCTCGAGACGCTGCACCAGGATCTGCGCGTGCTGGTGCACAAGGGCGATCCCGCCAGTTATCACGACAAGAACGAGGCCTTCCACGCGGCGATCTATGCCGGCTCGCACAACAGCTATCTTGCCGAGCTGACCCTGATGACGCGCGCTCGCGTCGCGCCTTTCCGCCGTGCCCAGTTCCGCGCCGCTGGCAGGCTCGGCGGCTCCTATTCCGAGCACGATCTGATCGTGCAGGCGATCCTGCGCGGCGATCAGGCCGGGGCAGCGGCGGCGATGCGCGCCCATATCGGCATCGTACGCGATGCGTTCCGGAGCTATGCGGAGGCGGCCAACAGCTAGGCCGTGCTCGCCTGAGCCGCGACGAAGGCGCGCCAGCCGCCGAAATTGCTGATGTCGCGAGCGCCGTCCGTCGCCGCCGCCTCGCAGAGGAAGCCCTTGACCCGCGATCCGTCGGCGAGCGCGAGCGTCCCGATGCCGAGCGGTGCGGGTATGCCGGCGACGAAGGCACCGAAGCCGGCGACCGGCAGCGACCAGACTTCGAGCGCGATCGGCGCGCCCTCGCCGGGGCCTACCCGCAGCAGTCCGGGCCGGGCCGGCGGCCCACCGGGCAAGGCGAAGAGACGATAATCCGCGGTCGTCGTCGTGGCGCGCAGGAAACTACCGCCAAGCGCCGTCAGTTCGCCGTTGAGCGGCATGCCGGAAAGATGTGCACCGACGACGCCGATCTCGATCATGCCGGGAGCGGCTGCTGCCGGAAGCTCTTTTTGCCCTGGATGCGGTGCGCCGGTTGCGCCGAGCGGCAGTCTGGATGCGGCGTGAAACGCGCGGCCGATTCCGGCCAGGGCGGCATCGTGGCCGCTCGGCGCGATGAAGGTGACGCCGCTCGCGGTCCCATCGGCGGCAAGGCCGGCAGGAACCGCGAGCGCGCAGAGATCGAGTAGGTTCACGAAATTGGTGTAGCGGCCGAGCATCGAGTTGGCGCCGATCGGGTCGGCGGCCATCTCGGCAAGCGTTACCGGTCGCGGCGCCGTCGGGACCATCAATGCGTCGAGCCCCTTCAGCGCGGCGCGCGCGCTGAGCGCGAACTCGGCCAGGCGATAGCGGGCGGCGAAGGTGGCGGCGGCGTCAGGCAAAGGCTTGCCGGCGATGACCGCGCGGATCACCGGCAGGATCGAATCGGGCGCGCGCTCAAGGAGATCGCTGATGGCGAGCCAGCGCTCAGCGACCCATGGGCCGTCATAGAGCAGTCGCGCCGTCTCGTGGAAGGGCGTCATGTCGACCAGCACGATCTCGGCGCCGAGATCGTAAGCCTGGGCGACGGCGCGCTCGAAGCTCACATGCGCCGCATCGTCGCTGGCGAAATCGGGGGCACGCGGCACACCGAGCCGCAACCGAGGTGGGCAGGCGCCAAGCCGCCCGAGCGAGACTGGCCGGGAGAACGGGTCGTTCGCATCCGCGCCAGCCATGGCCTCCAGGACGAGCCAGGCATCCTCGACCGTCATGGCGAAGACGGAGACGCAGTCGAGCGTACGGCAGGCCGGCACGACGCCGGCGGTCGGGACGAGACCGAGGCTGGGCTTGAGGCCGACGAGATTCTGCAGGCCGGCCGGGATGCGGCCCGAGCCTGCGGTATCGGTGCCGAGCGCGACCGGGACAATGCCGGCGGCGACGGCGCTGGCCGAGCCCGAGCTCGAGCCGCCGGGAACGAGATCGGCACGCAGCGCGTTGCGCGGCGTGCCATAGGGCGAGCGTGTGCCGTTGAGGCCGGTCGCGAACTGGTCGAGATTGGTCTTGCCGATGATGATCGCACCGGCCGCCTTCAGGCGCGCGACGGCGCTGGCGTCCCGGCTTGGGGTATAGGCATAGGCCGGGCAGGCGGCGGTCGTCGGCAGGCCGGCGACATCGATATTGTCCTTCACTGCGACCGGCACGCCCCAGAGCGCACGGCCTTGCGGACCTTCCGCCTGCAAGCGCTCCGCTTCCGCCAGCGCCTCCGCCTCGGGCTTCAGACTGATGAATAGCGCCTCGTCGCCATGGGCGCGCAGGCGGGCATAGCTTGCGGCGATCGTCTCGGCGAGCCTGCGGCTGCCGTCGTGATGGCTGGCGAGGATGCTGGTCAGCGTCGGCACGAGGTCATGTCCATTTCTTAAGGTCAGCCTATGAAATAGGCAATTTTCAAGTCATTGCATGCAAAGATTATGCACCCTGCCAGCTCGAAGCTTGGCGAGGCGCGTGCCGCATGGTCCGTCGCTGTCTTCCACGCGAGGACACGGCGTCGAATCCGGCCGGTCTCATCGACGATTTCAAAGCCATTGCCGGTCCTTCCAGGCCCTTGTGTCGTCCGGCCGGACAAAAGCGCCGGCAGGCACAGCCCTTGCAAAGCCTGTTCCGTCAGCCCCGACGGAGGCCGCCATGAGCCGCTCCGAAATCGCAGCGAAGCCATTCCCGCTCAGCATCGACCTGGCACGCGCCGCGCTCGTGATCATCGACATGCAGCGCGACTTCCTCGAGCCCGGGGGCTTCGGCGCGGCGCTCGGCAACGACGTCTCTTTGCTGATGGCGGCGGTAGAGCCCTGCCGGCGCATGCTCGCCGGCGCGCGCGCCGCCGGCATGCTCGTCATCCACACCCGCGAAGGCCACCGTCCCGATTTGTCGGACGCGCCGCGCGCCAAGGTCGAGCGCGGCGCGCCCGAAAAGCGCATCGGCGCTCCAGGCCCGATGGGCCGCATCCTGGTCCGCGGCGAGGCCGGCCACGACATCGTCCCGGCGCTGGCGCCACTCGCCGACGAACCGGTGATCGACAAGCCCGGCAAGGGCGCCTTCTACCAGACCGATCTCGACTTGATGCTGCGCAATCGCGGCATCGAGACCTTGCTGGTCTGCGGCGTCACCACCGAGGTCTGCGTCCATACGACCGTGCGCGAGGCCAATGACCGCGGCTATCGCTGCCTCGTGCTGTCGGATGCCTGCGCCTCCTATTTCCCCGAGTTCCACGAGGTCGGGCTGCGCATGATCGCGGCCCAGGGCGGAATCTTCGGCTGGGTCTCGACGACGGACTCCGTGCTGGCGGCGCTCGCCGCGCAGCACCAGGCAGCCTGACGCAAGGAGGGGGAGATGGCGACGACCACCGCGACAACAGTCTCACCGAAGCTCTGGACGCCGGGCGACTGGAATGCCCTGTTCGGCTTCGGCACCAACATCCTCGTGAATCTTCTGGTGCTGACCGGCCTGCTGCAGTTCGTGCTGAAGATGCCGAGCCAGATCGTCTTCGGCCGGATCCTGCCGGCGCTCGGGCTGATGATGCTGCTCTCGACCGGCTATTACGCCTGGCTCGCCTGGAAGCTGGCGAAGGAGACCGGCCGTGACGATGTATGCGCGCTGCCCTCGGGCATCAGCGTGCCGCACATGTTCGTCGTCACCTTCGTCATCATGCTGCCGATCGCGAGCATGACCGGCGATCCGGTCAAGGGCTGGGAGGCTGGCCTGGTTTGGGTCTTCTTCCAGAGCTTCATCCTGATGATCGGCGGCTTCATCGCGCCGCTCGTCCGCAGGATCACGCCGCGCGCCGCCCTGCTCGGCACGCTCGCCGGCGTCTCGATCGCCTTCATCTCGATGCGGCCGGCGCTGGAGATCTTCCTGACGCCGGCGATTGGGTTGACCTGCCTCGCCATCATCCTAGTGAGCTGGTTCGGCGGCGTCCGCTATCCGCGCGGCGTACCGGCCGGGCTCGTCGCCATCGCCTTCGGCATGGCGATCGCCTGGGGCGCTGCGCTGCTCGGGCTCGACGTCGGCGGCATGAGCCTCGCCAAACTGGGCGCGGCCTTCGCCAATTTCGGCTTCTCGCTGCCGCTGCCGGCGGTCGACCACGTCTTCTCGGGCTTCACCTATCTCGGCATCATCCTGGTCACGGCCATCCCCTTCGGCATCTACGACCTCGTCGAGGCCATGGACAATGTCGAGAGCGCCGAAGCCGCGGGCGACCACTATCCGACGACGCGGGTGCTGACCGCCGACGGTGTCGTCTCGCTGATCGGCTGCCTGATGGGCAACCCCTTCATCAACGCGGTCTATATCGGCCACCCCGGCTGGAAGGCGATGGGCGGACGCATCGGCTATTCGGCCGCGACCGGCGTGATCGTCGCCGCGCTCTGCTGGTTCGGCGTCGTCGCGCTGCTGCTGGCACTGGTGCCGATCGTCGCGATCTCGCCGATCCTGCTCTATATCGGCATGCTGATCGGAGCGCAGGCCTTCCAGACCACGCCCGCCAGCCACGCCCCCGCCATCGTGCTGGCGCTGACGCCGCATCTCGCTGCCTGGGCCAAGGTGCTGATCGACGGCGCCCTCGGCGCAGCCGGCACAAACGCGGCCGCTGTCGGCATCGACAAGATGGCCAATATGGGCGTGCTCTATCACGGGCTGGAATTGATGGGCGGTGGCGCCATCCTGTCCGGCCTCGTCCTCGGCGCGATCGCGGTCTTCGTGATCGAGAAGCAATTCCTGAACGCCGCCGCGTTTGCCGCTGCCGGCGCGGTGCTGACCTATTTCGGCCTGATGCACGGCGAGGCGATCGGGATCGGCAAGGGGCTCGGGGTGACGCCTTCGATCAGCCTGGCTTATGCGATGGTCGCCGGCTTCCTCTGGCTTTGCGCGCGTCAGCTCGCTGGGGAAAGGGCATCGAAAACGATGACGAGCGAGCCGCATGCGCGGCTGGAGCCGGCGGAATGAGCGAGGCGACGCGCGAGTTCGATCCGGCTGCGCATCTCGATGCGATGGCACCTTCGCTGGGACTTGCGATCACGGCGGAGCAGCGGCCGGGCGTGATCCGCTTCCTGGCGACCGCGGAAGCGATGGCGAGGATCGTGCAGGCGGCACCGGTCGGCGACGATACGCTCGAGCTCGCGCCGGTCTTCCGACCAGGGCGGGTGCGGGTGGAGGAAGAGGCGTGAGCGTCGATGTCTTCGCACCGGCGCATCGAATCGCAGCCCAGGTCAGATCAGGAGAGGTGGGCGCCGAGGTCGTGGCCCGCGCCTTCCTCGACCGGATCGGCCGGATCGACAGCAAGATCAACGCCTTCACCGATGTGACGGCGACACGCGCGCTTGCGCAAGCGGCCGCGATCGATAGGGCCCGCGCGGCGGGCGAGCCGCTCGGCCCGCTCGCTGGCGTCCCCTTCGCCGCCAAGAACCTGTTCGACATCGAGGGCCTGCCGACACGGGCGGGCTCAAAGATCAACCGCGAGCGGGCGCCAGCCCGGCGCGACGCCGTGCTGATCGAGCGCCTGACGGCGGCCGGCGCCGTGCTGATCGGCGGGCTCAACATGGGCGAATACGCCTATGACTTCACCGGCGAGAACGTCCATGACGGGCCGTGCCGCAATCCCCATGACCTCTCGCGCATGGCAGGGGGCTCCTCCTCGGGCTCCGGTGCGGCGACGGCCGCCGGCATGGCGCCGATCTCACTGGGCTCCGACACCAACGGCTCGATCCGCGTGCCGTCCTCGCTGTGCGGCGTGTTCGGCCTGAAGCCGACCTATGGTCGCTTGCCGCGCACGCGCAGCTTTCCGTTCTGCGACTCCCTCGACCATCTCGGCCCCTTCGCGCGCGACGTCACAGATCTCGCTCTCGCCTACGATCTGCTGCAGGGGCCCGATGTGGATGACCCGGCCTGCGCAGGGCGACCGGTCGAGCCGGTCTCGGCGCGGCTGGCCGACGGCGTGGCGGGCCTGCGGGTCGCCGTGGCTGGCGGGTATTTCGCCACCGCGGGCATGCCGGAAGCGGCGGCTGCGGTCGATGCCGTCGCTCGCGCGCTCGCCGTGACGCGGACCATCGCGCTCGATGGCGCACCGATCGCACGGGCAGCCGCCTTCCTGATCACGAACACCGAGAGTTCGACGCTCCATCTCGGACGCCTGCGGGAACGGGCGGATGATTTCGACCCCGATACACGTGACCGTTTTCTCGCCGGAGCGATGTTGCCGGCGGCCTGGTACATTCAGGCGCAACGGGCGCGCCGCTGGTTTCATGACGAGATGATGCGGGCGTTCGAGGAGGTCGACCTGATCATCGCCCCCGCGACGCCCTGTCCGGCTCAGCCGATCGGACAGAAGACGCTGGAGTTGAGGGGCGAGATCTTGCCGCTACGCCCCAGTCTCGGGATCTTCACTCAGCCGATTTCATGCATCGGCCTACCCGTTGCCGCTGTGCCTATCACCGGAGACAAGCTGCCAATCGGCGTCCAGCTGATCGCGCCGCCCTGGCGTGAAGACATTTGCTTGAAAGCCGCCTACGTCTTGCAAAAGATGGGGGTTTGCAGCGCGGGGCCGCCGAAAGGCATTGATGCCCCCGAACGGCTGAATGGCGACTGAAGCTGCATCTGATCACGGCACCTTCCAGTTCGACGATCATCGATTTCATGCGTGACCAGCTGCTCGTCCCTACGCTCGGCAGTAGTTGGGCCCAGCGCGATGATGAGGGTGCCGAGCGTGATGCGGTTGAGGTCCATGCCGAGCATGTTCATGACCAGCACGACCACTGCGAGCACCAGCGGCACCGATGTCGCGACGACGTGCCGGTGCGCCAGCCGAGCGAGAGGAAGCCGACGCCGAGCCAATGACATCAGCAGCCGCAACGATCCGAACTGCACTGCCAAGCGGCGACAAGGTTCACGATCAAACCCCAGCCTGATCCTGTCTGCGTGCTAGGGCTCACTCCAGCGACCGTTCGGATCGAGGCGCTACCGGACACTTCGGCGACTTGATCGGTGTCGTGGAAAGATTCAAAATCACATCATCGCTTTAGAGCGATGTGCTCCTCAAGATCATCCAGATCGGCCATCAAAGGCCCTGTGAGTGGGGGCTGCGACGGGCTCGCTATCAAGAAGTGCGCTGAAGGCCTGCGCTGCGCGCCCGACATAGCGTTCCTTATGCCGGAGTTTGACGAAATGCCGGTGGGGAATATCCGCAGCGACCTCGGTGAGCAGGCCTGAGGTTAAGTCGCTGGCGACAACGAGCTTCGACATCAGGCCGGCGGCGGAGCCCGCTGCGACCGCGGTGCGCACGGCTTCGTTGGCCGGCAATTCCAGCATGACCTCGAGGTCGGCGATAGAATGGCCGGCGCAGGCGAGAACCGCTTCAAGGGCCTGCCGGGTACCCGAACCGGGCTCG
>JAESGM010000706.1_pt1 | contig 17114 bp, 13 predicted proteins | sample 9269721 | NCBI WGS metagenome assembly JAESGM01 (sample SAMN15720920, study PRJNA650825) | algae metagenome | isolation source: Komarekiella atlantica HA4396-MV6 and co-occurring heterotrophs from... | place: USA: Theobald House, Kauai, HI | collected 2009-07-29 | reverse complement strand
AAGAACCCGCTCGTGGTGCTCGACGACGCCGATCTGAAGACCGCCGTCGAGGCCGCCGTCACCGGCGCCTATTTCTCGACCGGCCAGCGCTGCACGGCCTCCTCGCGCCTGATCGTCCAGGCCGGCATCCACGACAGGTTCGTCGAGGCCTGCATCGAGCGGCTGAAGGGCGTGGTCGTCGACGACGCGCTGAAGGCCGGCACCCATATCGGCCCGGTCGTCGATCAGAGCCAGCTCGACCAGGACCTGAAATACATCCAGATCGCCAAGGACGAGGGCGGCAAGCTCGCCTTCGGCGGCGAACTCCTCAAGCGCGACACGCCCGGCTTCTATCTCCAGCCGGCGCTGTTCACGCAGACTACCAACACCATGCGCATCTCGCGCGAGGAGGTGTTCGGCCCGGTCGCCAACGTCATCCGCGTCAAGGATTACGAGGAGGCGCTCAGCCTCGCCAACGATACCGATTTCGGCCTGTCGGCCGGCATCTGCACCACCTCGCTCAAGCATTCCACGCATTTCCGCCGCAACAGCGAGGCCGGCATGGTGATGGTCAACCTCGCCACGGCGGGCGTCGACTACCACGTTCCCTTCGGCGGCCGGAAGGGCTCGAGCTACGGCCCGCGCGAGCAGGGCGCCTATGCCAAGGAGATGTATACGACGGTGAAGACGGCCTACACGCTGGCGTAAGCCGGCCCTCCGTCCGAAACGCAGCTGCCGCCCCGGAGGGCGGCAGCATCGTCACTTACCAGTAGTAGCGCCAGCGGCCCCCGCGCCAGACGCGGCGGCGCCAGCGACGGCGCGCCCTGCGGTTGCGGCGGTGCCAGGCGCGGTGCGCGCGCCAGCGCGGGCCAGGCGGCATATGCGTGAATTCGGCGTCCGCCTGATCCAGCGCGGCGGCCGGAACCTCGGCGGGGCCTGCGGCGGCGGCATCGGCCACAGGCGTCGATCGGGCGAAGGCCGCCCCGCCGGTGAGCGCCGCCGTACCGCCGATCAGGGCCGCGATGAATGAACGTCTGTGCATCGGTCGTTCCTCCGTTTCGGCTCTTTGCGAGCAGGGGAAGAACGAAAGTGATGCGGAAGCTGTTCCGGCTATTCGGATTAAGCTTTCGTCATGTTTGGGACGCCGCCCCTCAGTAGGGCAGCCCCACATAGTTTTCAGCCAGTGCCGCCATGGCGTGGTCGGACGAGACCAGATAGTCCAGCTCGGCCCGTTGCATGCGCTGCTCGAAGCCGCTCTTGTCGGGGAAATGGTGCATCAGCGAGGTCAGATGCCAGGAGAAGCGCTCGGCCTTCCAGACCCGCGCCAGCGCCTTGCCCGAATAGGCCTCGATGCCGGCCTCCGAGCGTTCGACATAGTGCTCGATCAGCGCCTCCGACAGGTAATGCACGTCGCCTGCCGCGAGGTTGAGCCCCTTGGCTCCGGTCGGCGGCACGATATGAGCGGCGTCGCCGGCCAGGAACAGCTTTCCGAACCGCATCGGTTCGGCGACGAAGGAGCGCAAGGGCGCGATCGACTTCTCGATCGAGGGGCCGGTCACCAGCGCCTGCGCCGACGCCGGGTCGAGCCTGCGGCGAAGCTCGTCCCAGAAGCGGTCATCCGACCAGTCCTCGACGCGCTCGTCGAGACCGCATTGGACATAGTAGCGGCTGCGCGTCGCCGAGCGCATCGAGCAGAGCGCAAAACCGCGCTCCTCGCCGGCATAGATCAGTTCATCCGACACGGGCGGCACATCGGCGAGGATGCCGAGCCAGCCGAAGGGATAGACCCGCTCGAAGATGCGCAGCGCGCTCTCGGGAAGGCTGGCGCGCGAGACGCCGTGATAGCCGTCGCAGCCGGCGATGAAATCGCAGTCGAGCCGCTTGCCCACGCCATTCTCGGCAAAGGTCACATAGGGCCTGTCGCCGCCGAAATCATGCAGCGCGACATCATCGGCCTCGAACACGGTCTTTCCGCCTTGCGAGGCGCGCAGATCCATCAGGTCGCGTGTCATCTCGGTCTGGCCATAGACGGTGACGTGCTGGCCGCCGGTCAGCCGGTCGAGCGCGACGCGATGCCTCTGCCCGCCGAACAGCAGCTCGAAACCGTCATGGACCAGCCCCTCGGCATGCAGGCGCGCGCTCGCTCCGACCTTGTCGAGCAGAGCCACCGTGCCCTGTTCGAGCACGCCGGCGCGGATGCGCGCCAGCACATAGTCGCGGCTCTTGCGCTCGACGATGACCGTCTCGATGCCGGCGCGTTGCAGCAACTGGCCCAGCAGCAGCCCGGCGGGGCCCGATCCGATGATGGCGACCTGCGTGCGCACGCGATTCTCCAAAAGCCATGCGGAAGCGCCTGCTAGCGCGACCTGCCGCAGGACAATGCCAGCACGGGGCCGCGCAAACAAGTTGTCGTAGCAACTAATTATGAAAAAGCGCTTGCTCGATCCCGGCGATGCTGGCCAGGCAGAGGTCGCAATAGGGGCCGAGCCTTTCGCGGGTTCCGGTCCCGGTCAGCACCGCGATCCGCAGGCCGGCGCCGGCCGAGCGCCCCATCTCCATGTCGTGCCGGTTGTCGCCGATCACGGCGATGCGCCGAGGCGCGAGCCCGGTCGCCGCGCAGAACGCCAGCGCCATGCCCGGGCCGGGTTTTGAGCCATGGCCGGAATCATAGCCGCAGGCGAAGGCGAGTGTTTCGCTGAATCCGAAATGCGCCGCCGTGGCGTTCACCGCCGCCGCACTGTCGCTGGAGGCGATGCCGAGCTTCAGCCCGCGCCCATGCAGCCGCGCGAACAGGGCCGCGAGGTCGCAGACCGGGACCATGCGCGTAACGGCGCTCTGGAACAGTCGGTCCAGTCGCCGCTCCAGTTCCGGCTCCGGAAGCGGGCTTCCGGCCGCGCGCCAGGCCTGCGCCAGTTCGGTCGTATTGCCGGCCGCCAGTAGCGAATCGGCCTTTGCGTCGCCGCTGACCGGGTCGGTTCCCGCGATCCTGAGCAGCGACGCCGCCAGCTCGATATCACCATCGGCGGCAAGCAGCCCGGCGTCGAGATTGATCGGCGGCCAGCTCACCGCATAGTCGAGCAGCGTTCCGTCCTTGTCGAAGAGCAGGCCTTCGATCGGAGGCAGGCCTGCGCTCTCGGAAAAACTCATCCGACCGGGATCACGTCGACCGCGACGCCGACCTTCTGCGAGCCGGGGCCGACCAGCACGCCATCGAGCGGCGAGACATCGGCATAATCGCGCCCGAAGGCGGTGACGATATGGTCGTCGGCGACGATCAGGTCGTTGGTCGGGTCGAGCCCGATCCAGCCGGTCTCCGGCCCGCACCAGAGCATCACCCAGGCATGACTGGCGTCCGCCCCTTCGAGCCGCTTCTGGCCCGGAGGCGGGATGGTGCGGATATAGCCGCTGACATAGGCCGCAGGCAGGCCCAGGCCCCGCAGCCCGGCGATCATGATATGCGCGAAATCCTGGCAGACGCCATGGCGCTTGGCGAAGGCCTCGGCCAGCGGCGTCGAGACCTCGGTCGCCTCGGGGTCGTAGTCGAACTCGGCGCGGATGCGGGCCATCAGCTCGCAGGCCCCCTCCAGCACAGGCCGCAGCGGCGAAAAGCTCTTGCGGGCGTAGGCGACGACCTCGTCGACCTGCGGCGCGAGCCGGCTCGGGAAGAGCTGGTGGGCCGGCGAATCCGGCGCGAGGCTGCCCGAAGCCAATGCGAGGCTTGCGACCTCCTCCCAGTGCCGGGTCAGGCCGGGATGGGGCGCGGGCGGCCGGTTGACCGCGATGCGCGCCTTCATCTCGACCTTGAGCTCGCGATGCGGCTTCGAGATGATGATCGTCGTCATGCGGTTGCCGAAAAAGCACTCACCGTCGATCCGCTCGGCCGGACGCGGCGAGATCAAAAGTTCGCTTCGCGCGACGCGCTGTCCGCCGTCATTGCGCGGCAGCAGCCGTAGGATGCAGCGGGCGAGCGGGACCGGACGGCTGTAGCCGTAGGTCGTGACGTGGCGAAGGTCGTAGATCACGCGATTCCCGTCAGCCGCGAGCCTTCGGGGGCGCTGTTCTGCAGGAAGTAGCGCTCGGCGATGGCGCTGGATAGCCCCATCAGCAGTTGCTCGAAGAGCAGGATGCCGCTGCGGTCCAGCCGCGTCGCCTCCGCGACCCGGCATTCGGCCGCGAGCTTCAGCGCCAGCCGGCGCGGCGCCTCCAGCATGCCGTCCTCGTTGAGCGAAGGGAGGGTCGCGATCTCGGCGTCGAGCCGGTCGATCTGGAACGCGGCCGAGCGCGGGTTGTAGGGATCGAGCATCACGAGATCGAGAACGGGCTGCAGGCTTGCGCCGAGCAGATAGCGCGAGCGGTAGGTGATCTGCGAATCGGTCAGGTCGAGCAGGGCGTCGAGCGCGTCGGCCGGCGCGCTCGTATCAGTGAAATGCCGGGCGAAGCGGCAGGTCGCGATGCCACGCTCGATCCGCCGGCCGATGTCGAGGAAGCGCCAGCCCGGCCCGCGCACCATGTTCTCCTGGCTGAGGCCCGAGAAGGCGGCGAGCGATTTCAGCGCCCGGTCGGCGATCTCGTAGGCCTCGCCGGCGCTGGGCGGCTTGGCTGACGTGCGGGTCAGTTGATGCTGCAGATCGCTGAACAGCCGCCAGGCGTCGATCGAAAGCCGCTCGCGGATGACCGACGCCGTGCGCCTGGCCTCCATGACATTCGCCGCGGCCGAACCGTAATGCTCGGGGTCGTGCAGCGCGGCCGAGGCCTGCAAGGTCGCGACCTGCGCCTTGCCGCCGGGCGCGGCGCCCCAGGCGACCAGCAGATTGGCCAACCGCTTCAGCGTGTCGGGCCGGCCGGGCGTCGCCGTGTCGGCGTCGATCAGCCGGCCGAGCAGCGCGCGCACCAGCCGCAGCGTCGCCTCGGTCCGTTCCAGATAGCGCCCGAGCCAGAACAAATTGTCGGCGGCGCGGCTCGGCAGGGTGCCGACCAGCCGGCGGATCGCGGTGCGCTCGGGCGTCGCCAGCAGCGAGACGGGCTCGACCGGCGCGTCCGACGTCACCCAGACGTCGGAGGATCGCACGCCGCTCCTCATGCTGACGGCGCGCGCATCGGGTGCGTCGGAGATGCGGCAGAAACCGCCGGGCATCACCTTCCAGCCATCGGGCGTCGCGGCCGCGAAGACGCGCAGCGTCACCGGGCGCGGCTGCAGCCGGCCGTTCTGGAACACCGGCATGGTCGAGAGCCGGACGATCTCCTGACCGACATAATCCATGCCGCGCGCCTCGATGCGGGCGCGCAGTGCATGACGCTCGGCGGTCGGCAACTCCCCGGCGAGCACCGGGTCGAGGTCGAGCCCGCCACCGGCCGAGCGGAAGGCCGGCGCGATGCTCATCTCGCCCAGCCGGTCGAGCACGGCGGCGCGCTCCCTGGGCTGGCCGCACCACCAGGTCGCGACATTGGGCAGGATCATTTCCTCGCCGAGCAGCCGCTCGCCGATCGCGGGCAGAAAGCCCATCAGCGCGCGGGCCTCGACGACGCCGGAGCCGAGCCCGTTGGCGACATGGACATTGCCCTGCCGCACCGCCTGCACGAGGCCCGCGACGCCGAGCTGCGAATGCGCGTTGAGTTCGAGCGGGTCGGAGAAATCGCCGTCGATGCGCCGCCAGATCACGTCGGCCCGCTTGGGCCCGGCGATGGTGCGGACATGGATGCGCCCGTCGCGCATCATCAGGTCGCCGCCCTCGACCAGCAGGAAACCCAGATAGCGCGCCAGATAGGTCTGCTCGAAATAGCTCTCGTTCAGCGGGCCTGGCGTCAGCAGGCAGATGCGCGGCTCGACGCGCTTCGAGCGGGAGACGAGCCCGGCGCGAAAACCCTGGAAGAAGGCCGCCAGCCGCTCGATGTTCATGGTCCGGAACAGCTCGGGGAAGGCGCGCGCCTGCGCGAGCCGGTTCTCCAGCGCATAGCCCGCGCCGGACGGGGCCTGCGTCCGGTCGCCGAGCACCCACCAGCGCCCGTCGGGCCCGCGACCGAGATCGGCGGCATAGAGCTGCAGGCTGCCGCCACCGGGCGCGCCCTGCAGGGGCCGCAGATAATCGGGGCTGCCGGTGACGATCGAGGCCGGCAGCAGGCCGTTGGCGATCATCTCGCCGGAGCCGTAAATGTCGTCGAGCAGGCCCGACAGCAGTTGCGCCCGTTGCGCGACGCCCGCCGCGATCGTCTCCCATTCCGCGCCGGTGATGACCAGCGGGACATGGCTGAGCGGCCAGGCGCGCTCGCCGGCGAGCGGATCGCGCGCATCGACGTCGCCATGGACGCGGTAGGACACGCCGGTGTCGCGCACATGCCGGTCGGCGAGGCCGAAGCGCTGGCCAAGCTCGTCCTGCGACAGCGCGCTCCATTCCGACAGGAACGGCTCCCAGTGCGGACGGATCGCGCCCTGGGCGTCCATCATCTCGTCGCGCGCGCCCGGCAGCGGTCTATAGCCGGAGAGGAGGGCGTTGCGCCGTTCCGTCTTCAGCCTCGCGGACGGGGAGCGGCCCTGCAGCGCCATGGTTTCCGGTCACACTCCGATGGGACGCCGCAGATCCAGGGTCATTGGAAAATCCGGGCTGCGCTCCTCCGGCGGAATCGCCAGCGCGCCGGGACTATGACCGATTGCTTCGAAACGCGCGAGCCGCCGCGCCTCCGCCTCGTAGGAATTCACAGGCGGCGTCTCGTAGTTGCGCCCGCCCGGATGGGCGACATGGTAGACGCAGCCGCCGAGCGAGCGCCCGACCCATGAATCGACGATGTCGAAGGTCAGCGGGGCATGCACGGGAATCGTCGGATGCAGGCCGGACGCCGGCTGCCACGCCTTGAAGCGCACGCCGCCGATCGCCTCGCCCGAGCGGCCGACTGGGGTCATCGGGATGCGGCGGCCGTTACAGGTGACGATGTGGCGGCCGGGCACGAGACCCGTCGCCTTGACCTGCAGCCGCTCAACCGACGAATCGACATAGCGCACCGTGCCGCCGATCGCGCCTTCCTCGCCCATGACGTGCCAGGGCTCCAGCGCTTGCCGGATCTCGATCTCGACGCCGCCATGCTCGACCTTGCCGTAGAACGGGAAGCGGAATTCGGCCTGCGCCTCGAACCAGACAGGGTCGAAGGCGTAGCCGGCGCGGTTGAGGTCGGCCAGCACGTCGCCGAAATCCTGCCAGACCATCTCGGGCAGCATGAAGCGGTCATGCAGCGTCGTGCCCCAGCGCACCAGTTCCCCGGCCTGCGGCTCGCGCCAGAACCACGCCACCAGCGCCCGGATCAAAAGCTGCTGCGCCAGCGACATCCGCGCGTCCGGCGGCATCTCGAAGGAGCGGAACTCGATCAGCCCGAGCCGGCCGGTCGGCCCGTCCGGAGAATACAGCTTGTCAATGCAGATCTCGGTGCGGTGCGTGTTGCCCGAGACATCGACCAGCAGGTTGCGCAGCAACCGGTCGATCCGCCAGAGCGGGATCGACGGCTCGCCGGGCTTCGGGATCATCGAAAGCGCGATCTCGAGCTCGTAGAGCTGGTCGTGGCGGGCCTCGTCGATGCGCGGGGCCTGGCTGGTCGGGCCGATGAAGAGCCCCGAGAACAGATAGGACAGCGACGGGTGCCGGTTCCAGTAGAGGATGATGCTCTTCAGCACGTCCGGCCGACGCAGGAAGGGCGAATCCGGCGGTGTCACGCCGCCGAGCACGACATGGTTGCCGCCGCCGGTGCCGGTGTGGCGGCCATCGACCATGAATTTTTCGGCGCAGAGTCGCGACTGCCGCGCCTCCTCATAGACGCCGCGCGTGATCGCGACCGCCTCGCGCCAGTTGTTCGCCGGATGGATGTTGACCTCGATCACGCCGGGATCGGGCGTGACCTTGATGTTGCTCAGCCGCGGATCATGCGGCGGCGAATAGCCCTCGATATGGACCGGCTGGCCCAGTTCCGTCGCCACCGCCTCGACGCTGGCGATCAGGTCGAGATAATCCTCCAGCTTCTCCACCGGCGGCAGGAAGACGCAGAGTACGTTGTCGCGCACTTCGAGGCTGAGCGCGGTGCGGACATGCTCGCCGCCGATTTCCTGCTCGGTGCGGTCCTGCGCGTCCGAGCCGGGGGCAGGAGCGACCGCGCGCGACATCTGGGCCGGGGCGCCTATCCCACCCGAGCCCTCATCCTGAGGAGCGGGGCGTGAGCCCTGCGTCTCGAAGGAGCCTCCAGTGCTCTCGGAGACTCCTGGAAAATCCTTCGAGACGCCGCTGCGCGGCTCCTCAGGATGAGGGCTGAGGGATGCCGAAGATGCTTGATCGCCCGCTCGCGGCAGCGGCCCGCGCGGCTCCATCGGGTCCTGCGGATGGATGTGCGGATACTCCTCCTTGGGGACGACCGGGAGCGAGCCGAGCGGCAGCCGGTAGCCGACTGGCGAGTCACCGGGCACCAAAAAGAGCTTGCCCCGGCGCAGCTTCCATTTCTCCGAGCGCCAGCGCCGTTCGCCGGCCAAGGCCTGCCAGCGCTGCACCGGAATGACATAGCCGCGCGGATTGCCGAGGCCGAGCTGGAACACCTGCGCCATCCGCGCCCGCTCCTCGGGGTCGGCGAGGCGAGGGTCGAGCGGATCGACATTGTCGGGAAGCTGCGCCTCCTTCAGCAGCCAGTGGCCGGTGTCCTCATAGGCCGGCAGCACATACTCCGCGCCGAGCCCGAGCTTCTCCGACAGGCCCGCCGCCAGCGCTTCCGCGTCGCGGATCGAGGCGGCCTGCTCCAGTTCGCGGTCGCCACCTGTCATCGCGCCGGGCTCGCGCGCGATCAGGGCTGCGTCACGCCAGATCGGCTCGCCGTCGGCGCGCCAGTAGAGGGCGAAGGCCCAGCGTGGCAGGCTCTCGCCCGGATACCATTTGCCCTGGCCGTAATGGAGCATGCCTCCGGGCGCGAAGCGCTCGCGCAGCCGCCGGATCAGCTCGTCGGCTTTCTGGCGCTTGGTCGGGCCGACGGCGTCGATGTTCCATTCCGCGCCGGTCTGATCGTCGATCGAGACGAAGGTCGGCTCGCCGCCCATGGTCAGCCGCACGTCGCCGGCTTGCAGATCGGCCTCGATCTGTTCGCCGAGCGCATCGAGCCGCTGCCAAGATTCGTCGGAGAAGGGCAGGGTGATGCGCGGCACTTCATGGACGCGGTCGACCCGCATCGAGAAATCGAAGGTCGTCTCGGCGAAACTCGCGACGCCCGAAACCGGCGCGGCAGAGCGGTAATGCGGCGTCGCCGCCAGCGGCAGGTGGCCCTCGCCGGTGAGCAGGCCCGATGTCGGATCGAGCCCGATCCAGCCCGCGCCGGGGATGTAGACCTCGGCCCAGGCGTGCAGGTCGGTGAAGTCCTTGTCCGTGCCGCGCGGGCCTTCCAGCGGGTCGATATCGGCCTTCATCTGGATCAGGTAGCCGGAGACGAAACGCGCCGCGAAGCCCAGATGCCGCATGATCTGGACCAGCAGCCAGCTCGTGTCGCGGCAGGAGCCGGATTTGATGTCGAGCGTATGCTCGGGCTCCTGCACACCCGGCTCCATGCGGATGCCGTAGGCGATGCCGGCCGCCAGCCGCGCATTGAGATCGACGATGAAATTGACCGTGTTGACCGGCTCGCGCGGGATCGTCGCGAGATAGGCCTGGAGCAACGGCCCGGCCGGCTCGGTGACGAGATAGGGCGCGAGCTCGGCGCGCAATTCGTCGGGATAGGCGAAGGGGAAAGTCTCGGCGTCGGTCTCGACGAAGAAGTCGAAGGGATTGATGATCGACAATTCGGTGACGAGGTCGACCTCGATCCGGAACTCCGTCACCGGCTCCGGGAAGACGTAACGCGCGAGCCAGTTGCCGCTCGGATCCTGCTGCCAGTTCACGAAATGCTCGGCCGGCGTCACCTTCAGCGAATAGGAGTTGATCGTCGCCCGGCAATGCGGGGCGGGACGCAAGCGGATGATCTGCGGGCCGAGCGTGACCGGCCGGTCATACTTGTAGTGGGTGACGTGGTTCAGCGCGGCGATGATGGCCAAGGCGGACCTGCTTGGATTGCGCGAGGCTTGAGCGCCAGGCGCGTTCACGTTAGCGGCGCTGCCGGGACGCGCAAAGCCGCAACTTGCCCAAGACGCAGCCAGAAAAGCGAGCTGCCGCCTAATAACTGAGCTATTCGCCGGCAAATCCGCGCCGAGGCTCGCACGGTGTTTTGGCGCACCGCGAAAAAACGTCTTACTCTGGGCCTAGCAAGATCGGGGTCGAGACCCCGCGTCGCTTTTGGAGCCGATCACGACCATGGACGCCATCGTAGACCGCGCCATCCGCCCGGAGGCCGCGCCGCAGCGCACGCCGGTGCCGCCCTTCGACCTCGTCATCTTCGGGGCCAGCGGCGACCTCGCTCTGCGCAAGCTCTTTCCCGCGCTGGCGCAGCGCAATCAGGAGGGCGTGCTGCCGCCCGAGAGCCGGATCCTCGCCATCGTCCGCAAGGACGAGGACGTGGAAGGTGTTCCCCGGCAGATCGCCGGGCGGTTGAAGGAGGAAGGCCTCGCCGCCGACCAGATCGAGGATTTTCTGCGCCGGCTGACCATGGTGCAGGCCGATGCGGTGAAGCCCGAGACGTTCAAGGCTTTGAAGAAGGCGCTGGGAGACACCGACCGCGTGCGCTCCTTCTACCTCTCGACGCCGCCGGACCTCTTCATCCCGATCTGCCGCAACCTCGCCAAGGCCGAGATCCTGACCCCGACCTCGCGCGTCATCCTGGAGAAGCCGCTCGGGCGCGATCTGGCCTCGGCCCGCGAGATCAACGACGCGGTGGCGGCGATCCTGCCTGAGAGCCGGACCTACCGGATCGACCATTATCTCGGCAAGGAGACGGTGCAGAACCTGCTCGTGCTGCGCTTCGCCAACACGCTGTTCGAGCGCTCCTGGTCGAGCCGCGACATCGACAACGTCCAGATCACCGTGGCCGAGACCGTCGGGCTCGAAGCCCGCGCCGGCTATTACGACAAGGCCGGCCATATGCGCGACATGGTGCAGAACCATGTCATGCAGCTGCTCTGCCTCTTCGCCATCGAGCCGCCCAACATGCTGGAAGCCGACGCCGTGCGCGACGAGAAGGTGAGGGTGCTCAAGGCGCTCAGGCCGATCGTCGGCCCCGATGTCCAGCGTCATACCGTGCGCGGGCAATACGGGCCGGGCCAGAGCGACGGCCAGCGCGTGCGCGGCTATGCCGAGGAACTCGGCCACGCCAGCAACACCGAGACCTTCGTCGCCATCCGCTGCGAGCTCGACACCTGGCGCTGGGCCGGCGTGCCGATCTACCTGCGCACGGGCAAGCGCATGGCGCAGCGCTATTCCGAGATCGCGGTCACCTTCAAGCCCGTGCCGCATTCGATCTTCGGACAGGGCGGCGGCTGCGACAGGCTCGACGCCAACCGGCTCGTCATCCGGCTCCAGCCCAATGACGGCGTCCAGCTCCAGCTGATGATGAAGGTGCCGGGCTCGGGCAAGCTCAAGATCGTGCCGCGCCAGCTCGACCTGCGCTACGAGACCGCCTTCGACGTGCGCACGCCCGACGCCTATGAGCGCCTGCTGACCGACGTCATTCGCGGCGACCAGACCCTGTTCATGCGTCGTGACGAGGTCGAGCAGGCCTGGGCCTGGATCGACCCGATCATCGCCGGCTGGCAGGAGTATTCGCCGCAGCCGCATCGCTATGCCGCCGGCTCCTGGGGACCGTCGCAGGCGATCGGCCTGATCGAGCGCGACGGCCGCTCCTGGGCCGATCCGGATTTCGTCTGATGGCCGTTCATGACCCGGCGGCGGGCGTGGTCGCCTGGCATCGCTTCGAGACGCTGGGCGATGCGTCGGAGGCGCTGGCCGAGGCGGTCGCGGTCCGGCTCGCGGCCGTGATCGCGGAGCGCGGCGCGGCGCTGATCGCGGTGCCCGGCGGCACGACGCCCGCTCGTTTCCTCGCGGCGCTGGGCGGCCACGATCTGCCATGGGACAAGGTCACGCTGCTGCCGACCGACGAGCGCTTCGTTTCGCCGGACGATCCAGCCTCGAACGAGCGCATGATCCGCGCCAGCTTTCCGCCGCTGGGGCAGGGCGGGGCGCGTTTCTTGTCGTTCCACGGCGATCATGACGATCTCGAAAGTGCGGCCGGCGCGGTCTCGGCCGATCTGGCCGGCCTCCCGCCGATCGACATCCTCGTCAGCGGCATGGGCGCGGACGGCCACGTCGCCTCGCTGTTTCCCGGCGACGAAGCCGCGCTGGCCGCGACGGCCACGCCACATGCCGTCGCGGCCCGCCCGCCCGGCCTGCCGGAGCGGATTTCGCTCTCGCCAGCCCGCCTCGCTGGCGCAAGCTGGGCTGCGCTGCTGATCGCCGGTCCTGAGAAGCAGCAAACCCTTGCCGGCGCGCAGGCCCTGCCGGCCGCCTTTCCCGTCGGCCTCCTGCTCGCCCGTCCGCGGGGGCTCGACGTCTACTGGAGCAGGGTCTAAGCCCGTCAGCCCCGTTCAATCGATCGAAGAGTCCTGTCATGGATGAAGCAGCCGCTATCGCCCGCCTCCAAGCCTGCGGCGTCGTACCCGTGGTGGTGATCGAGGACGCGCATCTCGCGCTCCCGCTCGCCCGCGCGCTCCTGGCCGGCGGCATCGACGTGATCGAGGTCACGCTGCGCCGCCCGGCCGCGCTCGCGGCGCTGGAGACGATCGCGCGCGAGGTGCCCGGCATCCTCCCCGTCGCCGGCACGGTGGTGACGCCGGCGCAGGTCACGGACGTCAGGGAGGCCGGCGCGCAGGCCGTGGTCAGCCCCGGCTTCAGCGAGGCGGTGGACGACGCGATGCGCGCTGCGAATCTGCCCTGGCTGCCGGGCGTCGCGACGGCATCCGATTGCATGCGCGCGGTGTCGGCAGGCCGCCTGACCTGCAAGTTCTTTCCGGCCGAGCAGGCCGGCGGCACGGCGACGCTGAAGGCGCTGTCGGGCCCGTTCCCGCAGATGCGCTTCTGCCCGACCGGCGGGGTGAGCCTCGCCAATCTCGGCGACTATCTCGCGTTGAAGCAGGTCCTCTGCGTCGGCGGCTCGTGGCTCGTACCGGCCGAAGCCATCGCAAACCGGGACTGGGCGTGTGTGACGAAGCTCGCTAGGGAAGCGCGCGAGGCGGTCGCGGCGCTGCGGGGCTGACGCCTGTCATCCCGTGCGCGCAGCAGCACAACGTGCTGCTGCGCAGACACGGGACCGTATGACGAGAAAAGCCGCTTCCGACGCCCGATGCGTGCGCGCTCCATCCTGACGGCGGTCCCGCATCTGCGCAGCAGCATTGCATGCTGCAGCGCGTGCGGGATGACGGGGCCGACCATCACTTCCGGCAGGCGAAGGGCAAGAACGTGCTGCCCATGCCCTCGTTCATCGCCATCAGGACGAGGATGTTGGCGAGGTCGAGTTCCTCCTTCGAGCGCGGGCAGACATCGCCCGGCGTCGGGCAGCCCGAAGCGAGGAAGGCCTCGTGCCGCTCAATGAACTCCGGACTCAGTCCCGTCCGGCCGCGCTTCGCCAGCGCCTGCGTCCAGGCCTTGCCGTAACGCTCGCATTTGACCGCCGGCCAGCTTTCCGCGCGGCTGACCTGCGCGGCCGCCGGCGCAAGCCCTGCCAGCAGCGCCATCCAGAGCGATGCGATTCGCAGCGCCGCCATCACGCCAGCCGCTCCACCACGAGATCGGCGATGGCGAGCGAACTCGTCAGCCCCGGACTTTCGATGCCGAGCAGGTTGACCAGCCCCGGCACGCCATGGACCGACGGCCCGTCGATCCGGAAATCCGGCATCGGCTCGCTGGCCGAATGGAGTTTGGGCCGGATGCCGGCATAGTCGGCGACCAGCGCGTTGTCGGGCAGCGCCGGCCAATAGGTCCGGATCGCGGCGTAGAATTTGTCCGCGCGGGCCGGATCGACGATCAGGTCCTGGTCGTGCGCGACCCATTCGACATCGGGCCCGAACTTCACGCGGCCCGCCATGTCGATGGTGGCGTGGATACCCAGCCCCGCCGCCTCCGGCACGGGATAGACGAGGTGCGAGAAGGGCTGCTTGCCGAGCAGCGAGAAGTAGTTGCCCTTGGCGTAGTGCTGCGCCGGCACATGCTCGGGCGGAAACCCTGAGAGCTTGCCGAGCAGGCGCGGCGCGCCATGGCCGGCCGCGTTGACGATCGTCGTCGCCGTGTAGGTCGCCGGGTCCTCGCCGCCGAAATCGACGCTGAAGCCGTCGCCCTCGCGCCGCCAGCCGGCGATCGGCGTGTTGAGCGCCAGCGAGCCGCCGGCCGCTTCGAATTCGCCGAGCAGCGACAGCATCAGCGCATGGCTGTCGACCACGCCGGTCTCGGGCGAGAGCAGCGCGATCTCGCATCTCACTTCGGGCTCCAGCGCCCTCGCTTCAGCGGCGTCGATCCAGCGCAAACTGTCGACGCCCGACGCCGTGGCGCGCGCGAGGATCGTCTCCAGCACGGGCTTCTGAGCGGCCGATGTCGCGACGATCAGCTTGCCGCAGGCCTTGTGCGGCAGTCCGCGCTCGCGGAGATAGGCGTAAAGCAGCTTGCGGCCCTCGACGCAGACCTGCGCTTTCAGCGAGCCCGGCGGATAATAGATTCCGGCATGAATCACCTCGCTGTTGCGCGCCGAGGTCTGCGTGCCGATGCCCTCCGCCGCTTCGGCGATCACGACCTCGCGGCCGCTGAGCGCCAGCGCGCGCGCCGTGGCGAGGCCGACGACGCCGGCCCCGATGACGAGGCAGTCGATATCGCTCATCGCTGCTGCCGGCGCTCAGGCGTGCCTGGGCATCGCCATTTCGACGAGGCTCGCCCAATAGGTCACGCCGACCGGGATCGCCGCGTCGTTGAACTCGTAGGCCGGGTGGTGGACGCCTGCGGAATCGCCGTTGCCCATCATGATATAGGCGCCCGGCCGCTCCTCCAGCATGAAGGAGAAATCCTCGGAGCCCATGGTCGGGGCGACCTCGGTGTCGATCGCGTCCTTGCTGAAGGCGCTGCGCACCGCGCTGGTGACGAAATCGGTCTGGCCGGAATGGTTGAAGGTCACCGGATAGCCGCGCTCGTAGTCGATCTCGGCCGTCAGGTTGAAGGCCAGCGCCGTGCCGTTGACGATCTCGCGGAAGCGCGTCTCGGCGAGGTCGCGCATTCCGGCTGAGAGTGTGCGAACCGTGCCCTTGATCTCGACATGCTGGGGAATGACGTTGAACGCCTCGCCGGCCTTGAACGCCGTCACCGAGACGACCACGGAATCGAGCGGGTCGGCGTTGCGCGAGGAGATCGTCTGCAGCGAGGTGACGAGCTGGCAGGCGGCGACCAGCGGGTCGATCGTCTCATGCGGCTTGGCGGCGTGGCCGCCCCGGCCTTCGAGCTTGAGCAGGAAACGGTCGGCCGCCGCCATCATCGGCCCCTTGCGGATGGCGAACTGGCCGATCGGGATGCCCGGCATGTTGTGCAGGCCGTAGACCTCCTGCACGCCGAAGCGCTCCATCATCCCGTCCTTGCACATTTCGCGGCCGCCGCCGCCGCCCTCTTCGGCCGGCTGGAAGATCATGATCGCGGTGCCGTCGAAATCGCGTGTATCGGCAAGATATTTTGCCGCGCCCAGCAGCATGGCGGTGTGGCCGTCATGGCCGCAGGCATGCATCTTGCCCGGAACCGAGGAGCGGTGCTCCAGATTGGTCTCCTCGTGGATCGGCAGCGCGTCCATGTCGGCGCGCAGGCCGATGACCTTGCCCGAGCCCTGTCCCTTGCCCCTGATGACGCCGACGACGCCGGTGCGGCCGATGCCGGTCACGACCTCGTCCACCCCCCATTCCCGCAGCTTGTCGGCGACGATGCCGGCCGTGCGCTGCACGTCGAACATCAGTTCGGGATGCTTGTGGAAATCGCGGCGGATCGCGGTGATCTCGGGGCTGAGCGCGGCGATGAGGTCGGATTTGGGCATGGGGTTCCTCGGGAGAAGACGCAACGAAAAGCTGGGATGGCGCGCAAGCTAGCGGCGGCGCGGGGCGCTGTCCAAGCCGATTGCCGCATGAGGGGGCGGAGTGGGCGGAATAGGGCAGGGCGGTCGGAGCGCGGGCAGCCCGGCTTGGCGGCAACAGGATTGCGCCATCTGAAGATCATCACGTCGGCGTCCAGATCAGGTAAGCTGCAGCCAGACAAGAGTTCGAGCGGCGGGTGACATTGTCTGCCATGATTTGGCCTTGTGTTGTGAATAGGTCGCCGGATCAGCGCTCGGTCAGACCAGAATTGGTGGCCTGAGCTTTCCTCTCCTCCCGTCTCATGTCTGGATCATCATGCGTCTCCTGATGACGGCCGCTTTTATTGCGGCCAGCGTTCCTGCGTTCGCGGCCGATGTCGCCGTCACCAAAATCTCCTTCCAGCCGCAGGTCAAAGGCACCGCCTGCCTCAAGCGCGAAACGCTGGCGATGATCGACCAGCTCGTCGCAAAGATCGGCCCGATCCAGATCACCTCGACCTGCGGCGGCCGCCACGCCCGCCGCTCGCAGCACTACAGCGGCAAGGCGATCGATTTCCGCCCGCTGGCGACCTCGGCCCGCAAGGCGGCCGCCGCCGCCCGTTCGCTGGAAAGCGTCGGCGGCGTCGGCACCTATTCCAACGGCCTCGTCCATGCCGATGTCGGGGATCGGGAGTTGTCCTGGTACGGGCATAAGAGGGCCAAACGGCGCTATGCGCAGGCGCGATGAGGCGTTTCCATATCGGTTTTTGCTAGCTGCATCCTTCGTTACAACCGCACCGCCTCTTCCCTTCTCCCGGATGGGAGAAGGTGGCCCGGAGGGCCGGATGAGGGCCTGCCGTTGCCGCGAAAAGGCGCGACGGCTCCGTCTCGTTCCAGCAACCAGCGGCGGTCCCTCACCCCTGCCCCTCTCCCATCCGGGAGAGGGGTTCTTCCAGCGCCTTGTCCGTCATGGTCGGGCTTGTCCCGACCATCCACGTTTTGACCACTTCTAAGAGCCGGATTTAAAAGGAGTTGAGCGATATCAGCAGGTTGTGATTCCCGTTTGGTGCTGAATCAAATGGGGTTTCCGATGGCCTGGACCGATATCGCTCGTGCCGAGCATAACCGTGATCGCC
>JAESGM010000705.1_pt1 | contig 17115 bp, 21 predicted proteins | sample 9269721 | NCBI WGS metagenome assembly JAESGM01 (sample SAMN15720920, study PRJNA650825) | algae metagenome | isolation source: Komarekiella atlantica HA4396-MV6 and co-occurring heterotrophs from... | place: USA: Theobald House, Kauai, HI | collected 2009-07-29 | reverse complement strand
ATACTCGCCGCGGACGAAGTGCGACTCGCCGAGCCAGTACTGGGCATTGCCGGCCAGCGAATCCTGCGGATAGCGCGACAGGAAATCCTCGAACGCGCCCTGCGCAGACGTGTAGTCGCGCTGCATGAGATAGCCGTAAGCGGTTTCGTAGAGTTGCTTGGCATTGCCGGCATCGACGGCATTCGGAGCCGTAGCGGCACCGAACGCAGGAGGCAGAGCCGCCATTTGAGCGGCATCGGCCGGGGGGGCTTCCACGGGCGGCAGGTCGCTGCCGTGAATGAGCCCTCCGATCGCATCGCCGCCGCTCGCCGCCGTCACAGTGGTCGATCCGAAACGCGATGCGGTCGAGGCCGTGGTGGCGGGCGGATTGAAGCTCGCCGAGCTGGTCGGCGCCGTCGCCGCGGCAAAATCGTTGCTGTCTGCCGTTCCGGCATCGGACCGGCGCGGCGTGCCACCCAGGGCACGCACCTGATCGGTGAGCTGTTGTATCTGCGCCGCCATGGCGCGAACCTGCGTCTCGAGGCCGTCGACACGCATGCTGTCCGCACCGCCGCCGCCACCGCCGCCTGCCGGCGACGCACCACCACGCGCCAGGGATTCGAGCGTCCCCACGATGACCTGCATATCGACCAGCTGCTCTTCGAGCTGCTCGACGCGCTGGCGCAGCGCCGCCGTCTCCTCGTTGGAGGCAGCCGCTGCAGCGTTTGCCTTGGGCTGCGCCGGCGCAGCCTGAGCCAGCCTGATGCGGCCATCCTGAGGCTCGGCCGCCGCTGCGGCGCTCATCGAAACCAACGTCACACAGCTCAGAAGGCCGATGACGCCGGTCCGAATGCGCGAGGTACGACCTGCGTTTCGATCAATTTGCCTAGCCATCATCTCGATCCGATCAATCTAGCGCGTAATTTCGGACGACCGAGCGACGGACGACCGATTGGGTGATGTAGTTCCCTGTTCTAGCTCAGGGGCACGCGGCCCACTGTCTACCAGTCCAAGACGCTCGCGCGTTCCATTAGTGAAAACCAGCGTTACCACACGGCGGTTCTGTGCGCGGCATTCCGACTCGGAGCAAGTTGCTACACGCAGTGTACGTCCAGAAGGGAGCACCGCTAAACGACGCGCGTCGACCCCTTCCTCGATCAGCCGCTGCCGCACCGCTTCGGCGCGGCGAAGCGACAGGACGACATTCTCCTGGTCCGATCCCGGCTCGTCGGCATGCCCTTCGATAGCAGCTTCGAACTCGTTCCAGCGCTGCAGCCATCGAGCCTGCGCGGAGAGCGCCATCCGCGCCCGTCCGCCGAGTTCGGCGCTGCCTGAGCTGAAGAACACCCGGTCGCCTGCTTCCAGACGCAGCCTGGACTGAACGGCGGCGTTGCGGCGCAACTCCTCGTCCCAGGCTGCACCGCGCGGGGTGACGGAAGTTTGCGTGGCGGTTTCCGGTTGAGTGACATCGGATGGCGTGATCGATGCCGTGCTCTCGGCCGGCGAGACATCGAGGCCGGTAAACTTGGCGCTATAAATCTCGGCCAGTTGGCGGCGGGCGAGCTCTGCTGCTCTCGCCTTCGGGTAGCGGCCGATCACGGATTCGAACATCTGTCGCGCGACTTCCGAATGCCCCGCCTCGAGTTTTTCGACGCCATCGAGATACAGCTCTTCAGCCCGCTGCTCCGACCCGTAGGCATCAGCAGTAGCGCCGACGGCCTGACCTTGCAGCGAGGTGCCACCGGCCGGGCCGGCGTGCGAATTTTTGAAAGGAGTAAGCGCTGCGAGAGCCAGCAGGCCACAAGCCGCGCCGAGCGTGCAGCGTCTCAATACGCTGCGCGAACCGCGCTTAGGCCACGACATCATCGCCCTCGTGTGCAACCGGCTGAAAACGTTGTGATCAATGCCGCGGCTTTGCGGCCAAACTTTGCTAGGTCTGAACCGCCATCAAGTTGCATGCGCTGCGCGTCATGACTGCAACGCAATAACCCGGGATAGGCTTCCCGGGTCTGAGCTTGCGAAGGGCGACACGTGCGGGGCGGAGCCTCAGTTGCCCGCCGTGCGCGAGTTCAGCACCGTCTGAGCGCGGCGGTTCTGCGACCAGCACGAAATGTCGTTGCAAACCGCAACCGGACGCTCCTTGCCGTACGAGATCGTCCGCAGCCGGGCCCCGTTCACGCCGTTCTGCGCGAGAAAGTTCCGCACTGCGGTGGCACGACGTGCACCCAGTGCGATGTTGTACTCGCGGGTACCGCGTTCGTCGGCGTGGCCTTCGATGGTGACAGTGTACTGAGGGTACTGCTGCAACCACTGGGCCTGCTTCTGCAGGGTCGCCGTCGCCTCTGGCGTCAGATCCGTACTGTCGGTGGTGAAGTAGACGATGTCTCCGACATTCACGGCGAAGTCACGATGCGTCCCCGGAGCGACTGAACCGTCACGTCCGGTGAGAGCAGAATTGGGCTGGTTGTTATTGTTGGCGCAAGCAGCGGCTAAGGCTCCCACAAGCACTACGAGCAGCACGCGCAGAGCGCGGGAGAGCCAAAAATTGACGGCCATAAAGGTCCCTTTCGTCACCACTTCCGGCAATCTCGTGCGGGGTGACAGTCCGCATGACTGTCGAGTAGCCGAACCCTCGTACGAAAATATGGCCGTACCCCTTGCCGGCACCATCGGCCGATTCGTCTCAGTGCGGCACCGTTTGCAAGTATTAACCCGTGGGCAGATGACTCGCGCAGCGACCAATGGACCCGGAGTGTGTCATATTCGCTGCGTGCGGCGGACGTCTGTGGCCTTCTCGCATAACCGAGCCGAAGGAAACGGACGAAGTGCTCCGACTTCGCACTTCAAAAAGCAAAACCGAGGCGAGCACGTGAGTGCTGCACCTCGGTTCTGAAATGCGATCTCCCGCAGCTTGCGCTGTGGGAGGACCGTCGGAATTACCGAGCCGGCTGAGTCGCGACCGGAAGCTCAGCACCGAGCTTCAGCGGAACGGGCTCTTCGCGACGGCAAGCGCCGAGCGCGATGGCGACGGTGACGGTCGCGATAAGGATGGCCCCCTTCATCTTCATCTCTCCTAAAAGGTTGTCCTAAACGCGCAAAGCCGAAATGGCTTAGCGAGCAACTTCAACGTTGATGTCGGTTGCGCCGAGCTTCAGCGGAACAGGCTCTTCACGACGGCAAGCGCCCAGAGCAACAGCGGCGACGACGGCGGCGAGCACGAGTGCACTCTTCATAGTGATTTCTCCTATTGTTGTCCTGGCCTTGCCACCGGCTCTTAGCGAGCAGGCTGCGTAGCGGCAGGCAGTTCGGCGCCCAGCTTCAGCGGCACCGGCTCTTCACGACGGCAAGCGCTCAGCGCGACGGCCGTAACCACTGCTGACAAAACGATCAGCCCCTTCAAACCCTGCATGGTCTCTCTCCTGATGCTTCATCGGCACTAGCCAAATATTGGGGTACTGGCGGGACCGGACTTGATCAAGAACAGAGGCGGTTATCCCTCAGTTTTCCAAGCCGGTAGGTGCGAAAATGCAACGCCGCGCAGTGGCCTCCCCGATACTCTGCGAATGCCTCCTAAGAACGACGGAACAGCCTGATTTTACGCGGAAAAGCCGCGCCTCCGTCGACTTGGCGCCTGGCACCATACAACACTAGTTCTAGTTAATACGAGGTTAAGGGGTGTTTCAATTCAAGAGTGGGGACCACGCCGGATCGGAGGCGAACGAGGGCGTCGGAATCAGCCGTTCGTTGTAGCCGGTCAAATCCACCGAATAGATTCGCGGCCCGCCGTTCTGCCCCTGCGATTCCCGGAAGAACATCAGCACACGTCCGTTTGGCGCCCACGTCGGTCCCTCGTTGTGGTAGCCCTCGGTCAGAACCCGCTCACCGGACCCGTCGGGGCGCATCACGCCGATCAGGAAGCGCCCGCCATACTGCTTGGTGAAGGCGACGTAGTCGCCGCGCGGCGACCAAACCGGCGTCGAGTAACGCCCCTCTCCCATGCTGATGCGCCGCTGACCCGACCCGTCGGAGTTCATCACGTAGATCTGCTGGGTACCGTCGCGGTCGGTTTCGAACACGATCTGGCGCCCGTCCGGCGAGTAGCTCGGTCCCGTATCGATGGCAGTGCCTGCCGTGAGCTGGCGTCGCTGCCGCGAGCGCAAGTCGAGCTCGAAGATGGCCGAGTTGCCGCCCGACTGGAGACTCATGACCACGCGCTGTCCGTCCGGGGAAAACCGGGGCGCAAAGGTCATCCCGGGAAAGTCGCCGACGATCTCACGCTGCCCGGTTTCCAGGTTCATGAGGAAAACGCGCGGCTGATCGCCGGCGTACGACATGAACGTAATCTCTTGGTTTGTCGGGCTGAATCTTGGGGTTAGGACGAGCTCGCTGCCCTTGGTAAGGAGGCGCACGTTGGCGCCGTCCTGGTCCATAATGGCCAGGCGCTTCACCCGCCGGTCCTTGGGTCCCGTTTCGTCGACAAACACGACGCGCGTATCGAAGTAGCCCGACTCGCCGGTGAGTTGCTTGTAAACCTGATCGGCGATGATGTGACCAACGCGCCGCCAGTTCTCGGCGTTGGTGGCAAAGCGCTGCCCGGCAAGCTGACGTCCCGAGGCGACGTCCCAAAGGCGGAATTGCGCAACGATGCGGCCGTCGGATCCACGCTGAATATCGCCGACCACGAGCGCGTCGGCGCGAATCGCACGCCAGTCCGGGAAGCGCGGGGCCGCGTTGACATCGCGAACCTGTTCAAGGAAGGAGCCGCGATCGAGGGGATTGAACAGGCCGGAGTTGCCCAGATCGTTGGTGACTACATCGGCGATGTCGGCCGACAACCGGGCGTCAGGCCCCAGAAAAAACGGCACGGCGATGGGAATCGGCGCAATCGTGCCCTGCGTCTGACGGCCCTGCAGCCCGCCGCCGCCGGTACCGCCCTGCATGCCTCCGCCGCCCGCGGGAGGGCCCCCTTCGAATTGCTGGAGCTGCGCATCTAGCCCGCCTCCCTGCGACGGACCTCGATAAGCGTCGTCATACTGAGCGCCAGCGGGCGCAACGACGAGAAGAGCCGCAACGCTGAGCGCCAGCCCGCGCATCACAACAGTCCAAGTCATCATGCGTCCCAGCAGTCGCGCCATCGCCGAACCTTCGTATCCGTTCTGCATTTTCGAACCTTTGCCCTACGTGCCGGCCGTTTATAGACGAATCGCTGCGTTGCGCATGCCTAACGCTGCACCAAGCCGAGGATGGCGGGCCAGTCGAACAGCCATGTAACGGTGCTCCATGCTCCGTATTTGTCGGGCGGAAGTTGGAAGGGCGCGCATTGCTTGATGGCGCGTACCGAAGCATCGGCGGCGATGGCATAGAGCGGCGTGTTCTGGCGGTCGACGATAACCGGCTCCCCATCCAGGGATCCGTCGGGATTGAGACGGAAGCGGACATTGACGACGGGCGTGTCCGGGCCGCCGCCGCCGCCGGGCAGGCGCGCACATGGCTGCAGCTGCGAGTTGATCATGGACAGCAGCAGGTCCTGTTCGCGCGCCGATAGCACCGTGTCGTTACCCTGGCGCTCGCCCATCGTCGGACCGGTGTAGTCCGTCGGCTTGGTGGGAGCCGTTGAGGACTTCGGCGCACCCCGTTTGTCGGGCGTCTTGTCGAGCAGGGCCGCAATCTTATCGGCGTCGAACTTCTTCTTCTCGGCAGCCTTGCGCTTGGCTTCTGCTTCCTTGCGCTTGCGTTCGGCTTCCTTCTTCTTCTTTTCGGCCGCCTTCTTGGCTTCAGCCTTGCGTTTTTCTTCAGCCTTCTTCTTTTGCTCTTCGGCCTGGCGCTCCTGCTCGAGCTTCTCCTCTAGCTTCTTTTTCTCGTCGGGCGACGGACCGGGAACGGGCTCCGGCGGCAGCGCGGCCAGCTTGTCTGCGATGGCATCCTGCTTCGGCTCCGCCTTCTCCGGCTCTGGCGGCGGCGGGGGGGGTGGAGGCTCGGCGACCGGCGGCGGCCCGACCACCGGCTTCGGCTTCTCGGCTTCCTTTTTGGATTTCTCCGGCTGTGGCTCGTCCTTAGCCTTGGCCTCGAGCTCTTTGGCCTGCGGGTCACCCTGCTTCAGGCGCGTGACCTCGGACGGGGTGACGATGGTCGCCTCGATGGGGATGATCGGCGGCAGGTCCGGCAGCGGCCGCTGGAAGGAGATCAGCGCATAAGCCAGCAGCAGGGCATGCCCTACGAACGAGGTTAGGAGCCCGCGGGTCAAATCGCTTAGCCTCCGTCCTCCACTTCCGTGACCAGCGACACCTTGCGGAAGCCACCAGCGCTGATGCGGCCCATCACGCGCATGACCGTGCCGTAGGCAACGCCCTTATCGCCCCGCACGAAGATCTGCTCGTCAAAGCCGTTCTTGGCGATCGCCTTCAGCTTCGGAGCAATGTCGTCGAGCGATACGGACGTTTCTCCGATGAAGACGCTGCCATCCGCTTTGACGCTGATGGCAAGTGGCTCCTGGTTGTTCGATTCGAGCTGTTTGCCTTTGGCCTGCGGCAGCTCGATAGGAACGCCGACCTGCAGCATCGGCGCAGCGACCATGAAGATGATAAGCAGCACGAGCATGACGTCGACGAACGGCGTGATGTTGATCTCGGCCATCGGCGCATGACGACCGCGGCGGCGGCGCTTGCCCCCACCCCCACTGTTCATTCTGACGCTGGCGCCCATCGCTTACGTATTTCCCCGCGGCTCGTTAGAGAGTTCAGCTTCTCACGTCGATCTGGCGCGACACGATCGCCGCGAACTCGTCTGCAAAAGCCTCCAGCCGATGGCTGATCTGAGCGCTGTCGGCAGAAAACTTATTGTAGAAGATAACCGCCGGAATGGCAGCGAGAAGGCCGAGCGCTGTAGCGAACAGGGCTTCCGCGATACCAGGCGCCACAACGGCGAGACTGGCGTTCTTGGAGATGGCGATCGCCTGGAAGCTCGACATGATGCCCCACACCGTGCCGAACAGCCCGACGAACGGGGCGATGGCGCCGACTGTCGCCAGGAACAGAAGCCGCCGGTCGAGCCGCTCCATCTCGCGGCTGATGGTGACGTCCATCACCTTCTCGACGCGCAGCTGTATGCCACCGAGCGCGCGGATGTTGCCTTCCACCGAGCGCTTCCACTCGCGCATCGCCGCAACGAAAAGGGCGGCCATCGTGATCGGCTTGGTGCGCGACAACGCGTTGTAGAGTTCGTCGAGCGACTGGCCGGACCAGAACATGTGTTCGAACTTTTCCGACTCGGCGCGCGCGCGCCGGAAGGCGAAGAACTTCTCGACCACGATCGCCCATGACCAGATCGAAGCGACGATCAGGCCAACCATGACGAGCTGGACGACGATGTGCGCCTGGAGAAACAGCTCCAGGAAGGAAACTCCGTGCACCGGCGCGGGACCGATGGCTTCCTGGGCGAGATCGGTGGGGTTCATTTCTTGATCCGTGACGAGGAGTCAGCCCGGGGCGCGGGCAGTCGCGTTCGAGGCGTCGTTGCGGACGGTAGTGCGTATCGGACACAACCGTAGCCCGAGTGTGACGCTCTTGGCCCACATTCCCAAGACGGCATGTTGCCTCGCAATATGACCAAACGGCGGCGTCGTGGGCCCAGCGAAGGCTGCCGGGATTCTGCCGACCGCCGCAAGCCGACGCGGTAGGGCTATCCTCAGCTCGATTTCGCTCGGTGCCCCAGCCCGAGCTACGGACCCGTCGCAGGCCCGTTGCCGATAGCTTCGGCAGTCTGCGGCCCTGGATGCGATCCGCTCGAACTGTCTCCGCGCCGCAGTGCGCCCCCATGCCTCACCCGGCCCCGACGAGTTAGCCGCCTGCTTCGCCGCGGGTTGCCGATGCCACGCATTCCGCACCCCGGGGGACGGCGTGCAGACTTTGTTCGGCTTCTTTCTCTACGGTTACCACCGACGCGCAAATGCCCATCGATACTGGGTGTCGTAATTCGGGCTAAATCAGCAACTTAATTCCCCTCGCCAAGGGGAGCCGGGGGGCCGAGCGAGCCTGGTATATGAGCATGTTGCGTTTACTGACGTTGGTGCCATTGGTGGTGGGCTTGCTGGCCGCCCCGTCTCCGTTCACGGTCGCCTCGGCCGTGGCTGAGGAGATGGTCGGCCGCAGCGTCACGCTGGCAGGCCGCAAGATGAGCTGCGGCAAGGCCGATATCATGATCGATCACACCCTGCCGAGCGAGGGTGGGGCGGGCGAGACGATCCTCATTCTCAACCCCTCCATGCTTAACCAGCAGCCGCCGACCGTGCGCCTGTTCGTTTTTACGCATGAGTGCGGGCATATCTCCGTTGGCGACAGCGAACTGGAGGCCGATTGCTTCGCGGTGCATCGCGGTGTGCGAGAAGGCTGGCTCAACCGCAAGGGGTTGCGTCAGGTCTGCGACAGCTTCGAGGGCGCACCTGAAACGGCAACTCACCCATCCGCCAAGCGCCGCTGCGCTTATCTGGACCGTTGCTTCGCCAAGGCCGAAGCGGAAATGACGCCGATAGCGCCGCAGCCCATTCCGGTCAGGATGCCGCCGAACAGCACGGCAACGATTACCGCTGCGATTCCCGAATTGCCCATGCGCAAGAGCGCTGCACTCGGGCCTTCGAAAGTCGTTTCGGCCTGGCGCTGCGCGGAGCCGCCGGAAGTAAAAAAAGGTGCCGCAGATCCGATCGGCCACTTGATTACCCAAAACGCCGAGCGGGCCGACGTCTGCCAGTAGCCCAGACAAATCGCGCGCCCTGCCCAAGCCGTCGCCTCTAACGCCTAATCAAGCGTGTGCCGCTGCCCTGATGTGATGCATCGGGGCGGCCCGGGCGCCAGACTTCGCATATCAACCGACGTTCATTTGCACAACGTTCGACCCGAAATGAAAGCGCTCGATATAGAAATGCGTAACCCGGAGCGAATAAATAGTTATTTCGTGTTTCTAATTCCGTTTTGAGACGCCCGCTTCGGAAAAAGAATTGCTTCGTTAACCATGCGCAGAATTGCATTTGTTTTCTTTTGCGGCCTAACCGATTTTTACAATCGCCCCATGCTACCCATTTCGCGTGCCGTTTGATGCATTCGGATTTCTCCGAAGATCAAACATCAAATCTTGCGTGGGTGAAGTATTGGGAGTTTTCTAATGCGTGGGCTTCTTGGAGTTCTTGTGGCTGCGGGCGTGATGGCCGGTACGGGCATGGCTACGTCGACCGCCGCCGAGGCGCACTGGCTGCGTGGCGATGGCTGCTGCACCGTTGCGAAGAAGGTTCGCTACTATCAGCCGACCACCAAGCTCGTTCCGAAGGTTTCGTACGAGCGCGTCCGTTCGTACCGCACCGTTTACGTGAAGAAGCTTTATCAGGATCGTTGCGGCTGCCGTAAGTTCTACCGCAACGTCGCAGTTCAGCAGCCGGTTGAGCGCGTCGTGAAGAAGGTGTCCTATGAGCGCGTCCGCGCTTATCGCACCGTCGAGCGCGTGCGTTATTACCGCAAGCGCTGCTGCTGCCGCTAATTGCTAGCGTCGGCACCCACCAGGGGGATACGGCGCTCAGCCGTATCCTCCTTGGTTATTTGCACAACGTATTCGGCTTTCGGCCACTCGGCCGTGCCGACGAGCCACGCTGCAAAGTGCAAGTCTATTTGTTGCCGCGTTCGTGATCGCGCTGCCAGTAGACGAACCAAACCGTGACCAGGGCCGTCAGCACCATCGTCGCCAGAATGTCGGTGCGATAGATAAAGGTCAGCCACGCGTCCCAGCCCTGCAGCAGACGCCCGCGTGGAACCAGCAGGCCATTGCCGATCAAAATCGCCAGCGCGACGCCGGCGGTCAACGCCACTGCCGTGAAAATCTGCAGCGTGCGTTTCAGCAGCCGCGGCACGCTTAGCTTCTTTCCGGGTACAATGAGAATTGTCTTCTCGGACATGTCGCCTCCGTCCATCGCTGCAAATGACCCGATTCGCAGCGTAGGGCGGACTGATGGCGATTGTGCGGTTTATTGCGGATCAGCACAGATAAAAACTGCGCGCCGAAGCAGAGCACCAGCGCGCAGCTGACGTATTCGAAATCCCAAGCGCGAACGCCTAGATGGATTCCTTGAGCTCCTTGGCGGCGCGGAAGGCAACCTTCTTGGAAGCCTTGATCTTGATGGCTTCGCCGGTGGCCGGGTTGCGCCCCATGCGCGCCGGGCGCTTGCGAACCTGCAGCACGCCGAGACCGCCGATGCGGATCTTGTCGCCCTTCTTGAGGTGCTTGGTGATCATGATGATCATGTCCTCAAGCATGGCCGCGGTCGTCTTCTTCGGAAGTTCGTACGCCTCCGAGAGGTTCGCGCCAATCTGGCGGAGCGTTACGGTATTGACTTTCGGAGCCGGTTTTTCAGCCATCGGTTGTTTCCTTGAAAGAATCGTTCAGCCGGAGGGATACTAAGCGATACGCACGGTCTACGTGCCGTCGGCCGAGCGCGAATATGCGGGATAACGGCTGGAATCAAGCGTTTTTTGCACTTTGGTGCACAGAGGCCGCGCTCTGATCGCAGCAAACCGGGGACGAATCAGCCTCTGTCGAAGCCCTGGCGAAGGGTTCCTGAGATGCGCAGCGGCTTGCCCGAGACGGAGATCAGAACGACAGTTACCTCCGCCTCAACCAAGACCGTGCTGCCTCTCTGCACGCGCTGTTCGAGCGTCAGGCTGGCCGCGCCGATCGCTTTCACACGCGTGATGACTTCAAGCAGTTCGTCGATGCGCGCGGGCTTCAGGAAGTCGAAAGTCATGCGCCTGACCACAAAGGCGGCGGGCTCGGAACCGCCCGCACCATCGATCAAGCGCCGGTGATCGCCGCCGAGCAGGCGCAAAAAATCAGAACGCCCCCGCTCGCACCAGCGCACATAGCTTGCGTGATAAACCAATCCGGAAAAGTCGGTATCCTCGAAGTAGACGCGCACCGGCAGCACGTGCTCGCGTGCGCCGGCGTCTCCTTCGGTCAGGCGCCCGGCGATGTCGGGCCATTGGCGTTGCGCGCTGTCGGTCATGGACGCTCGTCGGATGTTTGAGGTTCGCGGCCGCTAACGGCCATCGCGATCCTATTACGCTGCAACGTCGATGAGCACCACCTCCGGCGGAACGCCGAAGCGCACAGGCAGCGCGCTGCAGCCGAGCCCGCCCGAAATCACGAGATGCCGGTCATCCTCGACGACGTGACCGTAGAGGTAGCGCCGCCCGTAGCGCGACGGGACGATAGGCGCGTAGCCGAAGACGCGTACCTGGCCGCCATGCGTGTGCCCGCACACGGTGAGTGAAACGCGATCGGGCACGCGCGGAAAGATATCGGGTTCGTGCGCCATGAGAACAATCGGCGCGCCGTCGATGGCTGGAGACAGTGTATGTGCGAGATCATCGACGCCGATGTAAGGGATGCTTCCCGCGCGCTGTTCACCGCGCCGCGGCCAGAAAGCCCATTGGTCACCTAGTCCAGCGAGCCAGAACGGATTGCCATCTTTGGCAAGGCGTATGCAGGTATTTTCGTGCACGCGGATCCCGGCATCCCGCAACGCCAATGCAGCCGCTACCGGACCACGGCGAACCCGCTGCACGCTTTCGTCGTCCCACCAGTCGTGATTGCCCAACACCGCGTGTACGCCGAGCGGCGCCGTCAGATGGGACAGCGCACCGGCCCAATCCTTGTGCGAAACCGGGTCGGCGAAACGCAGCAGCTTATGGCCTGCCACGTAATCGCCGAGCAGAAGGACGCAGTCGGCGCGCAGCGAGTTAACCCACTCGACAAGCCCACGAATGCGCTCGGCGTCCATCCACGGCTTGCAGGCGTGAAGGTCGGCGAGCACCGCGAATCGCACGGAAAGCCCTTGCGGCCAGCGCGGCGGACTGATGCGGTAGGTCGTCACTTTGCAGCCGAAGGGCTCGGCCAGCGCGTAGCTGCCGAAGCCGACGCCGCCGATGCCAAGAGCCCCAGCGCCTTGAAGGAATTGTCTACGGGAAATCACCTGAGCGTCGCCCCCGGAAGCCGTTAACGAGTTGCAGCTCCTGACGCAAAAGATGTGCCACAAGATGGCGACACATGTGGCATGGCGCCGGCAATGAGCGGTTAACCTCGGCTCACGCCGCGCCCGACGACGACGGGCTTTCCTCCTCGTCGTCTCCCTCCAGGACCGCAAAGAGGCCCGGCTGACCCGCGGATGTCCGCTGCGGTCCCGACATTCCAAGATGCCGATAGGCCTTCAACGTGGTGATGCGCCCTCGCGGCGTGCGGCTTATGAAGCCCTGCTGGAGGAGAAACGGCTCCACGATTTCTTCCAGCGCGTCGCGCGGCTCCGACAATGCGGCGGCGATGGTTTCGATCCCGACGGGACCACCGTCGTGTGTCTGGGCAATGCACTTTAGATAGCGCCGGTCGAGCGAATCCAACCCCTCGCCATCGACCTCGAGCGCGTTGAGCGCCTTGTCGGCCAGGGTCGCGTCGATGACAGCCACGCCGGCAACGGAAGCGAAATCCCGCACGCGGCGCAGCAGTCTTCCGGCAATGCGCGGCGTACCTCGCGCGCGCTTGGCGATCTCGTGCGCACCGTCAGTGGCGATGGCGGCGCCCAGCACCCGCGCACCACGGGCAACAACGCGCTCGAGCTCGTTGACACTGTAGAAGTTGAGCCGGATGGGAATGCCGAAGCGATCGCGCAGCGGCGTCGTCAGCAGGCCGAGGCGCGTCGTGGCGCCGACCAGCGTGAATTTGGCGAGGTCGATGCGTACCGAGCGCGCGGCCGGTCCCTCGCCGATGATCAGATCGAGCTGGAAATCCTCAAGCGCCGGGTAGAGGATTTCCTCCACGGCAGGGCTCAGCCGGTGGATCTCGTCGATGAAGAGAACGTCGCGTTCCTCAAGGTTGGTGAGGAGCGCCGCCAGATCGCCGGCCTTGGCGATGACCGGGCCCGAAGTCGAGCGGAAGCCCACGCCAAGTTCCTTGGCCATGATCTGCGCCAGGGTGGTCTTGCCGAGCCCCGGTGGGCCGGCAAACAGAACATGGTCCAGTGCCTCGCCACGGTCGCGCGCCGCCTGGATGAACACGCGCAGGTTGGCGCGGGCCTGTTCCTGGCCGACGAAATCGCCGAGCGACTGCGGCCGGAGCGAAGCTTCCGAAGCATCGGCATCGCGTCTGGAGCCAGTGACGAGACGATCGGTCATGATTTGTTCCTGCGCTGCTTCGCTCGCCCCGTCAAGGCCGGGCGCCTTTTGATGCCCGGGATAGACGGTCCGCCACCGGGCCGGCAGCGGCCGCCAGTAGCCACGTCCACTGAGCCGCCGTCGATCCAGCCCAGTATGCCACGCCTATAGACAGGGCGAAGACGCCGGCGACGGGCAAAGGGGTCAGCAGCCCCGCGCGGCGGTCGTTTTCGGGCACTTCCCTGCTCAACAGCTCCGGATGCCTGTTCACATGCCACCAGATCAGCGCCACGAAGAGGCAGGCCGCCATCAGCACCCCCGCGTAAAGCATCGTGGCGACCGGATCGCTGCTGTCGCTCATCACACTGGTGACGAACGGGATGAGCGCGATAGTCATCAGCAGAACCAGATTCAGCCACAGCACCGTCTGGTCGACCCGCGCGACGTATGAGAAGTGCTGGTGGTGAGCCATCCAGAGAATGCCGATCACGGCAAAACTCAGCACGTAACACCATAGCGGACGCTCGAGACCTGCCAGGGCCTGGCGGAGTTCCGGCGCCCCCAGGCCGTCAGGCAATTTCAGATCCAGGACGAGCAAGGTGATGGCCACTGCCACCACAGCGTCACTGAAGGCGACGAGGCGCTCCGCGGGATATGTCTGGCGGCGAGTAGAAAGGCCCATCAAAACGGGTTGCGCTGCTTCGCAAGGTCCGTCAAGCGATCTCCGCTGCGGCTGTACCGTGCCATGCCTTTGCCACTTCCCGGGTGCAATTTTTCCTGCAGAGTCGTAGTCTTGGCCGCAAACGGAGCGGCCACCCACGTTGGATGGGACGGTTGGGTATGTTGCGGTCATTCACTTTCGCTGCTGTCTGTATCGCGGTCGCCTTGCCGGCCGCGGCGCAAGAGGTCTGCGTTGCCTGCAGCGAGCCTGCTGCCAGCTACCGCTGCACCATCGAGCAGCCGGCAACCAAGGTCAGCATCGAAGGTCCGCTGGCTGAAAAGGTCTGCACCAAGGTGCTCGCGAGCAAGGGTGCCCACAGCAAGTGCCAGATCATCCGTTTGGCACCTGGCGCCAGCTGTGACGCCCCCGCGCGCACGGTTACGTTGACCGACTATCAGCGCGCCTCCGTGCCGGAGGGCCAATCGACGTACGAGCCCGGCGCCTTCGAGATCGCCCGCCAGAACGTGCACGACACGTGGCTCTGCGTGACCTCGATGTTCAAAGATTGCTGAAGTTTAAGGCGCCAAGGCATTTGTCGGACCCTAGTGTCCTCGCATGGCTGCCGTTCGTACCTACATAGCATCGAGACCGACACCCTCCTGCAAGCATGAGGTCGAATAACATGCGCGCACCTGCACTCGCTCGCTCCGGCGCATTGGCTGTCGCCTTTGCCGGAGCTCAAGTACTGCCCTCGCTGATTGGTGAGGCGCGCGCCTACGAGCCGAAGTCGGACAAGACGACGGCGGTGTATGAGGAAGTGTGGCGCATCGTGCGCGACAAGTTCTACGACCCCAAAATGAAAGGTCTCGACTGGAAGGCTGCGGGCGACAAACATCGCCCCGCGTACGCAGCCGCCAAGAACGATGCCGAGCGCTCGGCCGCCATAAACGCGCTCCTCGGCGAACTCGACGCCTCTCATACGCATCACTATACGAAGGACGAAACGGCCTATTACGAGCTGGTGGATATTTTTTCGTATCCGCTTCGCCGCGATATTCCTAAGCACTTTCCCAATCGTAACGTGCGCTACTCCGGCATCGGCATGTTCACGAAACAGTCCGACGGCAAGACGTTTGTCACGGCGCTGTTCCCGGGATTCCCCGCTGAAACCGCGGGTTTGAAAGTCGGTGACGAGATCGTCACGGCGGATGAGAAGCCGTTCCAGCAGATCGCTTCGTTCCGCGACAAGGTCGGCGAGAAGGTCGATCTCGAGATCCGGCGCACCGCCGGTGGAGATACTCAGAGCATTGCCGTCAAGCCGAAGTGGATCGAACCGGGCGACGCCTTCATTGACGCGCTCAAGGACAGCGCCCGCATCATCGAGGCCAACGGCAAGCGCATCGGCTACGCACGCATCTATTCGTACGCAGGGAGCGAGTATCAGCAGGCGTTCGAAGATGTGCTGATCGAAGGCAAGCTGAAGGATGCCGATGCGGTGATCTGGGATCTCCGCGATGGGTGGGGCGGCGCGCACCCGCGCTACCTCGACGTCTTTAATCCGTATGGTCCGACGCTGGCGCTGACGAGCCGCGGCGGCACCACCAACTTGATCGGCTACAGGTGGAATAAGCCTGCAGCTATGCTGATCAACGAGGGTACGCGGTCGGGCAAGGAAGTTCTCGCCTATGGCTTCAAGAAAAATGGCTTCGGCCCGGTTGTCGGAGAGCGTACCGCCGGCGCGCTGCTTGCCGGGACCGCGTTCCTGCTCTCCGACGGAAGTTTGCTCATCGTTGCAGTAGAGGACGCTGCCGTCGACGGGGAGCGTGTCGAAGGCAAGGGCGTGGCACCGACGCTGGAGGTGCCGTTCGACTTCCGTTATGCCGAAGGCAAGGATCCGCAGTTGGACAAGGCCGTCGAAGTTCTCTCCGGCGGAGCGTAAACGGGCGTCAGCTCGCGGTGGTCTTGACCCGCAGCTCGAGCACCGTGACGTTATCGCTGGCACCCGGCTCCACTGTGCCGTCGCTAATCGGCTGTAGCTCAAGCTTGTCATCGCTTTCACCCGTGAGCCGCTTGGCGTGCTCGGCCGTATCGCCGGTATCTCCAGGCGCGGCTCCAACATAAGTCTGCGCCAGGATGCCGGGCGTAAGTTTGCGGTCATGCGGTCCCATGACCGCCCAGATCATCACCAGTTTGTCGGTCAGCGCCGTCTGCGAGCCGACCTTCTTGATCTCACCGGTATAGGTTTCCTCCGGTCCGGTGCCTTGCGGTTTGAAGGTGCAGAGGATGGCTTTGCTCTGGCTGTCGGGATCCGTGCCCTTCTCGCTCGCCGGCGCCAGCGTGCAGGTCAGCACACCGAGATCCGTCTGTACGACGCCTTCATTCGCCGCTGTCGCAGGGACGGCAAGGATGCACGTTGTCAGGGCGATCAGCCATCGCATTTGAAATCTCCTCTTCCCGTACTGTGTGAGAAACGCTCACCGCGGAGATTTGGTTGCGCCGGCCGTTATTCGCCGATGATGTCGCCTTGAATGAGAACCTGGCGCACCGCCAGGGATACGAGCCCCGCCAGGAAGGCGAGGTACGGCCGTGCGCCGTCGAGGTGCAGAGGCAGCACCATGGCGGCCGCGGCGAAGGCGATGATCGCGACGGCAACGGCGACGAACCATGACATGCCGCCTGTTCGCCATACGACACCGGCGAGCACGAGCCCCGTAAGCATCGCCGGAACGGCCGACCAGACGAAGGCGGCGACTGCACTCGGCCCGAGCGGCGCTATGCCGTCCGGCAGCAGCGAGCCGATCCCGAGGGGCGGTGCAAGGCCGACGGCGGCGGCGACGCACAGCCCCGCGAAGAACGGTCCGACGAGCGCATAGATGAGAAATGTCCAGAGCGCGCGTTGAAGGTTGGAAACCATCTCGTCTCTTCGTTCGGCCCGGCCACTTGAGGCGCCGCAGGCTTAACACATCCGCCCACAAACTTACATGCCGCGCATGTCGCGGGGATTAGCGGTTTCATCGCGCGAGTTCCTTGAGGCCGCGACGAATGAGCTTGGCGGTATCCGCCTCGTCTCCCAGCTCCTTCATGGCGACGGCGATGGCTGCGGCGGCCTGGCCCGGCTGATAGCCGAGGTTGGAGAGAGCCGAGATCGCTTCCGCCGCGGCATCGCCCTGCGGCGGCGCGCTTCCGGTGGCAGGCACGTTGAGCCCGGCGACAGAAAGCGCTGGCGCCTTGTCCTTCAACTCCGCGACGATGCGCTGCGCCAGCTTTTTGCCGATTCCCGGCGCCTGCTCGACGCTG
>JAESGM010000704.1_pt1 | contig 17128 bp, 19 predicted proteins | sample 9269721 | NCBI WGS metagenome assembly JAESGM01 (sample SAMN15720920, study PRJNA650825) | algae metagenome | isolation source: Komarekiella atlantica HA4396-MV6 and co-occurring heterotrophs from... | place: USA: Theobald House, Kauai, HI | collected 2009-07-29 | reverse complement strand
TTATATAATTATGGATTATATTTATGTATTCTTCACCGAAAAATCGAAATTACTAATTAAGCTATAGATATACAGACGATAACTATATTGAACTCTATAAACTAGTCGTAGCTAACGCCTTTACAGATATTTCTGGAGGCGTTTTAGCATTTAATTATATCGCTATTGTTTGCGTAATTCAATGTCTTACTTATTCATTAACTAACTTATAATCCCAAGTGTAAAACCCAATTTGATTAGGCACTCTAGAGAATCGACCTGTGCGATACCCCCGCGATAATTCATTCAGAACTTTATTCCTGACTTCTCTGACATCAGCCGCATTTAGTTCTCCATAAATTCCAGTGATTACTTCTGAGACGTTGAAAATTTTACCCGCGTTCTGTTCTAAAAAAGTAGATAAGGCATCAATTAAAAATTGACCTTCATAAGCTTTAAGCATTGGTATCTCTTTGGTCTGCGGCTTGATTGGTTTATTATTTTTGCGCGTTGCTTGAGGTGATGAATTTTTAGTCTGCTCTTTGGAGAGTAAAGTCAAAGAGAGAGTAAAGTAGCCCGGTTCTCCAGGCACACTAAACCATTTATTGCTTTCCTTGCCCTGAGTCAGTGAAGATTGAACTCTACCTTTTACCACCTTGAATGCTTCTGGCTCTAGCTCTCCGTAGAGCGATCTCACTATAAAATCAATATGAACACTTGTGCCAATCTCTTCTGCTAACACCTGTTCAATCGCTTCTGGGCGAGTTAGAGACTGGTATTGAGGCAGCATGGAAATTTCTACCCCGTGAAGCGATGCCTTCTCTTGCGTCGGCTGCGCCAATGGCAACGTCAAGGACGAACGCTGTTGGCTTGGAGGTGGTGTTTCAATAAGTGGGAATATGGGTGGCTCTGGTAGTTCAGGGGTCAGTGCCCCATCAGGTTTTTCAGACCCGGAATCGTCCAATTGCAAGAGTTCAACAGGGATGTCTTCTAAAAAATTCTCTTCACTGTCTGTTACTTGAGTGGTGAATTGCCTATTATCCTCTTCAACAGGTGCTAAGTTTTTGCTGACTACCTTATAAGCAGAAGTCAAGCCAGATACCAAGGCTTCAACATGGGTTAGCTGTGATCGGCATATAGACAACAAGCGCTCGTACTCTTGAGCCATATTTGTATAGTAATCTTGTAATTCTATCAATGCCTCCAAAGCATTTTGGGGAGGTTCTGAGGGCAAAGGACTATTCATAAAATTTTAAATGAAAGGGAACAGGGAACAGGAAACAGGGAACAGGGAAACTAAGCCGCCCACAAGGGGCGAGGCTTAAAACCTAACTTCGGGGCTAATTTTTCTCTTCTGTTCCCTGTTCCCTCTTGCCTGTTTCCGCCCGAAGGGGCTTGTTAGCCATGAGTTGTCGCACTTGCATGATGATTTAACAACATCTTATAAATTGTTGTTCACTCTTAACCATTGTTTCTATTTATAAATATTTATACAAGCTAGTACTAAAAACCAAATACCAATAACCCTCCAAAACCATACCACATAGCCCAGTAAAGATATTTGAAGATATCGTTCAACATAACTTATCTCGCCAAAATTTATTAAGCTATTCTTTTTTAACAGCCAAATACCGCGACAACTAGCATCATTTTCATTAAAAGAAGTACTAGCAATCCAGCCGAGTCCGCAAATACCTCCGAACACCATCAGCACAATAATTAATAATAATCCAAGCCGACCATCAACCCAGTTAAAATAATTCTGTTTTTTTAAAGCTAGAAGGAAGAAAACGCATACTGTACACAGAATGAACGAGCCTAATGTTTTATATCTAAAAGTCGATGAGTAAGATTTTCCATAATAATGTTGCAAAGCATGACCACATTCGTGAGCGCTAATAGCCCGTGCATACAAAGAAGAACAATCATAAATTTCTGGTGGTAAATATATTTTTCCATGTGTTCCCTTGATTGGTTTGAAAGAAGCACCTTCGGATTTTTTACTCCTTTCTATAGGTAGCTGTTGCTCAGAAATATTTTCTTCTTTTAAGATAGTTATTGCAGAATTATAACCAGTTGATGCCACATTATTAGGAGCATTTTTATTTTGCAGTTGTAGTATGCAACGCTGAATATCTGTAAAAACAGAGGTAGCAAAGCAAATAATAGCAATTATTATAGATGTCCCAAACCAAAAGTTCATGAGTTGAATAAAAGTCATCTAGTTTTAATTATTTTAAAATCAGAATACCTCCTACTAAAATACTCTAAAAGTATATTATAAATCAGTAAATTAAAGTTCTACTCCTGGTTGCCGCTTGCGCTTCTGTTGCTGGAGTTGTTCACCCTGCTGTAACTCCTCATTCCAATCGACAGCTTTAGGCTTCTTCCTTTTAGCAAGAGGTAAAATTTGCTTAATAATCCGTGCTGTCTCATCACCAGTTTCCGAATTATCATAAGCCAATTCTACAGTGGGAACAGTTTTGAGAAACTCCACTGGTAGACTTTGGGGACAAGAGGCAACTAAATACATAGTTCTTGTTTGTGGCGCTTGTACTGGTTTTGTCAACTCAATTGTGGAAAGGGAGATGGCATCAACAGGAGATTTACACAAAACTACTTGTTTAACTTCATCGCTAGGTTTACCCCCAGTGCGGAACCAAAACCAGCCGGAAGTGCGCTTAGTTCCTTTCTCGTAACCCATGAAAGTGTTGTTTTCTCCCTTTGTCCCTCGCAGAAACGCCCCTTTAACCTGTTCATCTAACGAACGCATCACAAACACAGCATTTTGTTGTTTATCAGCGTAAATGAACCCCCGTTCCTTAAAAGCCTGAATCAAGTTTGATGGTAACTTTCGCTTATTGGTCAAGTAATCATGTACAGAGAGCCACTGGGTTTCGTCAGCAAGCGGAGGTGAAAATTGTGGTACTGGTTCAGTAGCCGCGATCGCCTTCGCCTCAACCCTAGCCTTATGTGCCGCGGCACGAGCTATACCTGTTTCCCCGAAACGATCATGAAGCCATGCGATCGCGCCTCGAAAGTTACATTTATTGACGTGCATTACTAAATCGATGGAACCACCACCGCCCTTTTCTTGACTGGGGTGAAAGTCATAGAACTTGGAATCGCCACTAATACTAATAATGTGACCCAGACCACGCCATCGTCGCAATTGTTTAGTATCGCGGTCTAATCCCAACTGCCACGCCACATCTTCTAGGGGTAAATCTCGCAGCTGGCCTAATTGCTGTCTTGTTAAATAATTCTCCCTGACCAATTCAACCGCACTCTGCTCTATCTCTTGACGGGATTTTTCAGAAGTTAGAGCATTTTGAGCAGCCCGTTGAGATTTTTGGAGCGTGAATTTTCGATCTGCGAGTTGATGGTTAATTGCCCCAATTGCTGAATCTGCCTTGATGCGTTCAAATAACTGCTGTGCAGTTTCTCCCGGCAAGGGGGCGAGTCGGTCTAATTCCAGCATTAAGGGTTCACTGTTGACCGCTTGGTAATATTCCTTAACTTTAGTATGGGTTGCCTGACTACCCTTGACTCCTCTTGCAATCCCCAAGGGAGCTAGTGCCGCAGCATAGGAGTCCTGGAGTTTGGACATTTTAATGCTGGCTTGTCTGCCGTTGCCGCCAAACATCTCCTTGTGCGAAAGTTTCTTGGTGCGATCATTGATTGGCACGACATAAGCGTGAATGTGGGGTGTCGCTTCATCTAAATGTAACTCTGCCCGGATGCACTTATCGCCGTAATTCTCCTGTAACCATTTTTTAGAAGTATTGGCGAAATCCCACATTCTCTGGTCATCCCACTCTCCTGCTAACGATGGTGAATCAGGACGAAAGTACTCCGGGGAAGCTGAGAGGAAAATATCACTGCACAGGACGGCATCCTTTCGAGGTGGACTTTTGGTGGCGATCGCAATTTTCGCTTTCACCAACTCTTCTAAAGGTGGTTCCCCCAGATTGCCAATCAGTCTAATATTAGTTTTAGTGTGATCGGCATTGGGTGTATCTTGAAGTCGAGCAGTATGGGCTTCACTGCCACCGACATTACCAAAGGATTTTAGTTTTTCTACACGTAGGATTGCTAGAGCTACCATTGATTTTTAACACGACTGTCTTGGGTTGCATCCGATCCCGAAGGGCGAACGACTTTTGCGTTTTGAGCGCAGCGAAAAATGGCGTAAGCCACCCGCAGGGCGCGAAAGTGAAGTGAGTACACCATACATGGTAACTCCTCGAAATTACCTTTTACTCCACCGCCGCTAGCCGCCATAAGCCGCCACTAGCCGCATTTACACTCACCAGCTTTTTTAAAACTAGATCGCCGTTAGCCGCCATAGACCGCCATAAGCCGCCAGCAGCCGCTATTAGCCGCATTTAAACTCAAATTTCTTCTTAGTATTAATCAGTGTGTTTTAATACAAATATACTGAGGAGAAAAATATGAAAACTAGCACACAACAATATGTAGAGTTACCAAGAATTAAGAGAGCTAAAAATTCTTGGGAAAGAAAAGTTATTCATTATTTAGTCACACACCCTTCAGGGAAATCCAGCCCAGAGTTAGCTATGGAAGCGATCGCTTCTTACTGGTTGATAGAAGCCCTAGAAAATAACGTGGCGCATGAAGAAATAATAATAGCTAGCCGAAATGCTAATGAAAAGCTGGAAGCGAAAGTAGCAATAATTAGAAAAATAGTTGGGCTACAAACAACAATCGATAGCCCTTATACTTATATTAAAAATGAGCCAAATATTTATGTAGAGTTACCAAGAATTAAAAAAATCAAAGACTCTTGGTCAGGGAAAGTCATTCAATATTTACTAAAACATCCTTCTGGTACACTAAGTACCGATTTAGCAATGGATGCCATTGTTTATTACTGGCTAGTGGAAGCGTTAGAAAACAATGTGGAACGCTCTGAGTTGGTTAAAGCTAGCAGAATGGCTACAGAAATGCTGGAAGCAAAATTAGCCACCATTACTAGAATGCTCGGAATCCAAGCACCGCAACCAACTTCGTTATCTGAACCTACTGCATCTTATGTAGTTAATGTTATGGAACAAGAGTCAGATGTAGGGGTAGATGAGGACAAAGACGAACAAGATGAGGACGAGGATGAAGACGAAGACTGGAGCGATTTTCTCGATGACCAGACACGGATGTTAGCAAATGTATTAGGAGGCTAAATAATGGAAAAAGAACAATCTAAACCAAATCGGCTGGTTTTAACTTGTGACTTGGGTGGTAGTTTATCACGAGCAGTAGCACAAGTTTATCCTGATGCTGTACCAGAACTTATAGTCATGTCTCCAGAAGTGGCAGATGTAAGCATTGACTCTATCAAACATCTACAAATTGAGGCAGGAGTAAATGACTCGGCATGGGTGGGGTTAGGAGAAGAGTACTATGCACTAGGAACATTAGCGAGAACCAACTTCGCTGGCACTACTCCTTTGAGAGCGTTGAAGAACAAGTACGCATTGCCAAAAATTGCAGCTTTACTTTGGCAGGTTTGTTGCCGATATAAGTTAAAGAATCCAGAAGTGTTAATTCATTTGTTACTACCTTCAGGAGAAACAAAGAATAATTTAGAGTTGTCAAAACAGTTAGCTGTATTTCTCAAACAAGGTATAAAGACGCCGACAGGGGTGCTAAAGGCGAAAGTACGTAACTTTTATGTATTACCGGAGGGGTCAGGAATACTGTCTTACCGCCTTGAGAGTTTAGACAAACTAGCTTTTAACAAAAGCATTGGCATTTTAATGTTGGGATACCGTAACTCTAGCTTTTTCCTTTGGGATAAAGGCACGAAAGGGACGTCTGATACAAATGCCTTGGGAATGAGTTGGATGGTGCAACAGTTTACGGAGCGTACATCAGTTGGGTTATCTAAGGATGATTTACGGCTAGTCAAAGCGTTATTTGATGGGGGCAATGGTCAATTTGACAGTTTGCGATCGCTTTCACGCAAATCAACTCCTACAGGCATACAGTTCGATGTCGCATTATTCCAAGAAGTGCTGCCTACTGTGCGAGATGAATATTGTAGGGCTTTAAACAGATGGATCTCGGAAATTGGAGCAGTATTTGACGAAATTCTCATCTGTGGAGGTACGGCAACCTTTGTTTGTACACAACTACTGAATTATTTTCAAGCAGAAGGGCTGTCTATTATCTGGAACGGAGGTGTAGAAATTCCCTCTTCCTTAGATACCTACAACCTAGGAGAACGTATTGCTGACGTTTGGAGTTCTCATATTAGTCATATAAAATTAATTGATAAAAAGTTTAGTTACAACCGCTCCTCGTCGTTAGTTCCTCAACCAGTAGCCAAACCCGAACCATTACCTGAACCAAAACCCCAGCCGAAACCAGAACCCGAAGTTAAGAAAGCGCTTCTTGAGACGCGGCCTAATCATGACCCTTGGAAAAACTTTTTACCAATGAAGGAAGGCATATAGACATGGATAGTACAGAGCAACTGACCCAAGAGGCAAAACAACAGAGTTTTGATCAAAGATCTGTAGAAATATTCGAGAGTGTTTACCAAGATGTAGGAGTTACAAGCATCAAAAATATGAGCATTACAGACAGTGATCGCATCTTATCGGTATTAGCTCAAGAACAAGCCACACCCGAATTTATTAGAGGATTTCTCGCTCATGGATGGCAGCAAGGCATACCAGTTGAGATAGTTCAACATATTCTCTCTAGCGATCAAGATGGGGATGGGCGTACTCTTGCACAAGAATTATTTACTGACGGGAGTGATCCCTTTGAACCAGATCAGCCTCAACGACAGTTCGTAAGTGGTCGCACCAAAGAGCTAGAGCTTTAACTTGTTGTGAGACACCTAACTCTAGTTAGGTGTTTTAATTAACTAAAGTTAGGTAAAAGATTTGATGTTTGTTTAGTGCAGTTTTGGCTAAAAATAGATAGACTTTTGACAGCTTAAAATTTAGAGTTAGGAGTTTGTATGAATACACTAGCGAAGCCTAAAGAGGATACAATCGGTAACAACATAAATTTATCTAGTGGTATTGATAACAGAGAAAGTTTAGAAGCCTTAGTATTTCAAAAACTTCACTCTGGAGAAGATACTACCCAGGCAATAGCTTTTCTGTCCTACTTAAAAAGTACAGCCTTAGAGAAAGAGCAACATAAACGGTTACAGCAAGAAGTGCAAGAGAAATCGGTGTTTAATTCTTTGCAAAGAGTAATGATTACTGCCTTCGCTATCTTGGGAATGATTGCATTTCTCGACAGGGTATTTAATGCCCAAGAATTATCTAAAGCTGGCGTAACACCACCGATTGTGGAAAGACAGCGTTAAAGAAGAATACAGAATCTAGAATTCAGAATGTAATCAAACATACCTAAACACCTTTTTAGCTCCTGAATTCCGGCTTCTGACTACTGAATTGTTTTTCACTAAAGGTATTGCTTTCGATAATTTTGACCTGATAACTTTTTGGATTTTCTTTGTGTCCATTGCCAAATAGGAGTAAGTTGCTCAACATCTTGAAACAATTCCTGACTCGTAGTGTTATTGGTATATCTGGCAATGAGATTCGCCAAAACCCGCAAACAGCGTAAAGGTTGGCTCTTTACTTGCTCCTCAGCGAAACGCAGTACTATCCAGTTAGCTTCGACAAAACATTTGTTGCGGTAATCATCCATCCCCACGCAGTGAATCTGTTCTCCACTAAAACTAAATGGCTCATCAATCTCCAAATCTATGTGCAAGTTTGTATTTGGTTCCACGACAACAAAATCAGCGCTATAAGGGCGGTCGTGACAAGGGGGTAAAAACTGCTGCTGGGATGAAGCACACGACCCAAAGTGATGTTGTAGTATCTTGCCAAACTCCAGTTCCGAAGCGCCCAATCGCGTGCTTTCGTTTGATTCTGAAGGTAGAATCAATGGCTGAAATTTGCCTGATTTAACATCAGTAGGCACAAATATTATCGGATAACAAGGACGATTAGAGCGATTACTCATGGCTGATTTAGTTTCTCAATTGTTTAATCTGATTGAACAACAAAACCCTCTGGTTGCGATGGAGTCTCCATCACAGGAGAGAATAAGGTTACTTGAAAAACTCACAAGTGAATGTGCTTTAAGAAATGTTAACTGTTATATATGGATGCTGGAGGATGACCAATTATATCGGTTGCAGATAAATGGGCAACAGTTGAAGAAGCAGGGGAGCAGGGAGCAGGGAGCAAGGGAGATAGTAAATATGGGGACTCAACCCCACCTGTTGCGCCAGCTTCCCGCTCTTTACGAGAGCCACTTAATAGAAGTGGGGGACGTAAGAACATGTTCCGCTCCGCTCCACGGTAGGAGGAAGGAGTCATTTCCCCCTGCTCCCTTCCCCCTTCCCCCTGCCTCTTCGTTGAGCTTAGAACAACTAAGTGAATATAAGCCCAACACTTTCAAGAATGTACGCGAAGATTATTTTGAAGTTCTAAGATTTTGGAAAACGACTTCTCTACAAGGGATTCTGATACTAGAAGGGATATTTCCCTGGATTGGTCAAGCGACTATTGACTCTGATTTTTTCTTGACTGCGGAGTGGATTAAGTCAGCGCTGATCAACTTGAAACTCTACAATCAAAATTCCCATAAAACAGCCATATTGTTAGGGCCAAATGCCAGCCTCTCATCTGATATAGCGGCTCTAATTCCTACTATTACTCAAGAACTGCCTACAGTGGAGAAGATCAAAGCTCACTTAGAGTCAATCTTGCCTGTTGTATACAGCCAAACAGAAATCAATGAAATAGCCAACGCCTCTGTGGGAATGTATTTGGCAGATATTGAGATAGGTATTAGAAGTGCGATCGCCGAGCCTGCGGTGCAAAGTGCGATCGCTGTTGACAAACTCTCCAATTACAAAATCAGTCTACTTAAAAGAGTCTACAACATCGAATTTTTCCAACCTTCGGCTCACGCAGTTGGAGGATTAGAACTGATGCAAGGAGTGTTTAAGAAATACAAACGTTTGTTAACACCCTTAGCCAAAGCATACAATCTTAAGCTACCAAAAGGGGTGTTATTAGTAGGGCCACCAGGAACAGGAAAATCCCACTCCGCCAAAGCTTGCTCCCAAATCTTGGGATTTCCATTGATTGTTTTGGAATGGAGCAGTTTTCGTAGTTATGGTAATCAGGCAGAATACAAGCTCAAAAAGTTGCTGGGCTTGGTAGATCGGATTGATCGTGTACTTCTGTATTTAGACGACTTTGATAAGGGATTCGCCGGAGATGATGATCTGTCCCGACGGCTAGCGGGAATGCTATTAACTTGGATGCAAGAGCGGACAAGTGAAGTAATTGTAATAGCTTCAGTTAATAATTTAGACTACTTGCCCCCGGAACTGACTAGAGCCGGACGATTTGATGATATCTTCAAAGTCGATTTGCCAAACAATGGAGAACGCTATGAGATATTCAAAATTCACCTGGGACGTTTTGATCAACGCTTCCTTGATGGAGGAGATGCCTTTACTGAACAAGAATGGCGTCGGCTACTCAAGGAAACACATCGCTGTGTCGGCGCGGAAATTCAAAACATTGTGGAAAGGGCCGCAGCCAGCACTTTCTATGCGATGTTTCCCACTGATGTACCGCTAACTAATGAGCCTCCTATTTTAGAAATCACACTCTCGTCTCTGTTAGAAGCAAGGCAGAATATCAATCCCTTAGCCATTAGAGAAGCTGACAAGGTTGAGAGAATGCGAAACAAAGCCTCCTTGCAGGGATTGCCATCTAGCCCCGTTGATGACTCCGTTTACAGCAATGGCAATGTCAATATCTTTAGTTAATTATGTTTTCACTTTTACTCAAAGGCAACCCCTATGTGACCATTTTTAAGGCTATGGAAATTATTGGGCCAGTCTTAGGACTATCGCTGGTACTAGGAATAGTCGCTAATTGGTATTTGCAAAATTCTCCTCAACAACTGCCTGTTAAATATAAGCTGATTCAGGGAGAGCGTACTTTTTACCTAGAATCAGCCTCATTGCCAGAAGAGTTATACAAAGGACTAAAATTTCGGACTGACTTACCAAACAACAAGGGAATGTTGTTTAACTTAGGTAGGCAGCATAATAATGTGGGCTTTTGGATGTACAAGGTTCAAATTCCACTAGACATTATCTATATAGATAATGGTGTAGTAACAAAGGTGATTAATAATGCATCCCCATGCGAGAAACAACCATGCCCTGTATATTATGCTCCTGCTGCAACTCATGTTTTGGAGATCAAAGCGGGAGAGGCCAATCAAGTTTATATTCAACCAGGAATAAAACTGAAGTTTTTACCACTGAATCAGCCGAATTCAGAATTTAGAATGATTGATTTTTCACGCTAACTAATCATGCTTTCTTCGTAAGAATTCAGCACCCAGGAGTCAGAATGGGCTGCGCCCCGCTACGCTAACAGGATTTATAAGAAGTCTAGTATGAGTAGGATATTCATTTATTGTAAGAATTCAGCACTCAGGAGTCAGGAGCCAGAATTTATAAAAGTCTTGATATTCCAAGTAAATTCATGAGTTAAGCTATTTGTTGGTATTTCCTCTATTCTGACTTCTGACTTCTGGCTCCTGAATTCTTACCATTTATTTAATCTTCGTTTAGTTCTTTAACTATTCTGACTCCTAAATTCTTACCTTTCTTCTTACTGACAAGTGTGTTGTTTCTTCATAATTTACTTGAATTCAGACAAGCATGTTAACTTAACGTTTAATATATAAAAGTAGCAATGTATTGACATCATGATCCGTATAGTAATTATTGAAGGGCAGGCTCTTTTACGCTTGGGATTGGTCAATGCAATTTCACAATCCCCAATGATGGAAGTTTGTGGAGAGGTAGCTTGTGCAGCAGAGGGCATTAAGTTAGTTGCACAAACCTTACCCGACATTGTGATTATCAATATTTCTTTACCAGATATGGGTGGTATTGAAGCCACAATTGCGATTAAACAGCGGTTCAATTGTAAAGTGGTAATCTTGACGGATCAAGATGACGAAGAAATAGTGACCCTGGCATTAAGCGCTGGGGCTGACTCGTATTTACTATCGACTTCTGAGCCAGAAATTCTCAGATATGCAATTGTTAAGACAAAAGAAGGCGAGTGTTGGATTGATCCAAAACTGTCAAAAAATTTTTTAACCAAGAATAACAAAGTCAAAGAGGAGAAAAACATAAACCAAAAGGGAAAAAAGTTCAGGGTTACTTTAACAAGCACGGAATTGACAACACTTAAGTTAATGGCGCGTGGTTTATCAAATGAGGAAATTGCAGAGCTAATGAATGTAACAGAAGGTACAGCCAAATCTTACGTTCACTTAATCAATAAGAAATTACAAGCTCACAACCGTTCTCATGCAGTTATGCGCGGAGTCAAGCTTGGATACTTTAATTACAACACCGTGATTTTTGAAGCACTAAATGCTTGTCCTGAAAAAAGATACCAGCCATCAACATAATTCGTAATTCGTAATTCGTAATTCGTAATTCGTAATTACTTTTGGCGCTATACAAAGAGTAACGAGCGACTGTTGAATTGAAGGAGAATTCAGAAGTCAGAATACATCCGTCAGAATCAATTAGTAGGGGATTCAAACCCACTACTAATTGCAGACCACTAAATCAAAGATTTAGTAGGGGACTTAAACCCAGTTATTCATACACCAGTCGCACAGAATTCAATTCTGAATTCTGGCTCCTGACTCCTGAATTCTTGTTATTAAATTTAAACAAGAGAGTGTAAATGTTGAAAATTAAAAATGCCGTAGCAATACTTGCTTTTTCGTTGGTTGTAGGATCATGTCAGAATAATAGCGTTGATGCACAGACAAATGCAGAATTACGCAGGGTTGAAGGATTGGTCAAAAGCACACCCCCACTTTATAAAGTGTCATGGAAGGTTTGTGGGGTACAAAAAATTGTCTCTATGTCTCGTAACCTCAAAAATCAATGCTTAGAATCAAGTCAGTTAGTCTGGGGGCCAGCTGGACAATATGAAATGGTGCGGAGGCGAGAGTTCACTACAGGGATAGACCTACATTTGTTTGTGAAGTCACGAGGATGTTTGATTAGGGGTGAAGCCGCAGCCGAAGGTTATTACTTGATAAAGGATTTTCATGTAGGCCCAGCAAATGAAGAAGCTACCTTCCCTAAACCCACATATGATATCAAAATTCAGCAATTGACGACCAAAGAAAAAGCAGTTGCACTGTATAAATTTTTAACTTCCGAACCCGACCCCATATTAATGGGAATCCGTAGCAGGTATGAATGCCAAGCTAAACAAGAGTGGCTTCGTAATCCCTAGCGGGAAGCTGGCGCAACAGTCGGGGATTGTACCCCGACTGAACATCCCCACACACAAGAGCCTCTTCATGAACTCTTTGTTGTTAAAAGTCAAATAAGTAAGAAAGAAGAAAAGAAACAGAATGATTAACGTAACTACCGAGCAAGTAACAACTGAAGAACCAACTTCAATCCAATCAAATGATGAACAATCAAATGTTCAAACGGATAATCGCAGATTGGTAATTGTTACTGGTGACAAAGGTGGCGTAGGTAAAAGTACATTTGCTAGAGCGTTATTACAGACATACATAGATACCAATCAGGACTTTGCGGCGTTTGACGCTGATACATCAAATCCTCAAATCAAAAGATTTTACGGCAACGATTGTGAAGTACTACCTTTTGATATTTTTACTAGAGGAAAAGCTGATGCGTTTCTCGATACTTTAAGAGCTTTGATGGAACCACCATTAAAAGAAGAACAAGAAGCGCCAGATCAAGCAAAATCCTTATTTTTGCTGGAGTTGCCATCACAATCAATTCAGTACTTTCGGTTGTTTGAGAAAGAGATGGGCTTTTTTAAGGTATTAGAAGAGGATCTGAAGTCACGAGTGACAATGATCGCAGTAATCAATCGCACAAAAGATTCCGTCAATCAACTGCTTCAAATGCATGATTTTTGTAATGGGCAGGTTGATTATGTAGTTGTAAAGAACCTGTTTTTTGGAGAACCAGAAGCTTTTGAAAGATATGATAACTCCTCACTTATTAAAAAAGTTAGGGATGTGGAAGGTGTCAAATTACCAGAAATATATATGCCAGATTTAATTGCTCATGCCTATGATTACCTGGATGAAAATAACTACTCCTATGCACAAGGAATAGCGCAGACTGAAAAGTTGTCAGTTAGAGGTAGAGTTAGCCGATGGATGGAGAATTTTAAAGAATCAATTACTTCAGTAAAAGACTTATTAGGTTTAAAAAATGTTAACCTCTCCTAAACGGCTAATAATGACTATAGGCGATTCTCGTGTGGGGAAGTCTACAGTTATGAGATTGTTAATTGATTTGCTTTGTGCCCAAAAGAAGCTGATTAGAATTTATGACCATGATCCCCGTTATAAACTAGCTGCTTATTCCCAAATATTTCCAATCGAAAACATAGACTTTTTTCGAGGTGGGACTGATATCATTCTGGATGAATTCAAAGGTAATTACGACGCGATCGCTGTTGATATGCCAGGGCAGTATTTAGATAAAGTTTGTCAATATATTCACAAAGTACATCTATTTAAATTACTGAATGACTACAACTGGCGGTTAACTTTCTTACAACCTATTTCTCACAGATTGGATTGTCTTGAGTACTTAGAGCGGTTGCTAGATTTTTTTGGTGATTCCGCCGATTATGTAGTAGTGAAAAATCAATATTTTGATCAGCAGTTTAGCCAGTACCATCGTTCGGAAGCATCTCAAAAACTAGCTGCATTAAAAGGCACTGAAATTATTTTAAAAGAGTTGAATAAGTATAGTTATGAAACAATAGAGAGTATGGGCTTGCCCTATTCAGCAGTAAGTAAGCATCTAGAAATCTATTCGGTATATCGAGCCTATACTTATCGCTGGGCTAAAAGTTTTCACTCTGCTCTGATAAATAATTTCACTGTTAAAAATTACTTGGGATTGAATAAATCTCAACAAATAGAAGAATATGAATCCACTTTCTGAGAAAGGAAAACAACGCATTCAGGAGCTTCAAAAGCTCTCGTCAAAGATTGGTTTTGACCCAGAAGACCTAATGCTTAAAATCATGAGCATACTGGGTAATTTTGAAGAAATGATGATTCAGTTCCTTGTTCAAATAGAAGCACTTTTAGAAGCGCTGGCTAGATTTTTTTGGTGATTCCGCCGATTATGTATTAGTGAGAATCAACAGATAGAAAAATATGAATACACTTTCTGAAGTAGAAAAACAACGCATTCAGGAGCTTTCATCAGAGATTGGTTTTGACCCAGAAGACCCCATGTTTCAGATCATGAGCATCTTGGGGAACTTTGAGGAGATGATGATTCAATTCCCTGCTCAAATGGAGGCACTTTTAGAAGCAGGTGGATTAATGATTGACCAGAAGTTGCAATCAGCTAGCAAAAGCGCTGAGGTGATGCAACACGCAATCATCACTACAGCTGTCAAGGATGTACTGAAGCAAGAAATGCAAAGGCTCAAGCCAGGGGTATCTTTGGGAGTTGAAGCGCCGCAAATTGGTAAGGTAAAACTGGGCTTTTGGTCTATTTCTGCTATTCTTGGCGGCATGATTGGTGTGGGTGCAATGCTTGGTTCGCTCACTACTCAAAATGTAATTGCTAATTATATTAGCGATCCCACCACTGGGTTTACTGCCAATGATATCAAGCTTTTGCAATGGGCAAAGTCAACAGAGGGTAAAGAAGCTCGGCAGTTGATTATAGACAACAGAACTGACCTTGAGGTTTGCCGCCGGGACGACCGTTTATTGGGTCGCTGTGTGGTTAAAATCAAGAAGTCTAAGTAACGTAATGCCCTTTCTACTAGATGCTCTGTCTTGGGGCAGGGGAAAGGGAAAAGGGGAAAGGGGAAATCTGTAATTTAAGTTATTCATCTTCTTCACGCTCCTTATGCATAACTATAATTAGTTTCTCTAAATACTTTTTCCCCTTACCCTTTACCCCAATAAAAATAATGCCCAAACCAAAAGTTTTACTGGATCTCCTAGAGAAAGCTGTAGAAATCGCTATATTTATTGGCTTAATTATTCTAGCAATTTATGAATTTGATATAGATGTTATGGAAGCAACATTTTATTTGCTACTAGCAGCGATTATTTCCCCTTTCTCCAAAATCGACAAGCCAGCAAAGCGCACGCTGCTGACCTGTGGTTTTATCGGTGGAATCTTGATTGGCTATTTTCACTAATCCCCAATCTCTGGCCCTTTGTTTCTTTGATTAAGTCGCTTTTGTTGCAGGCGTGATTGTACAGATCTCTGTTGTTGCTGCTGGTCAAGGTCAGTGATTTCTTTGACTTCTTGCTGTGAAAGATTATCTTGCAAGATATTAAATTCTTTACCACTTTCTTTCTCGGCTTTGAAAGCTGGATTCGGTTGTGTGACTTGTGGATTGCTACGCTCGACGCTGACAACTTGTTTATTGTCTTGTATTTCAAGCTGGGTTTTATACCCGTTGACATCAAATCCGTGGATATGATTACCCAGGTTCTTACCCCTGGTGATAATATTGTCCATCACTGTTCTGATAAAAGACTTTTTCGAGTCATCTGGTGAACGTACTTCTAGAAGTGCTTCACTTTGCCTCTGGGTCTTACCCAAAGATTTCTCTCGTTTTTGGATTCGTTGTTGAAATTGCTCAAGTTGGGACAGCACACTTTGCTGTTTAGGCTGAGTATTCTGCGGAGATTCTACTCCAAATTTGTTCAAGTATTGAGAGAGATATGTTGTTTTTATTTGCTGCCTATATTCTTCAATGGATTGACCTTTGGATAATAGCTGCCCTAATTCTAAATTTGCTTGTTGTAACTCTTGAGGAGATTTTTGGAGATGCTCAGTGGCAGCTGTATTAATTTTTTTGGAGGATTTGGATTCATTTAGTATTCGGTTAAGTCGGGCAACCATCATATTATCGGAGATGCCCCCAGGATTAATCTCTCTTATCTTTTCTAAAGTTGAAGTTTTTCTTGATGACATAAATATTATTTGTAAAGAGGATTAATAGAGAATTCAGAAGTCAGAAGTCAGAAGGTAATCAATAGAGTATTTAAACCCACCATAAACGAAGCACTACCAAATTTTCAATTACGCGCAAGTGTCTCACCGTTTATTCATTCGCCAGTTGCTAACAGCACTTCTGAATTCTGCCTTTTGACTCCTAAATTCTTCTTAAGAGAGAAAGTTTCACTAAATTATAACTCAAGCTCGCGAGATTTACGCTGACTATTTGATTGACGCTTAGGAGAAGATTGTAAAGGAGACAAAGAGCCAAGAGCCGCTCTTAGTTCAGTTGGATCAGAATTAATAGGTGGCAACTTCTCACCACTATTTAAACTATTAGCCATCTCAATAAAAATGGACTTTTCTTGAGGAGAAATCTTCCAAGCTTTAATAGTACCAGGATTATTTTCGCTGTGATAATTATCAATCCTCACTACCGGGTCGTTCCTACTTTTAGCTATATCAGCACCAGAGCGGTAAACTAGCAATGAGGTATTATTGGATTGAGAAAGTTCTACAAAAGTATAAGCTTGACTGTGATAAACTCTGCTGCCATCATTTTGTCTTGCCCCATAATGGTTTATCAGCTCTCTAATAGTACGTCCCATATATCCACGTTTCGGAGTATCTTCTCTTTTTTTTACCTGAATTTTGGGTTTTTTACATGATGTATTTTCTGGTGCAGGATTACTATGAACAGTAGGGTTGGCAGTATAGCTATTTGGAGATTCTCTTGGAAAATAACTACCAGATTGTTGTTGCCCAGAGTCCGAATATTCTAACTGTACTCTTTTAGCAATTAATCTGAGATTATTCATATCCTCTTCATTAACTTTCATGATCTGAGATTCATTAGTATTAGTGTCAATCTGTACAGCAACTCTTTCTAGTCCCTGATTATCTTTTTTAATTAATTTATACCAAGTCCGGTTATCATAAACCACTTATAATCAAGGAAAAATAACCTCAAAAAATGAGATGCCTAAAAAAGCGTACTTAGCCAACCACTTTAATTCAGATGAACTAAAGCAGAAGTATCTC
>JAESGM010000703.1_pt1 | contig 17152 bp, 21 predicted proteins | sample 9269721 | NCBI WGS metagenome assembly JAESGM01 (sample SAMN15720920, study PRJNA650825) | algae metagenome | isolation source: Komarekiella atlantica HA4396-MV6 and co-occurring heterotrophs from... | place: USA: Theobald House, Kauai, HI | collected 2009-07-29 | reverse complement strand
CGAAGTCCCCAGGACCGAATTGCCGCCGGTCGAAGGATTGCTACACAACGGCAAGCCGGTGCCGGGGCTTTCGCCGGCACTGTTCCAGGGCAAGGTCACGCTGGTGAATGTCTGGGCCTCCTGGTGTGTGCCGTGCCACGACGAGGCGCCGCTGCTGGACGAACTGGCGAAAGACACGCGATTCCAGATCGTCGGCATCAATTACAAGGACAAGCCCGACAACGCGCGGCGCTTCATCGGCCGCTACGGCAATCCCTTCGTCGCCGTCGGCTCCGATCCGAACGGACGCGCGGCCATCGACTGGGGCGTGTATGGCGTGCCGGAAACATTCGTCGTCGGAAAAGATGGCCGCATCGCCTACAAGCTGGTGGGGCCGATCACCGAGCAGAATCTGGTTGCCGTGCTGAAGCCCGCCATCGAAAAGGCCCTCAAGAACTAGCGTCTTATTCCTTCTTCGGCTCGACCGCGTATTTCGTCAGCACCGGATATTGCAGCATCGCGAACACGAAGGTGAGCGGCATCACGCCGAACACCTTGAAGCTGACCCAGGTGTCGGTCGAGGTCATGCGCCAGACGATCTCGTTCAGGACCGCCATCGCGAAGAAGAACAGAGACCAGCGGATGGTGAGAATGCGCCAGCCTTCCTCGGTGAGATGGAAGACCGAATCGAACACCATCTCCAGCAGCGGCTTGCGGAAGATCAGCCCGCCGAGCAGCACCGCACCGAACAGCGTGTAGATGATGGTCGGCTTGAGCTTGATGAAGGTGTCGTTGTGGAATGCCAGTGTGAGACCGCCGAAGACCAGCACGATGACCGCCGACACCACCGGCATGAGCGGCAGGCGGCGGATCAGGATGTACGACACGACCAGCGAGACGACGATCGCCACCATGAAAACGGCCGTCGCGACGAAGATGCCGGAGCGTTCGGCGTCGGCCGCGATCGCCGGGAAGAACGGCGCGACCAGCGGCAGGAACAAGGCCGGCCGCGAGTTCGCATAGAAGAACAGGATCAGCGGCCCGAGATCGAGCGCGAGCTTGGCGAAGGGATTGAGCTGGGATTTCTGGTCCATACGATTTCTCTATTATCGCGCGCCGCCGCGCATATCTTGTTCAATCCGTCATCCTGAGGTGCGAGCCTGAAGGGCGAGCCTCGAAGGATGAACGGCCACGATTGGCGAAGGAAGGGCCGTCGCCCTTCGAGGCTCGGCGACTTCGTCGCCTCGCACCTCAGGGTGACGGATTAAGGTTGCGCCAAGCTTCATTGTTCCACCCCCGCCACCGCCCGCGCGAAATCCTTCGCATCGAACGCCTGCAGATCGTCGACACCCTCGCCGACACCGATGAAGTGAATCGGAATACGGAATTTCTCGGCCAGCGCGACCAAGATGCCGCCGCGCGCGGTGCCGTCGAGCTTGGTCATGACGAGGCCGGTGACGCCGGCGGTCTTCTGGAACGCCTCGAGCTGCGACAACGCGTTCTGGCCGACCGTCGCGTCGAGCACGAGCAGCACAGCATGCGGCGCGTCGGGCTCGACCTTCTTCATTACGCGCACGATCTTTTCCAGTTCGCTCATCAGTTCGGTCTTGTTCTGCAGACGGCCGGCGGTGTCGATCAGCAGGATGTCGGCATTCTCGGCCTTCGCCGCCGTCACCGCCTCGAAGGCAAGGCTCGCGGCGTCCGACCCGGGCTCGCGCGCGATCACGGTCGAATGCGTGCGCCCGCCCCAGATCTTCAGCTGCTCGATGGCGGCGGCGCGGAAGGTGTCGCCGGCGGCGAGCACCACCTTCTTTCCTTCGCCCACGAATTTCGCCGCCAGCTTGCCGATGGTGGTGGTCTTGCCGGAGCCGTTCACGCCGGTAACCAGAATGACGAACGGTTTTGTGCCCTCCACCACAAGCGGCGCCGCACAGGGCGCGAGCGACTTCTCGACTTCGGCCGCGACGACGGCCTTCACTTCATCGGGCGACACGTCCTTGTCGTAACGCCCCTCGCCTACTGCCGCGGCGATGCGCGCTGAGGCCGCGACCCCAAGGTCGGCGCGGATCAGCGCGTCCTCGATCTCGTCCAGCATCGCGGCGTCGAGCCGCCTTTTGGTGACAAGATCGGAAATGGCGCTGCCAAGCGCGGACGACGTGCGCTTGAGCCCGCCGGTCAGGCGCTGCCAGAGGGATTTCTTTTCGGGTTCGGTCACGCCCTTTGCTTTCCTTGGTAGTCATGGCCGGGCTTGTCCCGGCCATCCCGATCAGGCAGGCAGTGCGTCCCCAAGCGGGATGCCCGGCACAAGGCCGGGCATGACGAGAGTGGGTTGAACTGCCGTTGGCGCGTGATAGCCCTTTCCGCATGACACCGGAAGAGATGCAGGCACGCCTCCTGTACCGCGACGGGCTGATGCTGGTCATCGACAAGCCGGCGGGGCTTCCCGTGCATCGGGGGCCCAAAGGCGGCGAAAGCCTGGAGGATCACTTCGACGCCCTGCGTTTCGGCCTGCCGCGCAGGCCGGCTTTAGCGCACCGGCTCGACCGGGAAACATCCGGCTGCCTTGTATTGGGACGGCACCGCAAGGCGCTGGAGCAGCTCGGCAAGCTGTTCAAGAACGGCAAGATCGGCAAGACATACTGGGCCGTCGTCGAGGGAAGGCCCGACATGGACGAGGGACGCATCGAGCTGCCCCTCGCCCGCCGCGACGAAACGCGCGGCTGGTGGATGAAAGTCGATCCGGCCGGAATGCCGTCGGAGACGAGATGGAAGGTGATGGGGCGCGCGCTCTTCACCTCCCCCTGGAGGGGGGAGGTCGGCGAGCGAAGCTCGCCGGGAGGGGGTGAACTTCAAATGCAAGATCACCCCACCCCGGATCGCCTCCGGCGATCCGACCCTCCCCCTCCAGGGGAGGGTGAAAGAAAGCTCACCTGGCTCGCGCTCGAGCCGGTGACGGGGCGCACGCATCAATTGCGTGTGCATTGCGCGGCGATGGGCTGGCCGATCCTCGGCGACAACATCTACGGCAACGCGCCGCGCACCGGCGGACCTGTCCTGCATCTGCTCTCGCGAGCGATCGTGGTGCCGATCTCGAAGAACAAGGAGCCGGTTTCCGCGACGGCCCCCGTGCCGGAGCACATGCGCGAGATGCTGACAGCATGCGGGTGGGATGGCGACGAGAAAGCGGTTGAGGCACAGCGCATGCAGCAGGCGGAATTGACATGCTCCGTTCATTCCCGCGAAAGCGGGGACCCAGCTTAAATGCTGGATTCCCGCCTTCGCGGGAATGAACGGAGAGAATGTCTCACGTCTTCTCCATCACCAGCACGCGCCCCGTGGCGCTGACGACCTTCTCGTTGTTGCCGTTGCTCACGCGGCCGCGCAGATCGACAACCTCGCCGCCGAGAAATTGCGATTCCTCGACCGACAGCACCTCCCATTCGAGCAGGATGGTGTCGTCGGCATAGACCGGACGGTGGAACTTCACCGAGAATTCCAGCCCCACCATGTCGCCCAGCCTGGAGAAATGCGTCGCCGTCAGTGCGATCAGGCGCGAGGTGGTCTGCGTGCCGCTGGCGATCAGGCGCTGGTAGCGGCTGCGCCGCGCCGCCTCCGGATCGTGATGAATGGGATTGTGGTCACGCGCCGCCAGCGCGAATGCGCTCGCATCCTCGGGCGTGAGCTGGATGGTTTCCGAAAAGCGTTCGCCGGGTTTGACTTTCATGCCGGCGATCCTAACGGCAGTTGTGCGGAAAATCAGGCGGCAATGAGTCTCTGCCCGTCATGCGCGGCGATGCAGAGGTTAACCATCCGGCCGGGTGCCATCGGATTGGGCAGACGCACCGGCGTGAATTGCGGCGTGCGGCCGATGCCGTTCAGTTCCGTCAGCACCTGCCGCTGCGTCCCGACCTCGCCCTGAAGGTGACGCCCCAAAGCCGCCGCGCCCTTCTCGCGCAGGCGCTTCGCGCGCTCCCTGATGACCGCGCCGTTAAGCTGCGGCATGCGCGCCGCCGGCGTGCCGGGACGCGGCGAGAACGGGAACACATGCAGATGTGTGATGCCGCATTCCTCGACCAGATCGAGCGAGCGGGCGAACATCTCCCCGGTCTCGGTCGGGAAGCCGGCGATGAGGTCGGCGCCGAACACCATGTCGGGACGCAAGGCGCGCACCTGCTTGCAGAAGGCAATGGAATCGGCGCGCGAATGCCGCCGCTTCATGCGCTTGAGGATCATGTCGTCGCCGGCCTGCAGCGAGAGATGCAGATGCGGCATCAGCCGCTCCTCGGTCGCGATGGCATCGAGCAGATCGTTGTCGGCTTCGACGGAATCGATGGACGACAGCCGCAGACGTTCGAGGTCCGGAACGTGTTTCAGAACCTGCTTCACCAGCGCGCCGAGTTTCGGCGTGCCGGGCAGGTTGCTGCCATAGCTGGTGATGTCGACGCCGGTCAGCACCACTTCGCGATAGCCGTTTTCGACCAGCTTGCGCGCCTGAGCGACGATCTCGCCCATCGGCACCGAGCGCGAATTGCCGCGGCCATAGGGGATGATGCAGAAGGTGCAGCGGTGATCGCAGCCGTTCTGGATCTGCACGGTGGCGCGGGCGCGGCCCTCGATACTGTCAATCAGGTGCAGCCCGGTCTCGCGCAACGCCATGATGTCGTTGACGACGATCTTTTCTTCCGCGTCGAGTCCAAAGGACGGCGCCGCAAGCGCCTCGCGCGTATTCTTCCAGGTCGCGGCATCGAGCTTCTCGCCATTGCCGATCACGCGATCGACTTCCGGCATCGTCGCAAACGATTTCGGATCGGTCTGCGCGGCGCAGCCGGTGACGACGATGCGCGTGCCCGGACGTTCGCGGCGAATCTTGCGGATGGTCTGCCGCGCCTGCCGCACGGCCTCGTTGGTCACCGCGCAGGTGTTGATCACAACCGCATCGCCGAGACCCGTGCCTTCCGCCTCGCGCCGCATCACTTCCGACTCGTAGGCGTTGAGCCGGCAGCCGAAGGTGACGACCTCGACGCTCATGTCACGCGCCTGCGGCTGCGGCAAACAGCGCTGGATCGAATGTGCCTTCGAACTCGAATTCGACCGGCCCGGTCATCAGCACGTGATCGTCGCTCTCGCGCCAGTCGATGACGAGATCGCCGCCCGGCAGCGTGAGGCGTACCTTGCGGTCGGCGCGCTTCAGCCGCGCGGCCGCAACCGCCGTCGCGCAGGCGGCGGAGCCGCAGGCTTTCGTCAAGCCCGCGCCGCGTTCCCAGGTGCGCATGACGATGTGATCGCGCGACTTGATCGCGGCGAGCGTGATGTTGGCGCGCTCGGGGAAGATCGGATGATTCTCCAGCAGCGGACCGAACTTCGCGAGATCGTAGACGTAAGGATCGTCGACCCAGAACACCGCATGCGGGTTGCCCATGCTGACCACCGACGGCGTATGCAGCACCGGCTTGTCGATCGGCCCGATCTGCAATTCGATGCCGCGCGTGTCGCGGAATTCCTCGGCGAGCGGAATTTCGTTCCAGGCAAAACGCGGCTTGCCCATGTCGACGGTGAAGCGGGCGGCGTCATCCGTCTTCCAGCAATTGATCAGGCCCGCCTTGGTCTCGAAGGTGAGCGCCGGCTTGTCGCCTTCCGCGAACACCAGCGACGCCACACAGCGCATGCCGTTACCGCAGGCGCCGGCTTCGGAGCCATCGTTGTTGTAGATGCGCACGAACGAGTCGGTGCCCGGCGTGCGCGGCGGATAGAGCGCCATCAACTGGTCGTAGGGCGCGCCGGCCGGCAGCGCCGCAGCGCGCGCATCGTCCGCGCTGATGACGGCGGGCTTGTCGCGCATGTCGACGACGACGATCTCGTTGCCGATCCCGTTCATCTTCACAAAGGCGTGGTTGGCGAGCGCGCTCATCGGAATATCCGCAGCAATGTCCGGCGGTATATATGGGGAATTACCGCGCATTGGCCAGCGCGGGATTTTTGTCGCCGGCGGACGCAATTGCGGCACAAAATAGCGTCAGGTGGACAATGTTGGCCCATGCTAGGTTGCGGGCCCGGGCGGGGATGGAGGAATTTGCAATGACGTTATTTCGCGCCGGCCTGGCCGCGACGCTGGCGCTTGCGCTCGTTGCCGGCCTCGGTCCGGTATCCGCCGTGGCGCAGGGGCGCGGGACCATCACCAACGCACCGCGCCCGTCCGACGATTTCGGGCTTGAGGTGACGCTGCCGGAAAAGACCGTCGTGTTCCTGACCGGCAGCGGCAACTGGGATTCGGCCTTCGATACGCTCGTCGACGCTTTCAAGACCGTCTACGCCTTCATCGAGAAGGAGGGCATCGCCCCCGCCGGCGAGCCGATGATGATCTATACCTCCGCCGACGACAGCGGCTTCAGCTACCAGGCCGCGGTGCCGATCGAGACGCCGCCGGCCAGCGCGCCGCAGGGCGACATCGGCGTCGGACCCGCCCCCAGTGGCAAGGCCTTCAAGTTCGTCCACCGCGGCTCCTATGACGGGATGGAGAACACCTACGAGGCGATCACCAATTTCTTCGAGGAAAGGAACATCGCGCCGAAGGACATGTTCATCGAGCAGTACCAGACCGACCCGCGCAGTACCCCGGAAGGGGAGCTGGTCATCAATGTGCTGGTTCCGGTTGAATAATACCTCCATCAAAGCATTGATATCGTTTGACTTCTGGTTTTCCTTGACGCGGCGACAGGGCATCCCTAGTTTCCGCCCGCTCTCGCAAGAGATCTGAATTCAGTCCGCCGACCGGTCCCGAGAGACCGGAGGCTCCCGCCCGACAGCGCGATGCGCCCTCGGGCGCCATGGGTATTTTGATGTTCGACAACCTGTCGGAACGGCTATCCGGAATCCTCGACCGCCTGACGCGGCGCGGGGCGCTGTCGGCTGCCGACGTGGACGAGGCGATGCGCGAGGTGCGCCGCGCGCTGCTGGAGGCCGACGTCGCGCTCGATGTCGCGCGCGCCTTCATCGAGCGCGTGAAGTCGCGCGCGGTCGGCGCGGACGTGATCAAATCGGTCACGCCCGGCCAGATGGTCGTGAAGATCGTGCACGACGAACTCGTCGCCACGCTCGGCTCCGACGCGCAGGCGATCGACCTCAATGCCCCGGCGCCTTTCGCCATCATGATGGTCGGCCTGCAGGGCTCCGGCAAAACCACGACCACCGCGAAGCTGGCGAAGCGTCTCGCGTCTCTCAACAACAAGAAGACGCTGATGGCCTCGCTCGACACGCGCCGCCCGGCCGCGATGGAGCAGCTCGCCGTGCTCGGAAAGCAGGTCGCGATCGACACATTGCCGATCGTCGAAGGACAGACGCCGCCGCAGATCGCTAAGCGTGCGCTGGAAGCCGGCCGCCTCGGCGGCTACGACATCGTGCTGCTCGACACCGCCGGCCGCATCACGCTGGACGAGGCGATGATGGCGGAAGCGGCGGAAGTGAAGACCGCCGCCAAGCCGCATGAAGTGCTGCTGGTCGCCGACAGCCTCACCGGCCAGGACGCGGTCAATCTCGCGCGCTCCTTCGACGAGCGTGTCGGCCTGACCGGCATCGTGCTCACGCGCGTCGACGGCGACGGCCGCGGCGGCGCCGCGCTCTCGATGCGCGCGGTCACCGGCAAGCCGATCAAGCTGATCGGCACCGGCGAAAAGATGGATGCGCTGGAAACCTTCGATCCCGCGCGCATCGCCGGCCGCATCCTCGGCATGGGCGACATCGTCTCGCTGGTCGAGAAGGCGGCGCAGAATATCGACGCCGAGAAGATGCAGCGCGCCGCCGAACGCATGCGCAAGGGCGCGTTCGATCTCACCGACCTGCGCGAGCAGCTGACGCAGATGCAGAAGCTCGGCGGCATGTCGGGCCTGATAGGCATGATCCCCGGCGTCGCCAAGATGAAGTCGCAGATGGCGAACGCCAACCTCGACGACTCGCTGCTGAAGAAACAATGCGCGATCATCGATTCGATGACGCCGAAAGAGCGCAGCAATCCCGACATCCTCAAAGCCAGCCGCAAGAAGCGCATCGCGGCGGGCTCCGGCACGACGCCGGAACAGATCAACAAGCTGCTGAAAATGCATCGCGGCATGGCCGACATGATGAAGGCGATGGGAAGCGGCAAACGTGGCCCGATGGCGCAGATCGCCAATGCCATGGGCTTCGGCGGCGGCCTGCCGTCGCAGGAAGAGATGGCGAAGATGGCCGAACAGATGAAAGGTGCCGGCGGCGGATTGCCGCCGACGATGCCAGGCATGCCTGGAAATCTGCCGCCGAATTTCCCTGGTTTGCCGGGCGGAAAACTGCCCGGTCTTCCCGGACTGCCGGGCCTGCCCGGCATCGGAAAGAAGAAGTGACGTTCCACATTCAACGCAGACACGAAGACAAAGACCTCAAGAAAGGAAACTGAACATGCCCGTCGTTATCCGCATGGCCCGCGCCGGCACCAAGAAGCGCCCGTTCTATCACATCGTCGCCGCCGACTCGCGCTCGCCGCGCGACGGCCGCTTCATCGAGCGCCTCGGCTTCTTCAATCCGCTGCTGCCGAAGGACAATGCCGAGCGCCTTAGGCTCGACCTCGACAAGGTGAAGGACTGGATGAAGAAGGGCGCGCAGCCGTCCGACCGCGTGATGCGCTTCCTCGACGCCGCCGGCGTCGCCAAGCGCGAGAAGCGCAACAACCCGGAGAAGGCGATCCCGCGCAAGCAGCGCAAGGCGATGGCGGAAGAAGCCGCCAAGGCGCCTGCTGCGGCTCCCGCCGCGCCAGCCGCGAGCTAATCGCTCATGATCGGGGCCTCATGGTTCGAGACGCCACGCCTTCGCCCTTCGGGCTTCGGCGGGCTCCTCACCATGAGGATGACCTTTCTCCTCATCCTGAGGAGCGCCCGTAGGGCGCGTCTCGAAGGATGAGGCCCGGAAAGGATACAAGAGTTTGCGTGGCGCAAATCGGCGCCGCGCATGGACTTAAAGGAGAGGTGCGCCTGTGGTCGTTCACGCAGGAGCCGTCCGCGGTCGCGCGATATGGCGCGCTCGAAACCGAGGACGGTGCGCGGCGCATCGAGATTTCGAAATTGCGCGCTGCGAAGGATCACTTCGTCGCCCGCCTGCGCGGCGTCGATGACCGCAACGCCGCGGAAGCGTTGCGCAACACCAAGCTTTTTGTCGAACGCGACCGCCTGCCCGACACCGAAGACGACGACACGTTCTATCACGCCGATCTGATCGGCCTTGCGGCCGTCACCCGCGATGGCGAAACCATCGGCGAGGTGATCGCAGTGCAGAATTTCGGCGCCGGCGACATCATCGAGATACGCCGCGCCGACAATTCGGTCGTCATGTATCCGTTCAGCGAAACCGTGGTGCCGCAGATCGACATCGAAGCCGGCCGCATGATCATCGTGCCACCGACCGAGACCGGCAGCGAGACGGAAGAGCGCGCGGCCTCGTCAGCGGAATCGTGAGCATGTGGCGCGCGACCGTCTTCACCATCTTTCCCGACATGTTTCCCGGCCCGCTCGGCATGAGCCTGGCCGGCCGCGCGCTGGCGAACAAAACCTGGTCGCTGGAGGCGGTCGATATCCGCGAGTTCGGCCTCGGTCCACATCGTACCGTTGACGACACGCCCTCCGGCGGCGGCCCCGGCATGGTGATGAAGGCCGATGTGCTGGCCGCCGCCATCGACGCCCGCGCGCCGGACCAGCGCCCGCGCCTGCTGATGAGCCCGCGCGGCATCCCCCTGACCCAGAGCCGGGTGGCGGAACTGGCCGCCGGCGAAGGTGCGGTCATCGTCTGCGGCCGGTTCGAGGGGGTGGACGAGCGCCTGATCGCCGCCCGCGGCCTCGAGGAGGTGTCGATCGGGGACTATGTCCTGTCCGGCGGGGAGGTCGCAGCCCTGGCCATCCTGGACGCCTGCGTCCGCCTGCTGCCGGGGGTCATGGGGGCCGAGGCGTCCGGGACCGAGGAAAGCTTCGCCGGGGGCCTGCTCGAATACCCGCAATATACGAGGCCCCCGGTCTTCGAAGGCCGACCGATCCCGGAAATACTGGTGTCCGGAGACCATGGAAAGGTCGCCAAATGGCGCCGGGAGGAGGCCGAAAGGCTCACCCGGGAGCGCCGGCCGGACCTCTGGGCCGCCTATGCGGCGCGGCAAGAGACCGGAAAGAAAAATCCCCCAAAAAGGTGACAAACCGGACTCTTTGCATTAGAACCCGGCCAAATCCTGACAGTGGACAGACGGAGCGCGGCGCCCCGTGAGCGCGCGCAGATGACGGAGATTTCGCGATGAACCTCATTCAACAGCTTGAACAAGAGCAGATGCAGAAGCTGTCCGCCGGCCGCGAGATCCCCGATTTCGAGCCGGGCGATACGCTGCTGGTGAACGTGAAGGTCAAGGAAGGCGAGCGCACCCGCGTGCAGGCCTATGAAGGCGTGTGCATCGGCCGTTCCGGCGGCGGCCTGAACGAGAACTTCACCGTCCGCAAGATTTCCTACGGCGAAGGCGTCGAGCGCGTGTTTCCGCTCTACTCGCCGATGATCGACTCCATCAAGATCGTGCGCCGCGGCAAGGTCCGCCGCGCCAAGCTCTATTATTTGCGCGCGCTGCGCGGCAAGAAGGCCCGCATCGCGGAAGTGCAGACGCATCACGGCGGCGAAGCCGCCGAGGGCGCGGCAGCGGCCCCGGCCAAGAAGAAGGCTGCTGCGAAGTAAAATTGGCGCCCAATATATCGAGCCTTGGGTTCGACGGAAAAGGGGCCGCAAGGCCCCTTTTTTATGTGTTCCAGACCCGCATACTCCGTTCGCTCCCGCGCAAGCGGGAGCCTAGTGCAGCTTGTCTGGGTCCCCGCTTCCGCGGGGACGAACGGAAATCAGCTATGCAGGGCCTTCATTGTCCGTTGAGACTGGAATTGCTACATACAAGCTATGGAGTTTCGCCGAGCCATAACCAACGCCGCGCTCCCGCACCTGATCGTGCTCGACGATCATGCGCGCCTGCCGGGGCGTTTCTTCGGCCGGATGACGGCGGCTGTGCTCGCGGGCCTTTGAAGCCGTTCGGGGCCGACTGCCGAGGCTACGCGCGCATGCCGCGCTCAATCCCGCGATCAACCGAAACACACTCGAGACCGACACATGAAACCGCGTACGCTCTACGACAAGATCTGGGACGACCACGTCGTCGATCAGCAGGAGGACGGCACCTGCCTGCTCTATATCGACCGCCATCTGGTGCATGAGGTGACGTCGCCGCAGGCCTTCGAGGGTCTGCGCAATACCGGCCGCAAGGTGCGCGCGCCGCAGAAGACACTCGCCGTGGTCGATCACAACGTGCCGACGTCGGACCGCAAGCTGCCAAATCCCGATCCCGAGAGCGCCGAGCAGATCGCGGTGCTGGCGCAGAACGCCAAGGACTTCGGCCTCGAATATTACAACGAGTTCGACAAACGTCAGGGCATCGTCCACATCATCGGGCCGGAGCAGGGCTTCACGCTGCCGGGCACGACCATCGTGTGCGGCGACAGCCACACCGCGACGCACGGCGCATTCGGCGCGCTCGCCTATGGCATCGGCACGTCGGAAGTCGAACACGTGCTGGCGACGCAGACGCTGCTGCAGAAGAAATCGAAGAACATGCGCGCCATCGTCGACGGCAAATTGCCGGCCGGCGTGACCGCGAAGGACATCATCCTTGCGATCATCGGCGAGATCGGCACCGCCGGCGGCACCGGCTACGCGCTCGAATATGCCGGCGAAGCGATCCGGTCGATCTCGATGGAAGGCCGCATGACGATCTGCAACATGTCGATCGAAGGCGGCGCGCGCGCGGGCATGGTGGCACCCGACGAGAAGACCTATGCATATCTGAAGGATCGTCCGAAGGCGCCGAAGGGCATCGACTGGGACAATGCGCGCCGCTACTGGGATTCGCTCCACACCGACGACGGCGCGCATTTCGATCACGAACTGCGCCTCGACGCGGCGAAGCTGCCGCCGCTGGTGACGTGGGGCACAAGCCCTGAGGACGTGGTCTCGATCACGGGCTATGTGCCCAATCCCGACGACATCGCGGATGAAACCAAGCGCGCGTCGAAGAAGCGCGCGCTGGAATATATCGGCCTCGCGGCCGGCACGAAGATCACCGACATCAAGCTCGATCGCGTGTTCATCGGCTCCTGCACCAACGGCCGCATCGAGGACCTGCGCGAAGTCGCGCGCATCGTGAAGGACAAGACGGTCAATGCGAACCTGAACGCGATGATCGTGCCGGGCTCGGGTCTTGTGAAGGAACAGGCGGAAGCCGAAGGCCTCGACAAGATCTTCAAGGCGGCAGGCTTCGACTGGCGCGAGCCGGGCTGTTCGATGTGCCTGGCGATGAATCCCGACAAGCTGGCGCCGGGCGAACGCTGCGCCTCGACCTCGAACCGCAACTTCGAGGGCCGTCAGGGCTTCAAGGGCCGCACGCATCTGGTGTCGCCGGCGATGGCGGCGGCGGCGGCGATCGCCGGTCACTTCGTCGATGTCAGAGAGTGGAAGTGACGCTCCGCACAATCTGAAACAAAAAAGGCCCGCCTCGCAGCGGGCCTTTTCTTTCAACTCAGCCTGTTCCTACCACCAGAAGCCGACGCTGCCCCAGCGCGGTCCCCAGCCCCAGCCACCCCACGGCCGGTAGAAGCCGCGGCCCCAGCCCCAACCCCAGGGACGCCACGGACGATAGAAGCCGACACCCCATCCGGGCGCGGCGGCATAGGCGCCTCGCCAGCCCAAAGGCTGGTAATAGCCACCGCCCCAGCCCCAAGGCTGACCGTAGGCATAGGACGTCCGCCAGGGACGAGCGTAACCGCCCCAGCCCCAACGCGGGCCGCCCCAATAGGCGGCGCGCCGCCAGGACCGATAGGCCGGACGCACATAGACGTGACGGCGATAGTAGCGCCGCGAACCCACTTCGTAGCCGGCGGCATTGCGAACGCCGTCGGATTTGCTGGCCGCCGATACCGGCGACGGCGCGATCAGGACCAAACCGGCAACAAGTGCGAGAGCTGCGAGACATTTTGTCATCGATACACTCCGTGCTCGCCCGCCACCTCCAAAGCATTGAACGCGCGGGAACGCAGAAGAGGTGCCTTCACAGCGAGGTCTCCGTTCAAATCTTGTTGAGCGCGGAACGCCGGCGATCCCATCGCAACGCAAATGCCGAAATGAAAAAGGCCCGCCTCGCAGCGGGCCTTTCAACGCTCATGCGGCGCCGGTTACCAGTAGTAGCGGTATCCGTAATAGGGCCGCTGGTACCCGTAGCCGTAATAGGGCCGGTAGTACGGCCGGTAGCCGTAATAGTAAGGCCGGTAATACGGATAGTAACGCGGCCGCCAGTGACGGCGGTAATAATAGGTCGAGCTGAATTCATACTGGTCGGCATGCGCACGCACGCCATCCTGCTTCGACGCCGCCGACGCGGATGTCGGCAGTGCAAAAACGAACAGAGCACCGAGAACTGCAAACGCTGCGAGAACTTTCGACATTGTTTTCTCCAAGGCTCAACGCCTCTACCACCCAAGCGCCGAGAGGCCACTGACCGCATGTTTCAGGAAAATTGCGGCGCGCGGGCGGCGCGCAAAATCACAAGACTGCGCGCTGAACATTCGTTCAGCCGAAGACAGTTCGTTTCACTTCGAAAATGTCGCGTTTCCTTATCCGCGCACCCAGCGGCAGCGCTGCTGCGGCGTTATGACCGTGCCGCTGGGGCGATATTCGGTCACGTACCACGCTTCGCACTGTCGATAGGCGGGAGCCGGCGCCGGCCATGAATACTCGTCGGGCCGCGGATAGAGCCAGGCTGGCGGTTGCGGCTGCGGTGTCACGCGAATGCGCGGCCGCTGGCGCTCCTGCGCGGCCGCCGGGGCGGCGATGGCGCTCACGACCGCAACGGCCAGTATGGCAACGCCGGTTCTGAAAATGTGCGCTCGCGTCATGCTCTGCTCCCTTCGCGGCAAAGTCTCCCATCGCGCCCGCGAGGTCAACCCGATGGCGGCAATGCCCCGTCCGCCTTATGCTCGCGGCATGAGTGACCGGCACGACACCGAGCAGGCCGCGCGCCGCGAGCTGGACAAGCTGCGGCGGGACGGCGATGCACTGGGTGGTATTTTCGCACGATGGTTCACGCCCGCCACTGTGGACCGCAGCGACCCGATCGAGGTCTGGGGCACCCGCATCGGCCGCGGCATCGGCGCCGTCGCGGCGATTGCGATTTGCCTGTATCTGGTCTGGGCCTTTCTCGGGTGACCTCCATTCATGAGTGACGACAGCCTGGCAAACCCTCTCGCAACCGCGCTCACCTGGCGCACGGTGAAGGCGCTGTCGCTCGCCGACATGGAGGAGATCGCGGAAGAGGCCTTCCGCCGGCTGCCGGAGAAGTTCCGCGCGCTGTGCGGGGACGTCGTCATCCAGGTCGACGATTTTCCGACCGAGGACGTGGTGCGCGAGATGCGGCTGCAGAGCGAGTTCGACATCCTCGGGCTGTTCCAGGGCATCGGCCTGCCGTTCCAGTCGACCACCGATCCCTCGCGCATGCCGAACCTGATCTGGCTCTACCGGCGGCCGATCCTCGATTACTGGGCCGAGCATGACGAAACGCTGGGCGCGATCATCACGCATGTGCTGGTGCACGAGATCGGGCATCATTTCGGATTGTCGGATGACGACATGGAAGCGATCGAGGCGAGCGTGGACTAGCCGCCGAAACTTATTCTGAATTCCGCTGCGTGATTTTGAGAGGAAAGCACATGCGCACCAAACCCTGCCTGACATCCACCGACGTTCTAAAAATGGCCGCCGCCTGCAAGGCGGAAGCGGAGAAGAACACATGGAGCGTGACCATCGCTATCGTGGACGATGCCGGCATCCCGCTTTATCTCGAACGCATGGACGGCGCGGCCTCGACCACGGCCGAGGTGGCGACCGCGAAGGCCCGCACCTCCGCGATCAGCCGGCGGCCCAGCAAGTTCTGGGAGGAGCGGATCAAGGACCGGCCGGGCTTCCTGAATTTTCCCGGCGTGCTGCAGATTCAGGGCGGCCTGCCGATCATGTATCAGCGCGAATGCGTGGGCGCGATCGGGGTGTCCGGCGTGCAGTCGCATGAGGACGAGCAGATCGCGCAGGCCGGGCTGAATGCGCTCGCCTGACGCTCTTCGGCCCTAGAAGAGAATATCGTCTTTCGCTTCGATCGGCTTGAGATCGGTCTGTTCGTCGAGCATGAGCCGCATCTCGATCTCGATGCGCCGCGCGATGAACGAGATCGGGACGTCATTGGCGCCGCCTTCGAACGGATTTGACGAATTCTCTCCGACCTTCTCCAGCGAAACGAAGACCCAGCCAATAATCGCGCTGAAGGGGACATTCAGCCAGACCGTCCAGTGCCCGATCCCCGCCGGTTTTCCCAGTTCCTGCGCATAGGGAAAGAGGCAGAACGGCACGATCGCGGCGAAAATCCTCACCAGAAAAACGGCGATCGAATAGAAGTTGCGCGCATACGGATAATTCTTGATCCGCTTCAAGCCGCCCAGCGATCGCGCCAGATCGTCAAGCGTGCTCATCAGCACGTTCATGACATATTCGCTGATGAGCTTCTTGTTGCACAGATCGCCGATCGCTTCATATTGCCAATGAAGAATGAGCGCCTCCTTGTCACCGCGATGCGCGATCACTTTCTGCAACTCGGCATCCGACAAAAAGGCCTTCAGCTCGTCCGCCAGTGTTGACTGGTTTTCAGGCGCGGGAAGTTTGGCAAGAAATCTCGCGTTGCCCGGTTCAAGCGCATTTTCCCAGGGCTTCCTGGCGCGCAGGAAGAACCGCAGCGCGGTCAGCCAGGCGAAGTGGCGATAGAATATTTCCTTCAGCAAAGGGCCGGATTGCGCGGCATCCAGATTGCCGGTTGTGGTCGTCAGCTTGTTGGCGAGGATCAGGCTGTTGGTGATGAGCTGCCCGGACAGCGACAGGGCGTCGTTGAAGCGCGCATAGCATTGCTGGTTCTTGAACGCGAGAATGATCGCGAGCGCCGATCCGATGATGGTGAGGATCGCCACCGGGATCGCAAGGAAACTCCAGTGCGAGACCTGAAGGAACACGGTGACGAGCAGCGACCAGCAGATGAGGTAGCCGGCTTCCCATCGCGTCCACCACAGGAACTGGGTGAATTTGTACTGCCTGCCGATGTGCATGATGCAATACTGCTCAGGCTTGATATCCTGCACAAGGCCCGCACCCGCCGCCCCGGCAAATTGAGGGCGGGGCCGGTCATGGTCGGGCTTCCTTCACTTTTGAGGCGGACAATCGTGTCATTACGCGCAAATTGCCCGGCCGGCCATGCATCCGGCCCGGCACCCGCGCTCCCGCCGCAGGGCAGCCATTTGCGTCACAAAATCAGCCCTTTGCCATCTTGACCGGTGGCGGGCGGCCCGCCTAGAGGAAGTGCAGAATAAGCGCGCAGGCCGCGCCGAGGATGGACCGATGGACAAGTTTACCGTGCTGGAAGGCGTCGCGGCGCCGCTCAAGGTGGTCAATGTCGACACCGACATGATCATCCCCAAGCAATACCTGAAGACCATCAAGCGCACCGGTCTCGGCAAGGGACTGTTTTCGGAAAAGCGCTACAACGACGACGGCAGCGAGAACCCGGATTTCGTTCTCAACAAGCCGGCCTATCGCAACGCCAAGATCCTGGTCGCTGGCGACAATTTCGGCTGCGGCTCATCGCGCGAGCATGCGCCATGGGCGCTGCTCGATTTCGGCATCCGCTGCGTGATCTCGACCTCGTTCGGCGACATCTTCTACAATAACAGTTTCAAGAACGGCATCCTGCCGATCCGCGTCACGCCGGAAGAGCTCGAGAAGCTGTTCGACGACGCCGACCGCGGCGCCAACGCGACATTGACCATCGACCTCGAGAAGCAGGAAATCCGCGGCCCCGACGGCGGCGCGATCAAGTTCGAGATCGATCCCTTCCGCAAGCATTGTCTGCTCAACGGCCTCGACGACATCGGGCTGACGATGGTGAAGAAGGACAAGATCGACGTCTTCGAAAACGCCACCAAAGCCGAGCGGCCCTGGTTGTAACGGGATCGTCCGTGAAGTTGCTTCTGTCCACCGCGCTTGCGGTCACGCTGCTGCTGCCGGC
>JAESGM010000702.1_pt1 | contig 17166 bp, 18 predicted proteins | sample 9269721 | NCBI WGS metagenome assembly JAESGM01 (sample SAMN15720920, study PRJNA650825) | algae metagenome | isolation source: Komarekiella atlantica HA4396-MV6 and co-occurring heterotrophs from... | place: USA: Theobald House, Kauai, HI | collected 2009-07-29 | reverse complement strand
CCCCCTTTCAGGGGGAGGGAGCAGGTTGGCGCGTGCGGCTGCGTATCACTCATCCTTCTCGCCCGCTTCATACAGCGCCTCACGGCCGATGCGGTCGACGCAGATTTCCGCGGTCCATGGCAACATCAGCGCGCCGCAGCGGCTGTCGCGATAGATGCGTTCCAGCGGCAGGCTCTTCAGCATCGCCTGTCCGCCACAGGTGCGGATCGCCTTGACCGCGATGGCGTTGGCATTTTCCATCACGCTGTACTGCGCCGCATAGGCGCGCAGCAGCTGATCCTTGGTCGGATTGGCGCGCGCCTCGGTGATCGACTGGAACCAGATCGCCTTGGTCTGCTCCAGCATGATGCGCATTTCCGCGACCGCGATCTGCTTGGTCGGGAACATGCGGCGCTTCACCGGCGGCATGCCAGGCGCCTCGCCGCGCAGGTAGGCGACGGTGAAATCATAGGCCGCCTGCGCGAGGCCCATATAGGTGGGCGAAAGCGTGATGAACATGTGCGGCCAGCGCGACGCCGCCTGGAAATAGACGCCGTGCGGCATCAGCATCGCGTCTTCCGCCACGAACACGTCCTTAAAGAGAAGCGTGCGCGACACCGTGCCGCGCATGCCGAGCGGGTCCCAGTCGCCGACGACGGAGACGCCCGGCGCATTCGCCGGCACCGCGACATAGAGCGTGTTGCGGCGGCTGGCGGCTTCGCCCTCCGCGCGCTCGGTGCAGAGCACGCCGTAATAGTCTGCCGAGCCGGAGAGCGAGGCGAAGATTTTTTTGCCGTTGATCAGGAAGCCGCCGTCCACGGGCTTGGCCTCGGTGCCGAACGCGACCACGCCGGCCGCCGCGGCGCCGCCCTCGGAGAAGGGCTGGGCGTAGATCGCGCCATCCTTCACGATGCGCTGATAGTGGACCGAGCGGTGCTTCAGATGCGCGGCACGATCCTCCGGCGTCATCTCCAGTTCGTCGGCGAGCGGGCCCGACCACAAAGTCGAGCAGACATGCATGTTCCAGGACAGGGTGGTGGCGCCGCAATAACGCCCGAGCTCGGCGGCAGCGAGGCAATAGGTCTGAAAGTCCGCGCCAAGTCCGCCATCTGCCTTCGGGATACAGAGCGACAAAAGGCCTTCGCCATGCATGTCGCGGAAATTCTCGATCGGGAATGTCGCGTCGCGGTCGTATTTCGCGGCGCGCGGTGCGACCACAGTCTTGCCGAAGCGGCGGACTTTCTCCGTCAGCATGGCCTGCTCGTCGGTGAGCCGGAAGGCATCGGCAGGAAACATCGGCGCATCGACTGGGATGTCGTCGAGGGCGATGGCTTTGGCGGCGGCAGTCATCGGATCGCCTCCCTTCAGGCGTTTGCGACGGTTGCAGAGGTCAGAAAATCCAGAACGACGTTGTCGAAGGCCGGCGGCGCTTCGAGATTCGGCAGATGGCCAACACCCGGCAGGCAGACATATTGCGCGCCGGGGATTTTCGCGGCCATGCGCTCCATCATCTGTGGAGGCGCGTTGCGGTCATGCTCGCCGACAAGGCACAGAACAGGACAACGGATGTTGCCGAGATTGGCGCGCTCGTCGAACTTCACGAGGCAGAGTACGGCGGCGCGATAGGTCGAGGCGGGCGTCGCGCCCATAAGGGCGATGGCCAGCGCGCGGCCTTCCGGCTCGGGCGAGGGACCCATCATGCCGTCGACGATCTCCGCTGCAAGTTGCGGCATGGTCTTGCCGGACTCAAGCGGTGCGAGCCGCGCGGCGACGAACTGCTTCTGAAATTCGCCCTCCGGATTGCCGAAGGCGGGGCTGGTGCCAATCAACACCGCGGCGCGATAACCGTCCGGGCGGCGGCGCAGCAGGGTCTGCACGATCATGCCGCCCATCGAGTGGCCGACGAGAATCGGCCGCTGCAGCTTGTCGCGATCAATGGTGGTTTCGACATCCATAGCCAGCGTGTCGAAGGTCATGCTCTCGACCGGCGGCCGTGCGCCATAACCCGGCAGGTCCAGCGGCACGGGATGGAAGCCGGCTTTGTCAAAAGACGCAGTCTGCGGCGCCCAGCCGCGTGCGGCGCCGCCGATGCCGTGAAGGAAGACCACGGCTTGGCGGCGCGATCCTGTCCCTTGCGCGATCCCACTCATCTGACGCCTTGCCGGCTCCGACGGCGGCCCATCCGGCCGTCACACGAACCATGCTACCAAACCCAAGATATATGAAAAGGAATATTTCTGGGCCAAGAGAGCCCGGTTTTTGGGCGTATTTTTCGGGCGGCGGGACTTCATCCGGCAGCCGGATCAAGTGAATCAGGGAATGCGATTGTTCCAGAGTCGCGAGTTCGGCTAGGCAGGGGCGAGCGAGGGGGGTCCGCATGGCCGCAACCAAAGTGTTTTTCCTGAATGGTCCGAACGCCAATCTCTATGGCCTCGATGCCAAGGGGGCCTACGGCACGGAAAGCTTTCCGCAGATCGAGGCGCGCTGCCGCAAACATGCAGAAGGTCTCGGCGTTGCGCTCGACTTCCGCCAGTCCAATCATGAAGGCGAACTGATCGACTGGATCCAGGAGGCGCGGCGCGACGCGCATGGATTGCTCATCAACGGCGCCGGCCTGACATACACATCGATCGCGATCCTTGACGCGCTGCTCGCCTTCGAGAAGCCGATCATCGAAGTGCACATGAGCAACATCTACAAGCGCGAGCCGTTCCGGCATCACTCCTACATCTCGAAGGCGGCGACCGGCATCGTCGCGGGGCTTGGGCCGATGGGATACGAACTGGCCATCACCGCGATGAAGCAGGTGCTCGACAGGGCGAAAAGCGCATGAGCCGCGACGCGCTCATCTTCTTCAGCGAGTTCGATGACCCCGCAGCGTGGAAAAAGACGCTCGCATACGAGCTGCCCGATCTCGACTTCCGTACCGACCCAGCCGTGGGTGATCCAGCCGACGTGCACTATGCACTGACCTGGAAACCGCCATCGGGCTTCTTCGCGCGCTTCCCGAACCTGAAACTCGTCACCAATCTCGGCGCCGGCGTCGATTCGCTGGTCGGCCGCGACGATCTGCCGGATGTGCCGATCTCGCGCCTGTCCGACACCGGCATGGTGTCGCTGATGACCAGCTATGTGATGTTTTCGGTCATCCGCTACGCGCGCGACATCCACATCTTCGAGCGCGCGCAGAAACGCAGCGAATGGAAATATGTGCATCCGCGGGCTCTGTCGGACATCAAAGTGGGCGTGCTCGGGCTTGGCGAACTGGGTGCGCCGTCGGCGCAGGCGCTGGCCGGCCTCGGGTTCGATGTACGCGGCTGGAGCAGAAGCCTGAAGACAATCGACGGCGTAAAATGTAGCGCCGGTCTGGATACGCTGGACGTTTTTCTTGCTGATATCGAAATTCTGGTTGTGATGTTGCCGCTGACGCCTGAAACACGGGCACTTCTGGATGCCCGGCGTCTGGCGCTATTGCCGAAGGGAGCGAAGCTGATCAATGCCTCGCGCGGCGCGGTGGTGGATGAAGCGGCGCTGATCGCGGCCCTGAAGTCAGGCCAGATCGCAGAAGCAACGCTCGACGTCTTCACCGTCGAGCCGCTGCCGAAGGGGCACGCCTTCTGGACGATGGAGAACGTGCTGATCACGCCGCACCTCGCCAGCATCACGGTGCCGGAAGCTGCCGCCCGCGAGGTGGCCGAGAGCATCCGCCGCGTGCGGCAGGGGCTAGCGCCGCTTCACCTTGTCGACGCGCGGCGGGGTTATTGAGCCGGGCGCAAAGAGGCCGTCGGCTGAGAAGGCCTCGTGCATGTAGCGCTCGAAGGCCTGCACCGCCGGCCGCGTGGCATAATGCTTAAGTCGCAGGCTCATGATGCGTGTCGGCGCAAGTCCCCTGTCCAGACCGAGCACGGCGATGCGGTTGCCGTCATAGGCGACGGTCGTCGCCGGGATTGCGTTCTGGATGGCGAAGCCATGGCCGTGCGCGACAAGGCCGCGGATCAGTTCCTGCGAGCGTGAGCGGAACACGACGCGCGGCTCGAGCCCGACCGAGCGGAACAGTCCGTAGAAATAATCGCGTGAATAGGGCAGGTCGAGCAGGATGAAGGGCTCGTCCGCCAGTTCCTTCAGGCTCACTTTCTCGCGCTCTGCGAGAGGATGGTTGGCAGCGACGATCGCGTGCGGCGGCAGGTCGATCAGTGGTTCAGCCTGCACGTCGTCCGGGACGGAAAGGCCATAGGCGAGCGCGAACTCGATGCGCCCGGATTGCAGCATCCCAAGCAATTCTTCCTGGTCGCCTTCATGCAGCGTGACGGTGATGCCGGGATATTTCTGCGCGAAGCCGGCGAGGAGGCCGGGCATGAAGCGGATCGCCAAAGTGAGAAAGCAGCCGACCGCGATCTCGCCTTTCAGCGCGTCGCCCAGCTCGATGGCGTTCTGGGCGAAATCCTGTGCGTGTTTCAGCAGCAGCCGCGCCTCGTTGATGACCCGTTCCCCAACCGGGGTGAGGGTGACGCCACGGGCATGGTGACGGATGAACAGGGGCACCCCGACCTCTGCCTCCAGCTCGGCGATGGCGCTGGAAATCGACGGCTGCGACACATTGAGGCGCCTGGAGGCGTCGGTGACGTGGCCGCAATCGGCGGCGGCCACCACATAGCGAAGCTGGCGCAGAGACAGTTTCATCGCGGTCCTTGCATCGGATAATCCGATGAAGATTGTCAGAAGATTGTATTTTATTGATTTAGCTGCACCGCGCAACCTTTGATCCAGGACAAGGCGCGGGAAGAGAAAAATGATCCGCACAGGTGCGCAATACCGGGATGGCCTTCGCGACGGACGCGAGGTCTGGATCGACGGCGAGAAGGTCAAGGACGTGACCCGCCATCCGGCACTGAAGCCAATCGTCGATATCCGCGCCCGCATGTACGACATGCAGCACGAGGATGCGCATGCCTCGACGCTCACCTATGTCGAGGACAACAGCCAGCATTCGATCTTCAACCGTCTGCCGCGCGAGCAGAAGGACTGGAACGACAAGTGGGCCGCCTGCGACGCCGTGATGAACGACATCAAGGGCGTGGTCACCCGCGTCGGCGACGAGACCGTCGGCGAGATGTGGTCGCTCTATGATGGCCGCGACGTGCTCAACGAGATCGACCCGCGCTTTGGCGACAACATCGCCAACCACATCCAGGCGGTGATCGAGAACGATCCTTTCCACGTTTCCGCCAATACCGATCCCAAGGGCGACCGCTCCAAGGCGCCGCAGGATCAGGACCCCGACATGATGGTGCATGTCGTGAAGGAGACCGACGCCGGCATCATCGTGCGCGGCGCGAAATACGAAACCGCCGCCGGCTATGCCGACCAGGCCTTCCTGAAGCCGACCGTCGGCGCCTGGACCAGCGAGCAACTGTCCGACTATGCCGTCGGCGGCATCGTGAAGATGGGTGCGCCGGGTGTGAAGCATATCGCGCGCTCCGGCTTCGCCGGCCGTGCGCCCGCCGCCGATTATCCGCTCGCCCACAAGTTCGACGAAGTCGACTTCCTGATGGTGCTGGATAACGTCCTGATCCCTTGGGAGGATGTGTTCTTCTACCGGCACACCAAGGCCGCGCAATATATCCGCGGCACGCTGCACCGCTATTCGGCCTTCCCCTACACGCTGCGCATTCTCTATGTCGCCGACATGATGATCGGCGCCGCGCTCTGGAATGCCAAGCAGACCGGTCTCGACAAGCTGCAGGCGGTGCGCGAGAAACTCGCCGACCTCGTCTGCTATCGCGAAGGCATCAATGCGCATCTGACCGCGTCGATTGCGATGGCGCAGAAGAGCCCCGGCGGTCTTCTCATGCCGCACCAGTCGATGCTCTATGCCGGCCGTGTCTTCGCCTGCTCGAACCTGCCGCAGATGATGCACATTGCACGTGAACTCTGCGGTGGCCAGATCTGCGTCACGCCGAACGAGGCCGCCTTCAAGGCGCCGGGCTCGGGCGACTGGCTGGAGAAGTTCTACAGCCTGAACGACAACTGGCAGTCGGACGATCGCCGCAAGCTTCTGGCCTTCGCGCGCGACCTCTTGAATTCGGATTATGCCGGCCACCGGCTCACCTTCATCCAGTTCGCGCAGGCTCCGCATTTCAATCATCTGGCGGCGGTTTATGGCTCGTTCGACTTCGACGGTCCGCTCGATTTTGTGAAAAAAGCGGCCGATCTCTCCGACAGGGTGATGGGCGCAAAGAAATGATGCCAGCGCTGGCCGACCGTTTCCGCGACAGCATGCGGCGCACCGCGTCGGGTGTGGCGATTCTGACAACGGACGGCGTGCAGGGAAGGGCCGGCGTTACCGTCTCGACGCTGTGTTCGCTCTCGATGGAGCCGCCTTCAGTGATCGCCTGCGTGCATCGCGACAATCGCGCGCTGGACACCATTCTCGGCAACGGCATTTTCGTCGCCAATGTGCTGGCCGACGATCAGGAGCATGTCGCCAAGGCATTTGCCGGCATGATCCCGGAATTGCGCGACAACCGCTTCGGCAATGCCGAGTGGACGAGCATCGCCAGCAACGCGCCTGCCTTGCAGGGCGCTCTCGCCAATTTCGACTGCAAAGTCGCCTCCACCTTCGATTTCGGCACCCACCGCATTGTGGTCGGCGAGGTGCTCGAGGTCGTCAGCCAGGAGAGCGATCCGCTTTTGTTCATCGACCGCAATTTCCGCCGTCTCGTCGCCGCATAAGGAGTTCCGTCGCCGTGTCTCATCTTCGTGTCCGCAAGTTCAACACGCGCGACGCCTATCCCGAGCAGAAACTGGACAACGACGTCTGCATGGCGGTGCGCGCCGGAAACACGGTCTATCTGCGTGGTCAGACCGCGATGGACCTCGACGGCAATATCGTCGGCATCGGCGACGCCGCGGCGCAGACCGAGAATGCGATGAAATGCGCGAAGATCCTGCTCGAGGAAGCCGGCGCCAAACTCGAAGACGTCGTCAAGGTCACGATCTATATCACCGATCGCGCCTATCGCGAGGCGGTGTATCGCGTTGTCGGCAAGTGGTTGAAAGGCGTGTTCCCTGTATCGACCGGGTTGATTGTGCAGGGGCTCGCCAAGCCTGAATATCTGATGGAGATCGACATCATCGCTGAGATACCCGCGGATCGCATCTGATCCGCGGCGGACTTCAAAACCGCTGCGCGTGTGTCGGGCACGACGATGGCGGAGAACGAAACTGAAAATGTCTGCGCCAGGCGGCGCGGAAGGGAGAGACTTCGAAGGGCACCGCGCGGTGGAGGTTCCGCCGCAACGCTTGCGTCACCCGATGGCGCGCAACTTGCTAGCCCTCGGGACGGACACAGAGAGGGAGTATGAGCATGAAACGGATTCTCGTCGCATCTGCGGCGCTTGCGGTCAGCCTGTGGGCAGCGCCCGTCTCGGCTGCCGAAAAACTTGTCATCTCGAGCTGGGGTGGAAGCTGGAAGGATCTGATCGAACAGACCGTCGCCAAGAAATTCAAGGCGCAGACCGGTGCCGATGTCGAGTTCATCACCGGCGGCACCATCGATCGTCTCAACAAGGCGAAACTCGCCAAGGGCAACCCGGAAAGCGACATCACCTTCACGACGTCGCATGTCGGCTGGCTCTATGCGAATGATGGCCTCTACGAGACGCTCGATCTCGCCAAGATTCCGAACGCGAAGAACCTGGTCGAGCAGGCCAAGATCAGCCCGTATCATCTCGGCTCCTGGGCTTACGTCTACACGATCGTGTACCGGCCCGACATGGTGCCCGCCGGCATCAAGTTCGATTCATGGGCCGATCTCTGGAAGCCCGAGCTGAAGGGCAAGCTTTCGGCTCCGGATTTCGACACCAGCCATCTGATCGCGGTCGCGGCCAAGCTTGAGGGCGCGGATGCGGCCGGCTGGGAGAAGGGCACGGCGAAGCTCAAGGCACTAAAGCCGAACTTCAAAGCCTATTACGCCAACGACGCGGCTTCGCAGCAGCTGATGCAGAACGGCGAAGCGCCGGTGCAGGTGATGCTGTCGATGAACGCCTATCACATCGCCAGCCAGGGCGTGAACCTCACCGTCGCGATTCCGAAGGAAGGCGCCGTGCTCGGCATCGACACCATCGGCATCATGAAGGGCTCGAAGAACGCCGATCTCGCCTACAAGTTCATCAACGTGCTGCTCGATCCGGAAGTGCAGAAGGAGATCGCCACCTTGAAGAAGGGCAGCCCGGTGGTCACCAACGCCAAGCTCGATCCGGCGGTGGCCAAGCTGCCGGGCGTGTTCACGACGCCCGACCAGTGGAACAAGGAAGCGCTCGTGATCGACCATAAGCTCCGCGCCGAGAAGACCGGCGAATGGCGCAAGTGGTTTACCGAGAACGTCATCAACTGATATTGCAGGCCGGGCCCGTTCTGACGCGGGTCCGGCATGCTTCCTGTTTCGGGCTGATTGGTGGGCACACAGACTTCATCAACACAGGACGCGCGCGAGCGGCCGTTCTTCGCGCTGTTCACAGCGCCGGCTGTGCTGGCGGCGGCGATCTTTGCCATCGCCATGGTGGCGATCCTGCAATACAGCGTGCGCGCCCATATCCCCGGCTCGCTCGATGTCGGCGGCTTCACGCTCGACAATTTCATCGGGATGCTGCGCCCGCTCTATGCGCGGGTCTTTCTCGACACGGTCTGGCTCTGCCTGCTCACCGCAATCATCAGCCTGATCTTCGGCTATCCTCTGGCCTACGCGCTGGTGCGCTCCAGCAACCTTGCCATCAAGTCGTTCATCCTGGTCGTCACCGTGACGCCGCTTTTTCTTGGCGAGGTGGTGCGCACCTATTCCTGGATCGTGGTGCTGGGAAATAACGGCTTCATCAATTCGCTGCTCGTGCAGAGCGGGCTGATTGCGCAGCCGCTGCAGCTTCTCTTTACCGTCACAGGGGTCACCATTGCGCTGGTGCATGTGACCCTGCCGGTGGTGGTCGTGATGCTGGCGGCGGCGATCGCGCATATCGATCCGGACTACGAGAAGGCGGCGGAAAGCCTTGGCGCAGGGCCGGTTCGCATTTTCCTCACCGTCACGCTTCCGCTGTCGGGGCCGGGCATCGTGGCCGGCGTCACCACGGCCTTTGCCTGGACCTTCAGCGCCTTCGCCACGCCGCAGCTCGTCGGCGGCGGCAAGGTCAACATGGTGTCGAATCTCGTCTACACGCTCGGCTTTGCGAATTTCAATTTTCCGTTCGCCGCGGCTTTGTGCGTGGCGGGCCTGGCGCTGACCTATCTGTCGATCTTCCTGATGCGGACTGCGTTGCGCCCGCTTGAGAAGGTGGGGCTGCACTGATGGCGAGGCCCCTGTCGCACCGCGTCATGAGCTGGGCCGGCCGCGCGCTGGTCGTCGCCATTCTGGGATTCATCATCCTGCCGGCCATTGTCGTCGGCATCGCCGCCTTCAACGACAAGGCGATCCTGTCCTTCCCGCCGCAGCAATGGTCGCTGCGCTGGTTCTACAACGCATTGAATTATCGCGACTTCAAGAACGGCTTCCAGAACGGGCTGATCGTGATGCTGGCCTCGTCCTTCATTGCGCTCGTGATCGGATCGGCGTTTGCGTTTGTGATCGACCGCTACGAGTTCCGAACCAAGAAAATCATCGAAGGCTTTCTGCTTGCGCCGCTGGTGGTTCCGCATTTCACAGTGGGGCTGGGCCTTTTGATCGTCGCGGCGCAGATCAGCATGACCCGCACCTTCACGCTGGTCGTCGTCTGCCACGTCATTCTCGTTTTGCCCTTTGTCCTGCGCAGCGTTTACATCTCTCTCCGCAATCTCGATCAGCGGCTGGAACTGGCGGCCGCGAGCCTTGGCGCGCAGCCGGGACGCGTGCTGTGGACTGTGACGCTGCCGCTGCTCGCACCCGGCCTGTTCAGCGGCTGGCTGTTCGCGGCGATCCTGTCTTTCAACGAGTTCACCGCCTCGCTGTTCGTGACCGCGCAGCGCACGCAAACCCTGCCGGTTGCGATGTATAACTATGTCCGCGAATATGCGGACCCGACCATGGCGGCCTTGTCGGTCATCTTCATTGTTGTCACCGCCACCTTGCTGGCGCTGGCCAACGCGTTCCTCGGTCTCGGAAAGGTGCTGAATGTTGAGCAGGCCCGCTGAAATCGCCGCTGTGACGGTTGCTTCGGCCGCGAGCGAGCCAGCGGCGTTGGACATTGCCGTGCGGCTCGACGGCGTCAGCAAGCGCTTCGGCAACAGCGTGGCGCTGGACCGGGCGTGGCTCAAGATCGGGCGCGGCGAGTTCATGACGCTGCTCGGTCCGTCCGGCTGCGGCAAGACCACGCTGCTCAATCTGGTGGCGGGTTTTCTGGCGCCGGACGAAGGCGAGATCTTCATCGACGGCGCGCTGGTGACCGATGTCCCGACTTTCGAGCGCAAGACAGGCATCGTGTTCCAGAACTACGCGCTGTTTCCGCACATGACGGTCGCCAGCAACGTCGCCTATGGCCTGAAGGCGCGCGGTGTCGCCAGGGACGAGATCAGGAAGCGCGTGACCGAGGCGCTCGCGATGATGAAGCTGTCCGGCTACGAGGACCGCAAGCCGCGGCAATTGTCGGGTGGCCAGCAGCAGCGCGTGGCGCTGGCGCGGGCTCTGGTGATCCAGCCCAAGGTGCTGCTGCTCGACGAGCCGTTCTCTGCGCTGGACAAGAACCTGCGCGCCTCGATGCAGGTCGAGGTCAAGGAAATCCAGCGACGCCTGGGCGTGACTACGATCTTCGTCACACACGACCAGAGCGAAGCCTTGTCGCTGTCCGACCGCATCGCGGTGATGTCGGGCGGGCGCATCTGCCAGATCGATACCCCGGAACGGCTCTATCGCCGGCCGGCCGACCGCTTCGTGGCGTCCTTCATCGGCGAAGGCTCGCTGCTGCGCGGAAAGCTCACGCGCAAGGACGGCGCGAATGCCGTTGTGACAGTGGGGCGGGCCGCCATCACGGTACCGGCAGGGCCGCTGGCGGCGGTCGAAACCGGGTCGCCAGTCGATCTGTTCATCAGGCCGGAGCATCTCTACACGTCGGCGGCCGGAAACGTGGCGTTCGAGGGAACAATTGCCGCCTCGATCTATCAGGGCGGGCATGTTGATCTTTATATCGATGCGCCGGAAGCGTCGGCCGGACGCATTCTCATGCGGATGAACGCACGCGAAACGAACAATGCGGCGGCCGGCGCCTGGGGCAGCGGTGCAAAGATCGCGGTCGCGATCAGCAGTGAAGATGCCGTGGCGTTTCCGCCGGCTGGAGGCTGACGTGCAGTGGTCAGAAACTTGGCGCTGTGCCGGGCGCGCGCGCCCGCGATTCGTAGGCAGCGCGCTGCGGGGCATACATGTCCCAGATGCGGCGCAGTTCGGAGATCGGCTCGTCATGCCAGTCGACGCGCAGATCGACGACCGGCCAATCGAGCGTTTCCGCGACATGCAGGCCGGCCGCATGTTCGTCACCTGTTTCGCCACCGGCGGCGAGGCCGGCTTCCAGCGCGCGCATCAGGCGTTCGGCGAGATTTTCGCCGGCGGACTTCTCGAAGGCCGCGATCATGCGCGCGGGGACTTCGGGCGAGGCGAGAAGATTGCCGAGCGCGATGCAGCCCCTGCCTTGCGCGACAGCCGCAAGCGGCAGCGCCTCCCGACCCGAGTGCAACGCCGTCATGCCGTAACGGTCGACAACGCCGACCTGGCGCCATTCCGGCTCTGGCGTTCCGGCCAGCAGCAGCTTGAGAACGGCGCCGGCGCCGAGACCTTGCCGCAGCAGATTGAGACCGGCCGGACCGAGCGCGGGATCGGTGACGTTCTGCGTGGAGACGGCGCCGAGCGGCCCCACCCAGGCGCAGCGGCTGGCAACGCAGATCGACGACGATGTGATGGCAATGCCGAAGGCTCCGGACTTTTCGCAGCGCGCAGAAATCGAATAGGTCATCGTCCGTCACCTTCGCAATTATCTCGCACACTAGATGACAAACGATGAGCGGGCAACAGAACAGCGTCGAGATCCTGAATGCGCTGATCGGCTTCGCATCAGTTTCAAACGAATCGAATCTCGATATCGTGTCGTGGATCGAGAGTTATCTTTCGCGGCATGGCGTTCAGTCGCGCCGCATTCCCGACAAGAGCGGCCGCAAGGCGTCCATTCTGGCGACGATCGGTCCATTGGAGCGCGCAGGCGTGGTGCTGTCGGCGCATACCGATGTCGTTCCGGTGGAAGGGCAGAACTGGACCAGTCCCCCATTCACTGCGACGGCGCGCGACAATCGCATTGTCGGCCGTGGTGCGACCGACATGAAGGGATTTGTCGCCTGTGTGCTCGCGCATGTTCCGCATTTCAAGCAGGCGGCGACCGAGTCGCCGGTTCACATCGCGTTCTCGTATGACGAGGAGGTGGGATGCCTCGGTGCACCCGATCTCGTCGATGTCGTCGCCGCGCTTCCCGCAAAGCCGGCGCTTTGCATTGTCGGCGAGCCGACCGGATTGAAAGTCGTGCATGCGCACAAGGGCAAGGTGGCCCGCCGCGTGATATTTACCGGCCGCGGCGGACATTCGGCCTTGCCGCATCGGGCCGCCAACGCGGTGCTCGCGGCCTCGCGCCTTGTTGCCATGTTGGGCGACATGGCCGATGCAATGGCGAAGGCGGGCTTGCGTGATGAGGCGTTCGATCCGCCCTACACTACGATCCATGTTGGCTCTTTGCACGGCGGGACTGCGCTTAACCTGGTGCCCGAGCGCGCCGTCGTGGAATTCGAGATCCGCGATGTGCCGGGCGCCGACGTTGCATCATTGCTTGCGAAAATCGACGTTGCGATTGCAGAGCTGCGGCGCGATCTGAAGGCGCAGGCGGCGGAAGCCGATGTGACTGTCGAAGACATCTCGTCCTATCCCCCGCTCATGACGCCGGAGGGTCATGCGGCGGTCGCGACCGTCCAGCGTCTCGCGGACAGCAGCACGCCGGCCGGAACGGTCAGTTTCGGAACGGAAGCCGGCATCTATGCGAAAGCGGGCGTTCCGACCGTGGTGTGCGGGCCGGGCGACATCGGCCGCGCCCACAAGGCCGACGAGTGGATCGGATTGGATGAACTCGCGCAGGCGGGGCGGATGATGGAAAGGCTGGCCGCACAACTGAAGCGACCGGCAAAGGAGTGGATCACCGGATGAGCAAGAAGGATATCACGCGACCGTTCCTGAAGCTGACGCATCAGGGCGCCCTGATCGCGCTGCAGGCGGCGGTCGCAAAGGCCGAGGAACTCGGCGTGCCGCAGAACATCACCATCGTCGACGATGGCGGCAACATGCTGGCCTATATCCGCATGGACGGCGCCAAGCTGCTGTCGGCGGAGACGTCGAAGTCGAAGGCGATCACAGCCGCGTCGCACCGCCAGCCGACGTCGCGGCTCGATCCGAAGCTGGAAGTGAAGCTCGCGATCGCCGCCGGCGGGCGGCTGACCAATCTTGAGGGCGGGTTGCCGATCGTCATCGACGGCGTGTGCGTCGGCGCGGTCGGCGTCGGCTCCGGCACTGGCGCGCAGGACGTGGAAGTCGCGCGTGCCGCTCTGGCCGGCCTTGGTGCGGAGGACCAAATCCCATGACATCCATTCCCGAAACCATGCGCTGCGTGATTGCGAAGACCAAAGGCGGCCCCGAAGTTCTGACCGTGGACGCGCGGCCGGTGCCGAAGCCACGCGCGGGGGAGGTGCTGATCAGGGTGGATTATGCCGGTGTCAGCCGGCCCGACATCATGCAGCGCAAGGGCATCTTCGTGCCGCCGCCGGGCGCGTCCGACATTCTCGGGCTGGAAGCGGCGGGGACGGTCGTCGCTCTGGGCGAAGGCGCGCAAGGTCTTGCCGTCGGCGACCGCGTCGCGGCGTTGCTGCTGGCCGGCGGCTATGCCGAATATGTGACGACCGACGCGCGCCATTGCCTGAAGCTGCCGGACAATCTCTCGACGCGCGACGGCGGCGCCTTGCCGGAAGTCGTCTTTACGGTCTGGCACAATCTATTCGAACTGGGCCGTTTGCAGCCGGGAGACAGCGCGCTCATTCATGGCGGCGCCAGCGGCATTGGCACCATGGCGATCCAGCTTGCGGCTGCGACCGGCGCCACCGCCTATGCGACGGTCGGCGCGAAGAGCAAGCAAAGCGCTCTCGCCGCGCTCGGCTGCGCGAAATCCATTCTCTACAAGGACGAGGACTTCACGGAGGTCATCAAGTCGGCCACCGAAGGGCGCGGTGTCGATGTGGTGATCGACATCGTCGGCGGCTCCTATGTCCCGCGCAACATCTCAATCCTCGCGCCGGGCGGTCGTCACGTCAGCCTGTCGTTTCTCGAAAGCTCGCAAACGGCGATCGATCTCGGGCCGGTCATGGGCAAGAGCCTGACGCTGACCTCATCGACGTTGCGGCCGAAAACGCCGGACGAGAAGGCGCGGCTCAAGCGCGCGATCGAACATCATGCCTGGCCGCTGATCACATCCGGCCGCGTGAAGGCGGTGGTGCATGCGGAGTTCCCGCTTGCCGAGGCCGGCAAGGCGCATGCCATGATTGAAGCCTCCGAGCATGTCGGCAAGGTCGTGCTGCGCTGCTGAAGTCACGTCGCGGCTGTGCGTGGTGCCGCGAACTTCCAGTGCTGTCCCGGCGCGGCCTCGATCAGCGATTGTGTGTAGGCATGACGAGGCTTCGTCAGGATGTCGGCGGCTCTGCCGTGCTCGACGATCCGCCCTTCGTGCATGATCGCGACGTCGTCGCAGATCTGTGCGGCGACACGCAGATCGTGGGTAACAAAGAGAATCGCAAGGCCGAGCCTGTCCTGAAGATCGGCAAGCAGTCGCAGGATCTGTGCCTGCGTCGTCATGTCGAGCGCGGATACGGCTTCGTCGGCGACGAGAACCTTCGGCTTCAATGCCAATGCCCGCGCCAGTGCGACCCGCTGGCGCTGGCCACCCGACAATTGATGCGGATAGGCGTGGAGCATTTCCGGTGGAAGGCCGACCATCGCTATTAGGCCGGCGACATCCTTCAACGCCTGCTTGCGGGAGGCGCCGAAGTTGAGCGGTCCTTCAATGACAATATCGGCGATCGACAGTCGCGGATTGAGCGCGCGATAGGGGTCTTGCGCGACGATCTGGATGTCGCGGCGGTATGGCTTCAACGCACTCTGTGGAAGCGCTGTGAAATCGACATTGCCCAGACGGATATCGCCTTCGTTCGGTTCGATCAGGCGCAACAGGCAACGTGCAAGCGTGGACTTGCCGGACCCGCTTTCGCCGACGATGCCAAGCGTGCGGCCGGCATCGAGCTGCAAGTCCACTTCGACGAGGGCCGGATGAGGCTTGCGGCGCTGGAAGAAGGACGGGTCGCTGTAGGTCTTCCAGAGCGAGTGCGCGGCAAGCGCGATGTCACCCGATCCTGCGTGGCGCGGCGAGCGTGGCGCGAGCATTGGAACGGCCGCCAGCAATTCCCGTGTATATGCATTTTGCGGCGTGTCGAGCACGGTCTTGTTCGGTCCGCTCTCGACGATATGGCCCCGGCGCATGACAGCGACACGATGGGCAATCTCCGCCACCACGCCCATATCGTGGGTGACGAACAGAATCGCGGTACCATGCTCATCGCGCAGGCGGCGCAGCAGGTGGAGGATCTGCATTTGGGTGCGCACGTCCAGTGCGCTGGTCGGCTCGTCCGCGATCAGCAGCTTCGGTTTCAGGATCAGCGCCATCGCGATCATGGCACGCTGGCGTTGTCCGCCGGACAATTGATGCGGACAGGACGCAGCGATGCGTCCCGCATCCGCAAGTTCGACCTCTTCCAGCATCTGCAAGACGCGCTTGCGGCGCTCCGCCCGGCCGAGGTCTGTGTGCGCAGCAAGCACTTCCTCGATCTGCGCGCCGACGGTCATCACCGGGTTGAGCGCTGTCATTGGCTCCTGGAAGACCATTCCCATGTGCGTTGCCCGCAGGCTACGCAATGCATCTTCGGACGCGCCGACCAGTTCCTCGCCGGAGATGCGGATGCTGCCTGTTGCGGCGAGTTCCGCTCCCGGCAGCAGGCCCATGATCGACAATGCCGTCATGGTCTTGCCGGAGCCGCTTTCGCCCACAAGGCAGAGCGTTTCGCCTTCTGCAAGATCGAGCGAGATGCCGTTCAGGATCGACGTGCCGCCATTCGCGCCGATACGGCTGACATTGAGTTCGCGAATTTGAAGGATCGGGTTGGCCATCGGCACTATGCGGCCCTGGCCAGGGTCGCAGCGCGAGGATCCAGCCAGTCGCGTGCAATATCGCCAAGGACATTGATCGAGAGGATGCTCAGCGACAGCAGAAAGGCCGGCCAGAGAATCATCGACGGGCGCAGCTGAAAATACAGCCGTCCGTCCGCCATCATATTTCCCCAGGTCGGGATTTCCGGATTGATGCCGGCGCCCAGGAAAGACAGGATCGATTCCAGAAGAATCGCCGACGCACATATATATGTGCCCTGCACCAGCAGCGGACCGATCGCGTTCGGCATCAGGTGCCGCCGGATGATCGTCGAGCCTGGCGTGCCAAGCGCCATTGCCGCCTCGACATAGGGTTCTTCGCGCGCGGAAAGCACGACGGAGCGGACAAGACGTGTCACGCGCGGGATTTCCGGAATGGTGATCGCGATGAGAACCGCCGAGATGCTGCCGCCCCACAGCGCCACGACCGCAATCGCCAGCAGGATATTCGGGATCGCCATGATGCCGTCCATGGCGCGCATGATCAGGGAATCTACGCGGCGGATATAACCTGCGATCAGTCCGAACAGGAGACCACAGGCGAGGCCGGCCGCAGCCGCGCCAAGCCCGATCAGCAGTGACACGCGCCCGCCGTAGACAAGACGCGCAAAAAGATCGCGACCATAGGCATCCGTGCCGAGCAGGAATCCGTCGCCAGACGGCCGCAGCCGCAACGATGGTGCGATTGCAGCCGGATCATGCTGGGCGATGTGCGGCGCCAGCACCGACATCGCCACGATAGCGAACAGGACAACGACAGCCGGCAGGCCAAGCGTGTTCGAACTGATCGCGTGCCACCATGCCGCAGAGCGGCGATGCTCCAATTCGGGTGCGAGCGCGCTCATTCGTAACGCACCCTTGGATCGAGCAAGGGATAGACAAGATCGATCAGAAGGTTG
>JAESGM010000700.1_pt1 | contig 17361 bp, 19 predicted proteins | sample 9269721 | NCBI WGS metagenome assembly JAESGM01 (sample SAMN15720920, study PRJNA650825) | algae metagenome | isolation source: Komarekiella atlantica HA4396-MV6 and co-occurring heterotrophs from... | place: USA: Theobald House, Kauai, HI | collected 2009-07-29 | reverse complement strand
AGTCTACATCCTGATCCTGCCGGGCTTCGGCATCGTCAGCCACATCATCGCGACCTTCTCTCGCAAGCCCGTCTTCGGCTATCTCGGCATGGCCTACGCCATGGTCGCGATCGGCGCGGTCGGCTTCGTGGTGTGGGCGCACCACATGTACACGACCGGCCTGTCGCTCAACACGCAGCGCTACTTCGTGTTCGCGACGATGGTCATCGCGGTGCCGACCGGCATCAAGATCTTCTCATGGATCGCGACGATGTGGGGCGGATCGATCTCGCTGCGCACGCCGATGCTGTGGGCGATCGCCTTCATCTTCCTCTTTACGGTCGGCGGCGTGACGGGCGTCCAGCTCGCCAATGCCGGTCTCGACCGCTCCTATCACGACACCTACTACGTCGTGGCGCACTTCCACTACGTCCTGTCCATGGGCGCCGTGTTCGCGATCTTCGCGGCCTGGTACTACTGGTTCCCGAAGATGACGGGCTATATGTACAACTCGTTCATCGCCCGGCTCCATTTCTGGATCACCTTCATCGGCGTGAACCTGATCTTCTTCCCGCAGCACTTCCTGGGTCTTGCCGGTATGCCGCGCCGCTATATCGACTATCCGGACGCCTATGCGGGCTGGAACCTGGTATCCTCCTACGGCTCGTATCTGTCGGCCATCGGCGTGCTGGTCTTCCTCTACGGCGTCTTCGAGGCGTTCTCGAAGAAGCGCGAGGCCGGCGCCAATCCGTGGGGCGAGGGCGCGACGACGCTCGAATGGCAGCTCTCCTCGCCGCCGCCCTTCCACCAGTGGGAACAGCTTCCCAAGGTGAAGTGAGCGGCCGCCGTTCAAGACTTGCGAAACCGCCGGCCCTCCGGCGGTTTCTCCCGATCAAAAGTGACGAGTAGCAAATGGCCCTGGTCGAAAAGCACAGCCTGACGGACGCGCCGGAGTTCCGCGTGTCCGAAGCCATGCCCGGCGATTTCATGGCGCTGTTGAAGCCGCGCGTCATGTCGCTCGTCGTCTTCACCGCTTTCGTCGGCCTCGCCACTGCGCCGGGCGCGATCGACCCGTTCATCGCGCTGATCGCGATCCTGGCGATCGCCGTCGGCGCGGGCGCGTCCGGCGCGCTCAACATGTGGTACGACGCCGACATCGACGCCGTCATGTCGCGCACCGCCAGGCGGCCCATCCCCGCCGGCAAGGTCACGCCCGACCAGGCGCTCGCCTTCGGCATCGTGCTCTCGGTGCTGGCGGTCATGACGCTCGGCCTGCTCGTCGATCCGCTCGCCGGCGCGCTGCTCGCCTTCACCATCTTCTTCTACGCCGTCGTCTATACGATGTGGCTCAAGCGCTCGACGCCGCAGAACATCGTCATCGGCGGCGCCGCGGGCGCCTTTCCGCCGATGATCGGCTGGGCGGCGGTGACCGGCTCCGTTTCGCTCGAAAGCGTCGTTCTCTTCCTCATCATCTTCCTGTGGACGCCGCCGCATTTCTGGGCGCTCGCGCTTTTCAAGTCGCAGGACTATGCCAGCGTCGGCATTCCGATGATGCCGAACGTCGCCGGCGAGGCGTCGACCAAGCGCCAGATCTTCGCCTATTCGCTTCTCGTCGCCGGCATCGGCGTCGCGCCTTGGCTGATCGGCATGACGTCGGCGGTCTATGGCGTCGTCGCGCTCGCGCTCGGCGCTGCCTTCGGCTGGTATGCCTGGAAGGTGCTGCGGATGCCCGAATCCGACCGGGCGATGGGCCCGGCCAAGGCGCTCTTCGGCTATTCGCTCGTCTATCTGTTCGCGATCTTCGCGGTCCTGCTCGGCGACGTGGCCATCGGCCGTCTGATGGGGCTTTGATCGTGGAGCCGCTGGAGACCGTCGAACTGACGGAAGCGCAGAAGAAGGCACGCAAGCGCCGCAACGTGGCGATCGCCCTGGCGCTGGTCGCTATGGTGGTGATCTTCTATGTGGCGACGCTGACCAAGCTCGGTCCCGAAGTTCTCGTGCGGCCGATGTAGGAGCAGGCGATGGCTGGGAACTATACGCTCGACAAGGACAAGCAGAAGCGCAACCGCTCGGTCGCGATCGCCTGCACCGTGTTCTTTTCCTCGATGATCGGCGTCGCCTATGCCGCCGTGCCGCTCTACGAGCTCTTCTGCCAGGTCACCGGTTATGGCGGCACGACGCAGCGCGTCGAGCAATATTCGCAGACCGTGCTCGACCAGGAGATCAATGTCCGCTTCGACGCCAATGTCTCGGGCGGCCTCGCCTGGAAATTCGAGCCGGTGCAGCGCTCGACGACGCTGAAGATCGGCGAGACGACGCAGGTCGCCTATCGCGCGACGAACATTTCGAAATATCCCGCGACGGGCCGCGCGAGCTTCAATGTCTCGCCGCATCTTGCCGGCGCCTATTTCATGAAGGTGGAATGCTTCTGTTTCACCGATACCGAATTGCAACCGGGCGAATCCATGGATATGCCGGTTGTCTTCTATGTCGACCCTGAGATCGTGAACGTTCCCGAACTCAAGGACGTCAGGACGATTACGCTGTCCTACACCTTCTTCCCCGTTGCCGAGGCTCCCTCGGTCGCCGCGAAGTCGGGTGAGGGGGACAACACCAACGCAGCGGCCGATTCCGAATTCGGGGGTTGAAATGGCAGACGCACACGCAAAGAACCACGACTACCACATTATCGACCCGAGCCCCTGGCCGTTCATCGCCTCGATCGGCGCCTTCATCATGATGCTCGGCGGCGTCGGCTACATGCAGTATCTGAACGGTGGCCAGTTCCGCCTGCTGGGAATCAATCTGGCGGGCCCGTGGCTGTTCTATATCGGTCTCGCGATCATTCTCTACGTCATGTATGCGTGGTGGTCCGACACGATCAAGGAAGGCCGCGAGGGTCATCACACCCGCGTCGTGTCGCTGCACCTGCGCTACGGCATGATCATGTTCATCGCCTCGGAGGTGATGTTCTTCGTCGCCTGGTTCTGGGCCTTCTTCGACGCCAGCCTGTTCTACGACGAGGCGGCGCAGGTCGCGCGTACCGAATATACGGGTGGCCAGTGGCCGCCGGCCGGCATCGAGGTCATCGACCCGTTCCACCTGCCGCTCTACAACACGATCATCCTGCTCCTGTCGGGCACGACGGTCACCTGGGCGCACCATGCGCTCCTGCATGACGACCGCAAGGGCCTGATCTGGGGCCTGGCGCTCACGGTCATGCTCGGCGTGCTGTTTTCGACCGTCCAGGCCTACGAATACCTGGTCGCGCCATTCGATTTCGCCGGCTCGATCTACGGCGCCACCTTCTTCATGGCGACCGGCTTCCACGGCTTCCACGTCTTCATCGGCACGATCTTCCTGCTGGTCTGCCTGATCCGCGCCATGAATGACGGCTTCACCAAGGAAAAGCATTTCGGCTTCGAGGCGGCTGCCTGGTACTGGCACTTCGTCGACGTCGTCTGGCTGTTCCTCTTCGTCGCCATCTATGTCTGGGCCTCGATCGGCGCCCCGATCGCGCACCACTGATCCGGGTCCGAGTCCGGTCACGCATACGAAAAACGGCCGCCCGAAAGCGCGGCCGTTTTGTTTTTTGGGCGGGATTTCGGAACCGAATGCGTGTTGTGGGCGGAGGGTCCTGGATTCCTGTGACGACACAGGAATGACGATGGCAAAGAAGGCGCCGCCAACCTGCTACCCCGACGACTTGTCTCCACCCACGATGCCGTCATTCCTGTGTTCGTCACAGGAATCCAGGCCTCGCCATTTCCACCAGCGTCCACCCTGCGTCGCCATGGCGTTGGCATCCTTTCGGCCGTTCCGATAAAGAAGAACGTATGAACGAAGACCGCGCCGACCACCCGCCTGTCGACCCTATCCGGGCCGGACTTGGCGGACGCTGCCCCCGGTGCGGGGAAGGGCGGTTGTTCTCGGGCTTTCTCGCCTTGCGCGAACGCTGCCGCTCATGCGGGCTCGACTATTCCTTCGCCGATGCCGGCGACGGGCCGGCGGCCTTCGTCATCCTAATCATCGGCTTCGTCGTCGTCGGCCTCGCGCTTTTCGTCGAGGTCAGCTACCAGCCGCCGCTCTGGCTGCATTTCATCATCTGGGTGCCGCTTGCCATCGGCCTCTCGCTTGGGGCCATGCGGCTGGCCAAGGGCGTCCTCATCACCCTTCAATATTCCAACAAGGCGGCCGAAGGCCGGCTCGACGGACCCGAATGACCGACTTCGCCACTCCCCGCATGGGTCGCTTCTGGGCGGCCGGCCTCGTCATCGGCAGCGTCGTCGCGCTGGTGATCCTGCTCGTTCTCGGCACCTGGCAGGTTCAGCGTCTGCAATGGAAGGAAGACCTTCTGGCGACGATAGACGCGCGCGTCGACAGCGCGCCGCGCCCGCTTGGCGAAATCGAAACGCTTCTCGCGAGGACCGGCGACGTCGATTACTGGCCGGCGCGCGCGCAGGGCACGTTCCTGCATGGTTCCGAACGCCATTTCTTCGCCACCCATCAGGGCGGCTCGGGCTACTACGTCTACACGCCGCTGCGGCTCGATGACGGACGTTTCCTCTTCGTCAATCGCGGCTTCGTGCCCTTCGACCGCAAGGATGCCGACACGCGGGTGGAAGGCCAGGTCGAGGACCGCGTCGCCGTCGAAGGCCTCGCCCGCAATCGTCTCGACGAAAAGCCGTCCTTCGTCGTTCCCGACAACGAACCGGAGCGGAACATCTTCTTCTGGAAGGACATCGACGCGATGACCGCGACGGCGGACCTGCCCGATGGCGCCGAGGTTCTGCCCTTCTTCCTCGACGCGGGCGATGCGGCCAATCCCGGTGGCCTGCCGATCGGCGGCGTGACCATGATCGCCATGCCGAACAATCATCTCCAGTACGCCATCACCTGGTACGGGCTGGCTCTGGCACTTGTCGGCGTACTCGCCGCCTGGGGATTGAAGGCGCGGCGCAAACCTTGACACCGGCGGGCCGAGACCGCATGTCCGGGCCGTCGCATTTGGCCGAAAGAGAATTCATGACCGTCGAAAAGCGCCCATTGACCCTGAGATTGTGCGAGCCGCGCGGTTTTTGCGCCGGCGTCGACCGCGCCATCCAGATCGTGGTGCTGGCGCTGAAGAAATACGGCGCGCCGGTCTATGTCCGCCACGAGATCGTTCACAACAAATACGTGGTGGAGGGGCTGAAGGCGCGCGGCGCGGTGTTCATCGAGGAACTCGAGGAAATCCCGACCGAACATGCCGACAAGCCGGTCGTCTTCTCCGCGCACGGCGTGCCGAAATCGGTGCCGGCGGATGCGCAGGCGCGCAATCTCTTCTATCTAGACGCGACCTGTCCGCTGGTGTCCAAGGTCCACAAGCAGGCGATGCGCCATTCGCGTCTCGGCCGCCATGTGGTGCTGATCGGCCATGCCGGCCATCCTGAGGTCATCGGCACGATGGGGCAGTTGCCGGCGGGCGACGTGACGCTGGTCGAGACGGAGACCGATGTCGCGCAGCTTGCCTTCACCCCCGGAACGGAACTCGGCTTCGTCACCCAGACGACGCTCTCCGTCGAAGACACCGCCGGCGTCATCCGCGTCTTGCAGCAGCGTTTCCCGCACATCCAGGCGCCCGCCGCCGAATCGATCTGCTATGCGACGACGAACCGGCAGGAGGCGGTGAAGGAAGCCGCCCCCGGCGCCGATTTCTTCCTCGTCGTCGGCGCGCCCAATTCGTCCAATTCGCGCCGTCTGGTCGAGGTCGCCGAACGGGCAGGGGCGGCGCGCGCGCTCCTCGTCCAGCGCGAGGCGGAAATCCCGTGGCACGAGATCGGCGATATTTCGGTACTCGGCCTCTCGGCCGGCGCCTCGGCGCCCGAGATCATCATCGACGAGATCATCGAGGCGTTCCGTGCCCGCTACGACGTCACGCTCGACGTGGTGATCACTGCCGAGGAGACGGAGAACTTCCCGGTGATGAGCGCGCTGCGCGATGTGGAATTGACGAGCGCCGACATGGCGTTCGTGAACGGAAGCGTCTAGGACCAATCGACCTCAAGCGCTTCGGGCATCCATGGCCGTCTATACCGACATCAACGAGACCGAGCTTGCCGACTTCCTGACGGCCTACGACATCGGCGCGTTGACCTCCTACAAGGGCATCGCCGAGGGCGTCGAAAACACGAACTATCTCCTCCACACGACCGCCGGTGCTTACTTCCTGACGCTTTACGAAAAGCGCGTGAACCGCGACGACCTGCCGTTTTTTCTCGGTCTGAAGCGGCATCTGGCCGCGCGAGGCGTGCGCTGTCCGGTGCCGATCGCGCCGAAGAACGGCCCGCTGATCGGTGAACTTTCCGGTCGTCCCGCCGCCATCGTTTCCTTCCTCGAAGGCATGTGGCCGCGCCGCCCGACAGCGGAGCATTGCCGCGCGGTCGGCGAAGCCTTGGCGCGGATGCACGTCGCCGGCGCCGATTTCGAGATGACGCGCCCGAACGCGCTTTCCATCGACGGCTGGCGCGCGATCTGGGACAAGGCGCATGACAGTGCCGACGACGTGGAGCCGGGACTCGCCGCCGAGACCGATGCCGACCTTGCCCGCATGGAAACGCACTGGCCGCGCGATCTGCCGGTCGGCACGATCCACGCCGATCTCTTCCCCGACAACGTGCTGTTTCTCGGCACGGAACCGGGTCTGATCGACTTCTATTTCGCCTGCACCGATTTCCTCGCCTATGATGTCGCGATCTGCCTCAACGCCTGGTGCTTCGAGCGCGACCACGCCTTCAACCTGACCAAGGGTGCGGCGCTTTTGAAGGGCTACACCTCGGTTCGCCCGCTCTCCGACGCCGAGGCCGCCGCGCTGCCGACGCTCGCTCACGGCGCGGCGCTGCGCTTCATGCTGACGCGGCTCTACGACTGGGTGAACACGCCGGCCGGCAGCCTCGTGGTCAAGAAGGACCCGCTCGAATATCTGCGCAGGATGCGCTTTCACCGCCAGGTGGCCTCGGCCGCCGAATACGGACTGGCCCGATGATCAAACATGTCGAGATCTTCACCGACGGCGCCTGCTCGGGCAATCCCGGCCCCGGCGGCTGGGGCGCGATCCTGCGCTTCGGCGGAATCGAGAAGGAACTTTCGGGCGGCGAGGCCGACACCACCAACAACCGCATGGAACTGCTCGCCGCCATTTCGGCCTTGCAGGCGCTGAAGGAGCCGGTCAAGGCCGATCTCTACACGGATTCCAACTACGTCCGCGACGGGCTGACCAAGTGGATTCACGGATGGAAGAAGAATGGCTGGCGCACCGCCGACAAGAAGCCGGTGAAGAACGCCGAACTCTGGCAGGCGCTCGACGCCGCGCGCCAGAAGCACGACGTCACGCTTCACTGGGTCAAGGGCCATGCCGGCCACCCGGAAAACGAGCGGGCGGATGAACTCGCCCGCCTCGCCATGGCGCCCTTCAAGCCGAAGAAGACGCCTGACACTGCTGCCGAAACGCCCGCCGCTCCGGCTCGCAAGCCACGCCTGATGGGCAACGCGACCCGGAAGGGTTAATCACCTACTCGTCTCAGGCGGCCCTGATCGTCGGAATGTTGCTGACGTCGACTTCCCGCTCGACATGCCACGCATCATAGGCTGCCTGCATCCGAAGCCAGACCGCTGCGCCATCACCGAAAAGCTTGCCGAGACGCGCGGCGATCGTGGGCGACACGGGCTTCTTCTCGCGGATGATGTCATAAAGCTGCTGACGGGAAATGCCGAGCAGTTCCGCGATTTCGGTCTTGGTCTTTCCAGTCGCCGGAATGATGTCGTCCAACACGGCGCCGGGATGCGAGGGGCAGCGCTCGCGGGGCCGTTTCGGTTCGTAGAGATCCATGCCTCGCTCCCTCGTCAGTGATATTGTTCCAGATCGACCTGAACTGCATCCTGGCCATCGAATTCAAATGTGATGCACCAGGGGCCGTTCACATGAACCGTCTAGCGCGTCGGATCGAAGCCGCGCAGGGCATGAAAATCAAAGCCCGGCAAGTTCATACCACTCGCTTCGGTTACGATATCGAGGCAGTCGAGCCTTACCTGGATTCGCTTGTGCAGCCGTTTGTCGATCCTGCGCGTCGAGCCGTCATCGAACAGTTCGGCCAGCGCTTTGCTTCGAAACGATCGGATCATTGACTGCATGTAAGCAAATAACTTACATGCAGTCAAGTCACTGCAATAGTTTAGAGCGTCTCCAAAATCTTCGCAGCGCCGGATTCGACCGCCTTGCCGGGCGCGTCGCCGCTGTGGAGTGCGGTCACCGTGCCGTCCTCGACGATCATCGAGAACCGCGTCGCGCGCAGGCCCATGCCGGCCGCCGAAAGGTCCACCTCCAGCCCGCACTTTCTGGCGAATTCTCCGCTGCCATCGGCGAGGAATACGAGCTTGCCTTCGCCGCCGGTGAAGCGGGCCCATGCGGTCATGACGTGGATGTCGTTGACGGCGACGACGGCGATCGTGTCGACGCCCTTGTCCTTCAGCGCGTCGTAGTTTTCGAGATAGCCGGGCAGGTGATTGTTCGAGCATGTCGGCGTGAAGGCGCCGGGTACGCCGAACAGCACCACCTTCTTTCCCGCCGTCAGTTCGCCGGTCGTGATCGCGACGGGGCCCTCCGCGCCGATGGTCTTGAAGGTCGCTTCAGGCAGTTTGTCGCCAACCGAAATCGTCATCTTTTAGCTCCGAATTTTCAGGGAGTTCCGCGATAGCGGGCCGCGCCCGCCTTGGCAATGCGTCAGGGCAGTTCCAACGTGCCGGACACCGCTTCGTCGCCCGCGACCAGCGTGTAGTCGGCGGAGAGCGCGCCGCCCTTGCCGAGCGACAGGATGCGCGCGGTGAAGGTGCCGCCGGAAGAGCCGGGCGTAAATTCCGGCGCGGCGAGCATCAGCCCGTCATGGCCGGCGAGGAAGAGATCGGCCGTCTCGAATCCGTCCGGCAGGTCGGCCTCGATGACCAGCACATCCGCCTCCCGGCCCACGCGGACGACCTCGAATCCGTTTTGCGCTTCGCCTGGCAGGTTGGCGAAGGCGCCCGCGATGCCCGCCGCGTCGATCGGGCCGATATCCTCGCGCGGCGTCACGGTCAATGTCGCCTGGACCGGCACGCAGATCGTTTCGCAGACGCCGAGGAAGATATCGACCCCAAGCAACGCATCATCGTCCGCAAGGCCGGTGACGACGACCGGCAGAGTGACGTCGCCGGCATAGCCCGCCCATTGCGAGGTGCCGTCGTCGAAGCGTTGCGGCGCCGGAAACCGCAGCGCGACGCCTTTCGCCGTGTCGGGGCGATGCAGGGAAATCTGCGGCGCGACGCCGCTTTCGCCCGGCTCCTGCCAGTAGGTCTTCCAGCCTTCCTCAAGATGGATTTCGAGCGCCCCGCGCAAGGCGCCGTCGGCGCCTGCCGCCTGTTCGGTCACGAGCCGCAGCTTGCCGCCGGTCATTTCGTGCCAGTCGCTGGCGCCGGCATGACCCAAAGCGGGCGCAAGAACGAGCATGGCCGCGAGATGTGCAGATCGAGCTTTCATGCAGCGGTTTTGGCCCGGCGCGCCGGTCTTGGCAATGTCCCGTCCAACTTGCCTGGATCATTTCGCGGTGATGAAGGTTCAACAAATGACACCGGCTTGCCTTTCGCCATTGCCGGAAACGGGTTACGCTTTCGCCATGGACATACTGGGCCACAGAAAGGGCGCCGCAGGGCAGGGGTTCCTTGAGAACCAGTTCCTGATCGCGATGCCGGGAATGCAGGACGAGCGCTTCGAGCGCTCGGTCGTCTATTTGTGCGCCCATTCGGAGGAAGGCGCGATGGGGCTGATCGTCAATCAGCCGCAGCAGCTTTTATTTCCCGATCTTCTGGTCCAGCTCGACGTTCTGGAGGAGGACGAGGCGATCCGCCTGCCCGAGCCGGCGCGCTCGATCATCATCCGCAATGGCGGTCCGGTCGACCGCTCGCGCGGTTTCGTCCTTCATTCCGACGACTACATGGTCGAATCCTCGCTGCCCGTCGCCGGGGACGTGTGCCTGACGGCCACCATCGACATCCTGCGTGCGATTTCCACCGGCAAGGGACCGCAGCGCGCCCTGATGGCGCTCGGCTATTCGGGATGGGGCGCGGGCCAGCTCGAGCGGGAAATCGCCGAGAATGGCTGGCTCACCTGCCCGGCGAACCCCGGTCTGCTCTTCGACGGCGATCTCGGCAGCCAGTACGATCGCGTGCTCGCCTCGCTCGGCATCGACCTCTCCCGCCTCAGCATTCAGGCCGGCCACGCCTGAGGCCGTTGGACCAATTGGTTTTTCCCGAAGTGACCCGCACGGCCGAAGGCCGGGCGTAATCAAGGCTCCACACGCCGCTGGACGCTACTCCGCCGCCGCAGCCGACGCGGGCGTTTCCTTCAGCATCCGCATGATCTCGCCGGCCGACATCGGTTGTCCGAAGGCGAAGCTCTGGACGTATTCGCAGCCGAACTCGCGCAACTCCTCCGCGTCGCTGTCCTGCGCGACGCCTTCAGCCACGACCGACAGGCCGAGTTCGTGCGCCATGTTGACCATGGAGCGGATGAGGACGAGCCGCTTCGGGCTCGCATCCTCGACGAAGCTGCGGTCGATCTTGATCGTGTCGAACGGAAAGCGTGTCAGATAGGCGAGCGAGGAGTAGCCGGTGCCGAAATCGTCGAGCGACAGCCCGATGCCGATCTGGCGCAGTTTGGCGAGCACATGGGCGGCCTGTTCGGGATTGTCCATCACCAGCGATTCGGTCAGCTCCAGCCGGAAGTTGCGCGGCTTGATCGAGGCGCGGGCAATGGCGGAGCGGACGTCCGAGACGAGGTCCCGGCGCAGGAGCTGCCGGCTCGACAGGTTGACCGATACGAACAACGGGACGTCACCGGCGAGTTGCAGCCATTGGTGCAGGTCGTCGGCGGCCTTTTGCATCGCGAACTGGCCGAGCTGGACGATCAGCCCGCAGCTTTCCGCGACGGGGATGAATTCGCCTGGCGGAATGGCGCCGCGCCGCGGATGTTCCCAGCGCATCAGCGCCTCGAATCCGGCGATGGTGCCGTTTTCCAGCCGGATGATCGGCTGATAGGCAAGCTGCATCTCGCCGCGCTCGACGGCGCGGCGCAAGTCGGATTCGATCTGCAGCCGGTCGTTGCCGCCGGTGCGGAAGGCCGGGCGGAACGGCTCGATCCGGTCGCCGCCGAAGCGCTTGGCCTGGTGCATGGCCAGTTCGGCGTCCTTCAGCATGTCGGCCGAATTCGTCGTGTTGATCGTCCAGGAGACGAGCCCGATCGAGGCCGTCAGCACGATCTCGCGCTTGGCGAAGGTGATCGGCGTGCTGATCGCGTCCCGAACGGCTTCGGCGATGGCCGCGACCCGAACGGGGTCCTGTTCGGAGACCAGCATCAGGGCGAACTGGTCGCCGGCAATGCGCGACAGGCTGTCCTTCGGCTTCAGGATGCGGTGCAGCCGGCGCGCAACCGTGAGCAGGATCGTGTCGCCCGCCGAGATGCCGAGGCTGTCATTGACCTGCTTGAACCGGTCGAGGTCGATGACGAAGACGGAGGGGCGGATCGCGTCCTCCGACCTGGCGACGGAAAGCAGCGCGTCGAGCCGGCTGACGAAGATCTGCCGGTTGGGCAGCCCGGTGAGATTGTCGTGGACGGCGTCGTGAAGCAGGCGTTCCTCCGCCTTCTTCTGCTCGGTCGTGTCGACCATGGTGCCGACGCAGCGCAGGATCTCGCCGTCCGAGCCGATCACCGGCCTCGCCTTCAGCGTGAACCAGTGGAAATGGCCGTCGGCGCCGCGCAGGCGAAAGGCCTGCCCGATGCGGCCGCGCCTGTGTTCGAGGATGACGTCGAGCAGCGTGCGGAACGTGTCGCGGTCGTCGGAATGGAGCGCGGGCAGCCAGTTGCGCGCCGGCCCGTGAAGGCTGTTGGCTTCGAGTCCGAGCTGGCGCGCGATGTCGGGGCGGGTGACGATCCGGTCGCGCGTCACATCCCAGTCCCAGACCGTATCGCCGGCGCCGGTGACGGCGAGCGCCTGGCGTTCGAGGTCGCTGAACAGGCCCTGTTGCAGGCCGCTGCCGGCAAAGGCGTGCTGCATGACGGTGAAGCCGATCAGGAGCACGACGAGCACGAGGCCGCCGCCAAGCGCGGGCTGGATGATGTCGTTGTCGATGCGTCCGGTCACCGCCATGTAGCCGGCCGCAAGCCAGGCGAGGATCATCAGCCAGCTCGGGATCAGCATCACGGCCCGGTCATAGCCCTTTATGGCGAATGTGCCGATGAGGCCGAGCCCCGCGACGGCGGTCACCGCGAAGGAGAGCCGCGCGATGCCCGATGCGATCGCCGGATCGAAGGTCGCGACGCCTGCGATCATCAAAAGGCCGAAGACCCAGGCGAGCGCGGCATAGCTGAAATGCCAGTGCCAGCGGTTGAGGTTGAGATAGGCGAAGAGGAAGACGACGATCGTGGTGGCCAGCGCGACCTCTGCGCCCGCACGCCAGATCTGCTCGTTGCCCGGCGTGATTTCGATGACGCGCGTCAGGAAGCCGAAATCGATCGAGATATAGGCCAGGACCGACCAGGCGAGCGCGGCGGTGGCGGGAAAGAGCGACGTGCCCTTGACGACGAAGAGGATGGTCAGGAACAGCGCGAGCAGGCCGGCGATGCCGATGACGATGCCGCGAAAGAGCGTGTAGGAGTTGACGTTGTCCTTGTAGGCTTCCGGCTCCCAAAGGCGCAGTTGCGGCAGGTCGGGCGAGGCGAGTTCGGCGACGAAGGTGACGATCGAGCCCGGATTGAGCGTGACGAGGAAGACGTCGGCGTCGGGCGCGGCCTGCCGGTCGAGCGCGAACCCTTCCGACGGCGTGATGGCGGCGATGCGGCTTGACCCCAGATCGGGCCAGATCATGCCCGAATTCACCAGCCTGAAATGCGGCGCGACGATCAGCCGGTCGATCTGCCGGTCGGTCGGGTTGGAGATGGCGAACACCGCCCAGTCGCCCGACGAACGGGCGTCGTTCGCCTCGACCTCGATGCGGCGCACGATGCCGTCGGTGCCGGGCGCGGTCGAAACCTGGAAGCTCGATCCCTGGTTGCGGTAGAGGTCGACCCGGTCGGTCAGTTCGATGGCGGCCTCGTTGCCGGTGATGGCGACGGGATCGAGCGCGTATGCGGGGCCGGCGGTGAGCCCGATCAGGACCGCCAGGAACACCAGGATCGCGCTGGCCTTGAAACGCCCCAAACCTCAGCCTCGTTCGTTTCTGGCCCGATGCTCTTCGGCAATCAGGGCGTAGAGAAGATGATCCCGCCACACGCCATTGATGCGCAGATAGGATCGCAACAGTCCTTCGCGCCGGAATCCGGCATTTTCAAGCACGCGGATCGAGCGTGCATTGTCGGGAATGCAGGCCGCTTCGAGCCGGTGCAGTTTCAGCGTGTCGAAGGCATGGGACAGGGCAAGCTTCATCGCCGCCTTCATCAGCCCCTGGCCCGCATAACGCTCCCCCATCCAATAGCCGATCTGCGCCGATTGAGCGACGCCGTGGCGGATGTTTCCAACGGAAATGCCGCCGACGAGCCGCCCGCGCTCGGTCTCGAAGATCAGGAAGGCGTGGCCCGTGCCCGCCGCAGCTTCGGCATTGTAGCGCCGCAGTCTCTGCCGCCATGCCGGATAGTCGAGGTCGTCGGCCGGCCAGCGCGGCTCCCACGGTTCGAGGAAGGCGCGGCTTTCCTGGCGCAGATGCGCCCATTCCTCGTGGTCGCGCTTGCGCGGCGCGCGCAGGGTGACGCCGCCTCCCGACAGCGCCGGAATGGCGCTTCTGACGAAAGGCGCGAACGGCATCGCCTTGTCAGACGGCGAGCTTGCGCGCCGGGACCGGGGCCGTCGCCAGCAGGTCGGTGACCGTCTCGAAAGCCGGCAGCGTTCCGACGGGACCGACGGCTGCAATCGTGGGCCGGGCGGAAAAGAGGCGCGAGGACAGGTCGGCAAGCCGCTCGGTCGTCAGTTTCGCCAGCCGGTCCATCAGTTCCTCCATCGGAATCGGGCGGCCGTAGAGCAGCAATTGCCGCGCGATCTGCGAGGCCCGGCTCGACGGGCTTTCCTGTGACATGAGCAGCCCGGCGCGGTACTGCGCGCGGGCGCGGTTGAGTTCTTCGGGCAGGATTTTCTCACCCGATTTCTTCAATTCGCCGAGCAGAACGGTAACGAGTTCGGCGATGTCCTCCTTGCCGGTCGCGGCGTGGATGCCGAAGATGCCGCTGTCCGAAAAGCCCCAGTGGAAGGCATAGACCGAGTAGCACAGCCCGCGCCGCTCGCGCACCTCCTGGAAGAGGCGGGACGACATGCCGCCGCCCAGGATCATCGACAGGACCTGCGAAGCATAGAAATCGCGGACGTGATAGGCGCGGCCCTCGAAGCCGAGCACGATCTGCGCGTCCATCAGGTCGCGGCTCTCGCGGAAATCGCCGCCGACATAATGCGCAAGCTGCGGCAGTGTCGCCTCGCAGCGCGGCTGGAACGAGCCGAGGCGCTTTTCGACCTCGCGCACGAAGGCGTCGTGATCGACAGCGCCCGCCGCGACGACGATCATGCGGTCGGCCGCATATTGCCGTTCGAGAAAGCCGCGCAATTGCTGCGAGGTGAATGCGCGGACGGTCTCCGGCGTGCCCAGAATGGAGCGGCCGAGCGTCTGGTGCCGGAACGCCGTCTCGGTGAAGCGGTCGAAGACGATGTCGTCGGGCGTATCGTGCGCCGCGCCGATCTCTTGCAGGATGACGTGCTTCTCGCGCTCCAGTTCCTCCTCCTCGAATTTCGAATCCATCAGGATGTCGGCGAGGATGTCGATGGCGAGCGGCACGTCGTCCTTCAGGACGCGGGCAAAGAAGGATGTGGTCTCGACGCTCGTCGCCGCATTGATCTCGCCGCCGACATTCTCGATGTCGGACGCGATCTGCCACGCCGAACGCTTGCCTGTGCCCTTGAACGCCATGTGTTCGAGCAGATGGGCGATGCCGTGCTCGTCGTCGCGTTCGTCGCGCGAGCCGGACTTGACCCAGATTCCGAGTGACACGGATTCGATATGCGGCAGCGTTTCGGTTGCAACCGTCAGGCCGTTCGACAAACGGCTAACCTCAACCCCCATGCGGGTCGTACTCCCTGGACAATGCGCGTCGGTGGATGGGGACGCGCCTTACTGGTTTGCGGCCGCTCTTGTGTGGCGGTCGATATGATCTTCCAACATTTTCAGGTCGGATGGAAGGACGTCGAACTTTTCGCGCCTCGCCATCAGGTCGCCGAGCCAGGCCGGCAAGGCGGGATCGATCCCGCTGGCGGCCTGGACCGCATCGGGAAACTTCGCCGGATGCGCGGTCGAAAGCACGATCATCGGCACCGCCGGATCGCGCTCGAAATCGCGCGCGATCTTGATCGCGATCGCCGTATGCGGATCGGCCAGATAGCCCGACTTTTCAAGCGTTTGCCGGATCGTCGCCGCCGTCTCGTCGACGCTGGAGCGACCGGCGGAAAATTCCGCCCGCATCGCTTCGAGCGGCCCGGTGTCGATGGTGAAGGCGCCTGACTGCTTCAGGCTTTCCATATGGCGCCGGACCGTCGCCGCATCGCGTCCCGCCGCCTCGAACAGAAGCCGCTCGAAATTGGACGAGATCTGGATGTCCATGGAGGGCGAGGTGGTGGCGACGACGCCGCGCGTCTCGTAGCGCCCGGTCTCGAAGGTGCGCGCCAGGATGTCGTTGTCGTTGGTCGCGATGACGAGCTTGTCAATCGGCAAACCCATCTTCTTGGCCGCGTATCCGGCAAAGATGTCGCCGAAATTGCCGGTCGGCACGGTGAAGGAGACCGGCCGGTCCGGGGCGCCGAGCGAGATGGCGGAGGAGAAGTAGTAGACGATCTGCGCCATGATCCGGGCCCAGTTGATCGAGTTGACGCCCGAGAGCCTCACCCGGTCGCGGAAGGCATGATCGTTGAACATGCCCTTCACCAGCGCCTGGCAATCGTCGAAATTGCCTTCGATCGCGAGCGCATGGACATTGGCTTCGGTGGACGTCGTCATCTGGCGCTGCTGGACCTGCGAGACGCGGCCATGCGGGAACAGGATGAAGATGTCGGTGCGGTCGCGCCCGGCGAAGGCGTCGATCGCCGCCCCGCCGGTGTCGCCCGAGGTCGCGCCGCAGATCGTCGCCCGCTGGCCGCTTTGTTCCAGCACATGGTCCATCAGCCGCGCGAGCAACTGCATTGCCACGTCCTTGAAGGCCAGTGTCGGGCCGTGGAAGAGTTCGAGCACATATTCGTTCGGCCCCGTCTGGACGAGCGGGCACACCGCCTCGTGCCGGAACGTGGCATAGGCCTCCTCGACGATGCGCCGGAAATCTTCTTCCGAAATATCTTCGGCGACGAAGGGCGTCAGGAGCCGGATCGCCAGTTCCGGGTAGGTCAGGCCGCGCATCGCGCGGATATCGCTTGCGGAGAATTGCGGCCATGCGTCTGGAAGGTAGAGCCCGCCGTCGCGGGCGAGCCCGGCAAGCAGAACATCGGCAAAACCCAGTTGCGGCGCCTCGCCGCGCGTACTCGAAAAACGCATCGGATTCCTTGCGGGGTTTCGGGCGAGGTCGCGGCCTGTTGGAAATGCGAACCGCCCGGTCGCCTTTTGGTTTCGGCGTTGGTATAGAACACCAGCTTTGCTTGAGGGAAGGGCCGTCCATGCCGATTTGTCGTTCGTCGATCCGCCATCTTGCCATGCTGGCCAGTCTCGGCGCGCTACTTGCCGCTGCCGGCTGCCAGTCGAACGACGGTGTGGCGGTCGCTGCCCAGCCCGCCGAGGTCAATATCGAGGAGCTGCGCGCCTTTTGCCCGCAGGTCGTCCTGGAGACGGACGGCACGGTCTGGTCGCAATATGAGCGCGGCGGCGAGGGCGATGAAGCGCGGCTCATCCACCGCACGACAATTTCCGACAGCACCCGCGCCTGTTCCTATTCGGCCGACGCCATCACCGTGAACATCGCGGTTGCCGGCCGCGTCGTTCCCGGTCCCGTCGGCAGTCCCGGCCAGCTTTCCCTGCCGCTGGTCGTGGAAGCGCGCCGAGGCGGCGAGGTCATCTATTCCAACCCGGTGAACTACGGCGTCCAGGTGACTGATACGGCCGGCGCGACGCAGTTCGTCTTCAACGATCCGGCGGTTCTGATCCCGCAGGCCGGCGCCCAGCAGACCCGCATCTTCGTGCGCATGAATGTGCCTTCGAACTAGAGCAGTTTCGATGAATGCAGAGTCGATTTGAGGATTCACGCGGTCGGGCTTGTCTGATTCACTGCTCTTGGTGATTTGCCAGGAGGTGACGATGACGAGGAGC
>JAESGM010000699.1_pt1 | contig 17372 bp, 15 predicted proteins | sample 9269721 | NCBI WGS metagenome assembly JAESGM01 (sample SAMN15720920, study PRJNA650825) | algae metagenome | isolation source: Komarekiella atlantica HA4396-MV6 and co-occurring heterotrophs from... | place: USA: Theobald House, Kauai, HI | collected 2009-07-29 | reverse complement strand
TGTTGACACCATTCTCAACTACTGAGGCGTTCGTTCTATCGCTATTGACTAAAAAAATTCATCTTTTGCGATCGCTCAACTGAGAGCATCCTCACCCTAGATCACCAAAAGTGGACAAGACCCTTAACACTGTCTTAACTTATGTGACTACGGCTATACATGCGCTTCGGCTCAATCACTAGTGTATTAAGAGTACAAATTTGAGATAAAGTGTAATCTTTCCTAAGTGAAGAATCCGTGAAAATACTACCTTTTTACCTTTGCTTAACCTAAACTCTTAACTTACTTAACCTATAACCGATAGCTTGCGGATGTACCTGTAGATGTTGGTTCATCCTATCCTGCGTGATGACTTCCGACATTTTAATCATTCATTGAGATCATGACCATCCAAAAGCTTATCGGCTTCATAGCTCCATCCGCCCTTATGTTGGGAGTACTAACGGCTCCAGCAGAGGCAATGCTGCTCAAACCTATCGGCACTTATGGCACGGGTCTTTTCGATGCTGGGGGTGCTGAAATCCCGACTTATGACCCAGTTACTCAACGCCTGTTTGTCGTCAATGGAGAAAACAAGACTATTGATGTAATAGGCATTAGCGATCCGACTCAGCCATCGTTGCTATTTAACATCGATATCACATCCTTCGGCAATGGGGCTAACAGCGTCGCTTTTAAAAATGGCCTGCTTGCAGCAGCAGTTGAAGCAGTTAACCCGCTAGATTTGGGCAAGGCTGTGTTTTTTAACGCTAATGGTGATTTAGTTAACTCCGTCAATGTTGGAGTCTTGCCTGATATGCTCACCTTTACACCAGATGGCAATCGTGTACTGGTAGCAAATGAGGGTCAGCCAAGTGATGATTATACTATTGATCCCGAAGGCTCAGTTAGCATCATCAATTTAGCGGACTTTAGTGTAATCAACGCTGGTTTTAACCAGTTCAACAGCCAGATTGATCAGTTACGGGGTAATGGGGTACGGATTTTTGGCCCTAATGCCACAGTTGCACAAGATGTAGAGCCAGAATATATCACTGTTTCTCAAGATTCTACTAAGGCGTGGGTGGCGTTGCAGGAAAACAATGCGATCGCAACGCTTGACTTAATTAATAATACATTTACCAACATTATTCCTTTAGGATTTAAAGATCATAACCTGCCAGGGAATGAAATTGATACTAGCGATCGCGATAACGCTATCAACATTACCAACAGACCTGTTCTAGGTATGTACCAACCAGATGGTATTACCTCTTATACCGTTAATGGTAAGACTTACATTGTCACAGCCAACGAAGGAGATGCCCGCGATTATGACGGTTTTAGCGAAGAATTACGATTAGGTAATGCTCGGTATCAACTCAACCCCGATGTGTTCGCCAATGCCGATGAGCTAAAACGCCCTGAAAATCTGGGTCGTTTGACAGTAACCAATACTCTAGGTGACTTGAATGGCGATGGTCTATTTGAGCAAATCTATGCATTTGGAGCTCGCTCCTTCACGATTTGGGAGTGGGATGAGGCTACCAGCTCACTCAAGCCAGTCTACGACAGTGGTGACGACTTTGAGCAAATTACTGCTCAACGCTTACCCGATTTCTTCAACTCTAACAATAATGAAAACAGCTTTGACACCCGCAGCGATGATAAAGGGCCGGAACCAGAGGATGTAAAGATTGCCAAAATTGGCGATCGCTTTTATGCTTTCATCGGATTGGAGCGCATCGGTAGCGTAATGGCATACGATATTACCGATCCACAAAACCCTGTTTTTATCGACTACATAAACAACCGTGATTTTACAGCTGAACCAACTTTGCTAGATGGGACAACTAACCCAGCAATCAAAGATTTAGGCCCGGAAGGTCTGCTTTTGATCTCCGCCGCAGATAGCCCTAATGGCCAGCCGTTACTGGTTACAGCCAATGAGGTGAGTGGAACAACAACGCTCTTTTCAATTAATGTTCCTGATGATGTCAAATCTGTCCCCGAACCTGGGGCTATTCTGGGCTTAGTAGCAGTCGCTTCAATGGGAATACTGAAATTTAAGCGGACACGATAGAAAATTCAGTAAAAGAGACTGGGGCATAGGGCTTTTCCTGCGCCTCTGTCTTTCCTAGGCGATCGCATCAACTAACTACCTCATGCTAGTTTATAATCACAGCACCAGACTGCGAGGAAGGTTTGAAATGCAAACCCAGCAACGCTACTATACTCCTGAAGAATACTTGGCACTAGAGGAAGTTGCCCAATTTCACAGCGAGTACCAAGATGGTAAAATTGTGCCGATGACAGGTGGATCAATTAACCATAACCAGATTGCAGATAATGTCTATGCCTTCTTGAAATCTGCACTTCGCGGGAAAAATTTCAAGCCCTATATTGGCGATTTGCGGTTGTGGATTCCTCACTATCGTCAGTATACGTATCCAGATGTGTTTGTGATTCCAGGTCAACCTATTTTTTACGGTCAACGAACAGATACAATCCTAAATCCTTGTTTGATTATCGAAGTTTTGTCGAAATCTACAAAAAGTTACGATCATACTGATAAATTTCGCTACTACCGCTCAATTCCAGAGTTTCAAGAATATGTTTTGATTGATCAGTATGGAATTGCAATTGAGCAATATACAAAAACTGATGAAGATGCATGGCTATTTCGAGCCTATGAGTCTGATGCTGAAAAAATTTTTCTTGCTTCAGTGAATACAGAGATAGAAATTGCAGACATTTACGAGGAGGTTAATTTTAATTTAAAAGAGGAAGCGGAGTCAGAGTCATAAACCTGTAGGCAGTTTTTAATAATTTGATACACTATCCTAAATTTAAAATTATCAAAGCTCGTAGCTCAGGGCTGATAACTAAGTATGAGTAAAGCCTTATTTTGTATCGAAAATCTGCGAGTTGCCTATCCTCAGCGGAGTGGAGAAGAACCAAGCTGGGCAGTTGATGATGTATCTTTCACTCTGCAACCAGGCGAAAGAATGGGACTAGTTGGAGAGTCTGGTTGTGGTAAGTCTACCATAGGACGGGCAGTAATGCGCCTGCTACCAAACTCTAGTCGGGTTGAGGGACGGGTAACATTTCAGGGACAATCGGTGTTTGATTTAACGCCATCTCAGTTACGAAAATTTCGGGGGGAAGCGGTGGCGCTGATTTTTCAAGATCCGATGACGCGTCTTGATCCTTTGATGACCATTGGTAAACATTGCATCGAAACACTCCAGGCGCACTCACCAGAGTTATCGACACGAGAAGCCAAAGAAAAAGCACTGGCGACATTGGAAAAGGTGAAGATTCCTGCTAGTCGCTGGAATCAGTATCCTCATGAGTTTAGCGGGGGGATGCGACAAAGAGTAGCGATCGCTTTAGCTTTACTTCTCAACCCCAAGTTAATTGTTGCCGATGAACCCACAACTAGTCTAGATGTCACCGTCTCCGCGCAGATATTGCAAGAATTAACCCGACTGTGTGCTCAAGAAAACATGGGATTGCTGCTGATTTCCCACGATTTGGCAATGGTGGCGGAGTATTGCGATCGCATTGGTGTGATGTATAACGGTAAAATGGTTGAAATGGGGGCAACGCAATCTGTATTTAGGCAACCTCAACACGAATACACGCGATCGCTCTTAAAAGCAGCTTTGCATATTCAAGCAGTGGATAATCATGGAGAATTGGTAATTGCCAATGAAGCAGAAAAGCTATTACCAATTATTAATGAGCAATCTCCAATTTTACACATTACCGAACTCAAGCAATATTACAGCATAGAACCTAACTTTATCGAACGCCTATTTAAGGCACAAGCACAGACAATTAAAGCAGTCGATGGTATTAACCTGGATCTCTATCCAGGAGAAATTCTCGGTTTAGTTGGGGAGTCAGGTTGTGGTAAGAGTACGCTATCACGAACAATCTTGCAGCTAATTCGTCCCACTAGTGGTAAAGTTGAGTTTTTGGGAAAGGATTTAACTACTTTGTCGCGCCAAGCAGTTCGCACCTCACGGCGACAAATCCAAATGGTTTTTCAAGACCCTCACGCTTGTCTCAATCCAGCCATGACAGTGGGAGAAAGTATCGCCGATCCTTTATTTATCCACAACTTGGCTGATGCTGCTCAAGCAAAAGCCCAAGTTTTATCGATGCTTCAAAAAGTGGGATTAACACCGCCAGAAGTGTATTATCAACGTTATCCAGCTGATTTATCTGGTGGACAACAGCAACGAGTAGCGATCGCTCGCGCTTTGATTACTCATCCTAAACTGCTGATTTGCGATGAACCTGTGAGTATGTTAGATGCTAGTGTGCAGTCGCAAGTGCTGGATCTGATGTTGGAATTAAAGGAAGAGTTTGAGCTTACTTATTTGTTTATCACTCATGATCTTTGGTTAGCGAGATTTTTGTGCGATCGGATTGCCGTCATGAATAGTGGCAAAATTGTAGAACTAGGCCCTACAAAACAAATTTTTGCTAATCCTCAACACCCCTATACCAAAACCTTACTAGCGGCAGCCCCCTTACTTGCACGCGCTTAACAAACTCAGTAGACTTCTTGCAAAAGTCGATTTTATGAAAGTTAAACCACAGATTAACGCTAATGAACACAGCGAAAAGTTTGCGCGTCCGGGTTTCCCGGCGCAAAACTTTTCAAGACAGCGCAAAGTTCTGCGGGAGGGTCTCCCTCCGCAGGAAACTTTTCAAGACAGATAAATTATCGGTGTTCATCGGTGTTCATCTGTGGTTCTAAATAAAAAGCTAGGATTTTTACAAAATGTCTAATGCTGGTGAATTCTGAGTTTTTTGCAATAGCAAATCCAGTTATATTAGTTTTTTGCTCTATAGCATAGATGTGAAAGCATAAACTTTTTATATGGCTAGCTATTAATAGACCTTTATTCGTACTCAAGACTCATAACTTAGTATCATCCCCTCCCTCAATTAATTTTGTTTCCCCACTTGAACCATATAACTCAACGAATCTTTTAAACAACAACATAGTTTCGTGGTTGGAAACCTTATTTGAGTTGAACAAACGCTCTACATTTCTATCGGTTAAAGCGCGTAAATATGGCAAATCTTCAAAGAGCGTCAAACAAGATGCAAAATGCAAAACTATTTGTAGCAAAGGTTTCGGCCACTCTAAATCGCTGTAAATATCTATAAAGAATTGATGTTCTGTGTCATTTAAAGGGAAAGCATGGAATATGACAATTATTCTTTTGTTATCGTAGACAGGAATATTCAATTCAACAGTATAGGGAGTATGTAAAATTAAATCTACTTCAACAATTGGTTGTCGCCAAATTCGTAGAGGATTCATAGGAGAATCCAAAAGTGTTTGAAATTTGATTATCCCACCGATATTTGTTGGTTGAAAATAGCTAATACTTAAGATTTTTAAGTTATTCAAGCTAAATCCATGAACTTTTTCTAAATGTTTTAAATTTAGTAGATGGTATATCTGGCAGATGTAAGGAAAAGGTAAAATATACTCCTGACTGATCATGTGTCGATTTTTTAACTTAAGCTTGTCAACTTGAGTTCTATATAAATATTCTTGATATTGACTTGGTTCTAAATCATTGCTATTAAAACTCTCTCCAGGTTTCAGATATAGCCAACTTAGAAAAAAGAAAGAGGCTGTAACTAGTTGGAAAACTTCTATAGGAGATAAATAACCATCGGCAAGTGCCGCTATACTTCTATCAGTTATTCCAAATAGCCAAGATGGTATACCAAATAGCCAAACGCCATTTTTTAGCCTATCTATAATTAGCGCAATTTCAACTTCTATTGATAAAGTTTTATCTTGATTTGTGCTATGTTCAGAATTATTCTTAACTAGATTAGACATATTAACTCATTTTTAGAAATTAACTCATAGCACAAAATAGTATTTGTAGCTAACTCAATTTTAAAGATAGATAATAAAGGCAACCTCTACCTTTAGCTGTAGATATAAGTTGCTTTTCTCGTTGTTTAACTGCAAACTAATTTTTTAGAATTCGGGTTAAAAAACAATATAGTTCAGTTATGAATGTTGATTATTCTACTTACCTGTTTCTGTGTTTGATGCTGCGCGTAGCTGGCTTTGCGGTAAGGATAATGGGCGCTATGCGAACGGAGCTTCCTCTAATTATAATTTCAACAAGAGCATAGTTTCTCTTTGTGCAGAGCAAGCCTGAACTAACCTACATTGGGTTTACGCATATCACTATTTTAGTGACACTTTTTGGAAGTCTTACTATTAGAGAGTTTGAAGTTTTAATCTTTAGATGCACACTTTAAAACTAATAATTTTTCAAAAATCCTACTACAAGAGGATTTCAATAATTTAACTTATAGTCATATAGCAAAAGAGGTATATATTCAGATAAAAAATTTTCTTTTACTCTACTGTATTCCAAATTGACTGTGCCATATCTTCAGGCTGACTCGTCAGTAGCGTTGCTAGTAAATTCTTTACTGGCTGATAATATTCTTGAGCTTTTTTTCATCATATCCCTGAAACTTTGCTCGTTCAGTCTAGTAAGCTACAATCTATATCTCTGGGTGAATGGGCTATTAGATCCCCGACTTCAGAAGTCGGGGATCTGACTGGGCGATCGCTCATCCTCATCTCCAAGCAAGCCATTTAAAGCAATCTTTCCCTTACGAGAAATTAAAGTATGTTTTCCTGAAAGACTAAGATCGATACCGGATAGCTTTCAGTAAAAATAATGAAAGAAATAACGCGTCGTAAATTTATCGCAACTGCCACCCTGGCGACAGGTTTCGCCCTTGCAGTCCAACCTATTTCTGCCCAAGTCATCACCACCGATGATCAGGGATTGGTAGCTGGTGCGGTAAAAATTCCCGTTAAAGATGGCGAAATTCCTGCTTACAGAGCAATGCCTGCGAAGGGTAGAGATTTCCCGATTGTCTTAGTGATCCAAGAAATCTTTGGCGTACACGAGCATATTCAGGATATCTGCCGTCGCTTTGCCAAGTTGGGGTACGTGGCGATCGCTCCAGAATTGTTCGTACGTCAGGGCGATGTTTTAAAGTTAAGTAGCATTGATGAAATTCGCCAGGTGGTAGCCAAAGTGCCAGATGCCCAAGTATTATCCGATATTGATTCTACAGTAGGCTGGGGCGTGAAGTCAGCCAAAGGTAACGCTGATAAGTTGGGAATTACGGGCTTCTGTTGGGGTGGTCGCATTACCTGGCTGTATGCAGCACACAATCCCAAGGTCAAGGCAGGCGTGGCCTGGTACGGGCGATTAGTGGGTGATCAGACTGAACTGACGCCCAAGCATCCCGTCGATATTGCATCTACGCTAAAAGTCCCCATTCTAGGACTGTACGGCGGTAAAGATACGGGCATTCCTTTGGATACGGTGCAGCAAATGCGCGATCGCCTTAAGTCTAGTAGCAGCAAGTCCGAAATCATTGTCTATCCTGATGCACCCCACGCTTTTTTTGCCGATTACCGCCCCTCATACCGTGAAACAGAAGCTAAGGATGGTTGGCAACGACTCCAGGCATGGTTTAAGCAGTATGGCGAAACAGTGAACAGTAAACAGTAAACAGTTATCAAGGGGTATGGTGGGGGAGCCACTAATCGGTTTTGGGTTATTATTCAGCTTGTTTGCGATCGCCCCCTTAGTGGTTCCCCTTAAACCCAATTATCTTGACTGTTTACCGTTTACTGATAACTGTTTACTGTTAAAGGAGGTTTTAAAACCCTTTTAGTAGAATAAGGGAAACGTTTCCTACGGGGAAACCCACTGGAGGAAGCTTTCCAAGACAGATTTGGGATTTTGGTGAATTTGCTGTATCCTAGTATATCCTGCGTAATTTTACCCAAAAGGAGACTTTAGAAAAGCTTTTTACGAAACTTACCAAAAATGCATAAAAAATCATATTGATCTCTTTGAGAATCAGTATTTCAGATGCTATTTTTTTAATGTCCAATTTTTAGAACTCTCAACAAATAATATGAAACTGATCAAAAAATCTGAAAAGCTCCTCCTCGATAAGATAAAGATAATGGAGGAAACTGAAGAACAAAATCTTCAAGCCGATATTGTCAATACTCAAGAGCCAACGCTTGAAGAAAAACCAGAACTGTATTTAGAGAGTAGAAGGACTAACTATATTCCATTGATTGATAATCCTGTTGTTCAATCTGTTGGAAATTCAGGATGGCAGGTTTCTGACATTTGGAAAGATGTCAGATTGGATAATTTCTAATAATTTACAGATTTTTCTGAGTAATGTATATTTTTATTGACAAAGTTATTCCGAGTCTTTCATTCTCTAGGGAGCGTTAAACCTTCTCTTTAACTGGGGTTGCGATGCCACGCTTAACTAAACTTGCTTCGAGTTCTCTGATAAATTTAAAGTCTTTCTCTAGCAAGGACTGATTTGCAACTCCAGATAAGTCTTCACTCATAGAAGGTTGCTTTTCGAGGAAAGTGAATGCCTGTCGGAATTGACGCGGACTCGCCTTAATTAACGAGTCAAAATGACAGGGAATAATTTGGTGAAAATCCCAGTTAGCAACCTGATCAGCCCAATTGAGTACTTGTCTCGGTGCTTGCGGAAGAATAAGGATTTGCAGAATCGGTGCTACAAATGGACGTCCCTCTCCTCGGAGAGCATCAAATGACTGTTTCCAGTTGTCTTGCCATCGGAATGGAAATAACCCGAAGTATGCTTTTAATGATCGCTGTGGTGCTTTGAATGCATCACTGAATATTTGCCCCAGTTTAGATATCTCCAAGGCACTGGGACGAAAGTAAATTGCAAACAGTGAAATACGTTGCCATCCTTTGCGACGATTTGCCTCGCTGTCCTCAATTATCTCCAAGGCATGGTCTCTAGCGTGAAACAATAAAGGGTAAGGGTCTAATTGGATGATCTCAGGTGGATCTTCTGGTACAGACAATACAGAATCAGTTACTAGTAAAGTGTGCGATCGCTTATGCAAAAGAGCAACTTCTGTAAAAGCCCCCCGTCCCAAGTCGATGTCCAGCACTTCATAGTCGAACTCATCAATAAAGGGAGCAAGGCTTTTATTCTCTGGAAGCACCTGAGTGCGTTCTTTGGGAAAGCCAAGCCAATGCAGTGGCAGGTTTAGCGGGAAACTCCACTGATGCGGAGCAACAAAAACTTGCGCTTGGGGAAAGCGTCTAGCAAAGGGGCCAACAAAGACTTTATGTTCCAGACCAGAACTGGTAGGCAGGATAATATACTTAACTTCACCGTGTTTTGCCACCAACTCATTAACTAAACGTACACACTCGGTCGTTGGAGCAACTGGTGCATAAATGAGAAGACCACCTGTTTCTAGCTTGACGACAGTCATCCGAATCGGCACGATCGTGTAGATAATGCCATGAAGCTGATCGAATGTCCAGATAGTGTCTTTAACTATTTCCTTACATAGTGTCCGACGCCTGCCATAAGGGTAAAGTGGTACAGCAGGCCAGAACTTCCATGACCAGTCTTTTGAATTAGTACTCGAATGCATTAAACAGTAAACAGTGAACAGTAAACAGTAAACAGTGGGCAGTGGGCAGTGGGCAGTGGGCAGTGAACAGTAAACAGTGAACAGTAAACAGTAAACAGTAAACAGTGGGCAGTGGGCAGTGAACAGTAAACAGTGAACAGTGGGCAGTGGGCAGTGGGCAGTGGGCAGTGAACAGTAAACAGTAAACAGTGAACAGTGGGCAGTGGGCAGTTGGGGGATTTAAACCCGCCAGATAGCGCCTCGTACTAATCGGCTTTGGGTTCTTAGTTTTCAGTTGCAAGTACTCGCCGATATTGTGGTTTCCTTTAAACCCAATTATGTTTACTGTTTACTGTTTACCGTTTACTGTTTACCGTTTACCGTTTACTGTTAAAGGAAAATTATATGCGTTTAACCTTTTCCCGACTTCTGCAAGAAGTCTATTTTTAATGGCTATTATTCCAGTACTTGAGGAGTGGTTGCTCTGCTCCTAACTGATGAGCAATCCAAACCAAGGTGTTAACCAATAGCTTTTGCACTATGAGTGGTGGGCCAACGAGGATGGTGTCTGCTTTCTTTAGCAATAGTGCAAAGTAGAGCAGATTAGTTGGCATACCTTCGTGATTGACTTTACCGTCAATTGCTAGACCAAACATTCCTCTAATAAACTGCTCAAATTGTCCCGCAGGCTGGTTTTCGCTCGTAAACGCTACCCAATCATTAGAGGTATTGCAAAAACTGTGGTGCGTAAGTGCCGGAACATGTATACTTTCTCCCGCCTGTAGTGTGCGTTTATTTCCCTTGCAACCAACTTCCATTTCTAAGCAACCCTTGAGCACGGTAAATGTTTCACTCATGTTGGTATGGTAATGCAATGGGCTACCTTTTGCTCCGGGTGGTAAATCAAAACGAATCTTCGCATACTTGCCACTACTTTCATGGCTTGATTGCAGGATGGTCATGCGATCGCCTGTAACCGGATTTACAATTAATTCTGGTTGCTGAGCAGCAATCACGATTGGAGTGGTAGAGTGAGTCTGTAAATTTGTAAGTTCCATTGCAAAGAATTCCTTTTGGTTACAACGTTTGATGCAGTTTGACTACATTTCAACGGTAAACTTTGTGCAAAATCCTGGGTTGACCTACCCTGCCAAAAAATTGGCCCAAAGCGCCTTTCTAGAATCCTGACCAAATCATGAAAGAAGCCACTTTCTCTGTCTACATCACGCGAGGCATTGTTCAATATGTGGCAAGGTATGGAGTCGATTCTGATAGTCTATGTGCTGCTGTTGGGATTGAACCTGCTTTGCTGAAAATGCCCGATCAGCGGATTACAGGAACGCTTCATAGTGCAGTGTGGTGGGAGGCTCTCAAGCGAACAGGCGATGAAAACCTGGGGTTACATCTGGGTGAAGCTTTCAACTTGGCGACTTTTGGTATTGTTGGTTATGTGTTGGTCAATTGCCAAACATTCGAGCAAGTCCTGGAAAAGCTCTCTCGATATACCCATCTGTTTAGTCAAGGAGCTTACATTCACTTCTGTGTGTCCGAGGGGCTAGTATTTTGCGACTGTGACATTGTAGACCACTTAAAAAACTACCTACTCAAAGAACCTCGGCAGGCGATTGAAAGTACCTTTGCATCATTGCTAACGGCAACTCAGATGTTGACAGGAAAACCGCTTTGTCCTCTAGCTATCTGGTTTCAACACTCGCGTCCTGCTGATATCTCTGAACATGAACGCATTTTTCAGACAAAACTGTACTTTTCAATGCCGAAAAATCGAATTATCTTCGATGCCAATTGCTTGAATTGGTCGGTGCTCTCGGCAAATTCTAATTTACTCTCGGTTTTTGAGCAACATGCACAAGCAATGCTTGATGCCATCAATCGAGAGGATGAATACACCAGAAAAGTTGTAGAGGCGATCGCCCAAAAACTCAAAGGCGAACTTCCCTCTATAGAAGCGATCGCCCACAGTTTAGCAATCAGCGTCCGTCAGTTGCAGCGGGAATTACAAGCTGAGGGCACTTCCTATCAGCAATTACTAGATGAAACTCGCAAACAGCTATCCCTGCGACATTTAAAAAATCACAATACTCCAATTCACGATGTCGCATTTCTGCTAGGTTTCTCTGAACCTAGTGCTTTTCACCGCGCCTTTAAACGATGGACAGGACAAACACCACGAGCTTACCGACTAACTGTTATTTAAAAATCGCTATTTTGCGCTTTTGAAGTTATGCTTGCTTTCAAAATAATTTTTGCAAAAATGCGAATAAAACCACAGATAAATATCGACTTATGCAATAAGTCTAAAGTAAAAGGCGATCGCGTTCATCATAAAAAAGAGTGGGAGGAAGCATATCAGTTAGCTTTCAAACTCCCACTCTACCATTTGCCGCTGGAGTGAACAGGATTGTGTACAGATGTTGCCCGTTATTTAGGGGGCTAACGCGTACTTCAAGAACAACACCCATACACAGTTAATCTTCCTGTTGCAGCAAATGTCAAACTTAATTATTAATATTTATTTGCTTAGACAAATAGTCTGAGAATTCTTGTAATGGATACCTTTCCTCTTCTTGTAAATAATTTGGTAGATAGTGTTTAACGAGAAAAATTTATTTACCTGGTAGACCCTGATAACAACACCTTGAAGTCGTTTATCTTCTATAATTTAACCAGGTTAATCAAAAGCTGGTTGCCATTTTGGCAGGTTTTTAAATTTCCTAATCGGCAATCTCTTCCAAGGTTTACGAATTCGAGCGATCGCTGCTTTTCTTGTTGACTTATTTGCTCCCCTGACTTCTGCCAGCAAGTAGCTAATTAACCTCAGCCATGCCTTATTTGAGAGGGGTTTTGTTTGATTCATTTAGTTCTCCTTAATAGGATTGCAAAATTTGAGCAGCAGTCAACTTTAGATCAGCAAATACCAGTGAAGCGATCGCACTGTCCCCCACATACACCTGCTCCTCATACAAACCCTCCACCCATTCCAACACCGTTACTTTTTGGGCGATGGGATCAACAATCCAATACTCAGTAATACCCCGCGCTGCATACTCTGATCGCTTATAGCGATAATCACGATTGCTCTGATTGGGACTTACTACCTCAACCACCAATAACGGTGGTGGCATTTCTGGCATCACTGTAGATCGTTTAGCTCCCTCCATTGCAGTCGCTAACTCCTGAGAAAACACCACCAAATCAGGAATACGCACCCGTGAGCCAGTAGTCACAATTTCCGTTTTCATCGACAGCCGAACAGTAGGAATACCCAATTGCACAAAGCAGACAAGGATAAACATGGCAATTCGTCGATTTATCTCACTCTCGGCCGTCATCAGGATTAATTCTCCATCTTCAAACTCATACATTGCATCTGTACCATCGTCATAATTAAAGAATTCCTGAAGAGTCATAATCCGAGAAGAAGATTGATCTAATGTGATTGCCATAATCGCCTCACCTTCATGTCAAAACATTATTAGCTTTATTGTCACAATATCTTTTCTAAGTCCTTGATTCCCTGCTGAATCTCCGCCTCCAGTTTTACCAAATCAGCAAGCATATCTTTAGGTGCGCGGTGTTCTACCTCTTAACCCACAACTTTATTGTAATTATTAATACTTTGATAATATACTGAAAAAGTCATATTTAATCTAGGTTTTGAGGTTTCCATCTGTAGTTTTATTTTGAATAATTGGTATAAATTAAGGTATTGAAACATAAAGCATACGAAAAAGGAGAAGCTGGAATCAGAAGGGAATATCTTCTTATCCCTAATCCCCAGCCAACAAGTAAGGGCACAGTATAACCGTGCCCTTGTTGGTAAAAAGTATTAATTTGACGGGTTTTTATCTTACAGTGCTATTAATACTTATGTAAAATTGCAGACAATGAACTCTCTTTGCGAAGATCCATTAAGTCTGCCAAAGATTCTGTGCGTGTATCCAGGCGGTGCTTGTGCTCTGGCGGGAGAACTGTTACCAGGTGTTTTGTTTTAGGTTGTATCGGCATAACGGGCATCAGTTGTTGCTGTGGCACAAACACTGGTGGATTTTTGAGAAGGCGTGGTTCCAATCTTGGGGAGCGAGCTTGTGCTGAGTTTGCCTCATAGCGGTTGATATGTCTTTGGACTACTTTTTGCGGTTGCTTTGGACGATTGAGCATCCGAAAAATTATCAAGCAACCACTACCACAACTGAGGGCGATCGCAACTACCATCCATAAAGGTGTAAGATTGCTATTCTCAGAGGGCGTGTTGAGTGGTTTTTCAACTACAGCTGGGATTTGTTCTGGTTCTTCCTGTGCCACACGCCCAACATGACCTAGGCTGTATAAGGCAAAGGCACCGCCTCCTAGAAACATGGCTAACAACCCAGTTAACAATAGCCAAGGATGATGTGCAACCAGATATATTAAAACATTGGAGCTTTCTAATGGTCTAGATTTACTGTTTGTCAGTTCTTGAGTGTCCCCTATTAGTTGGGTTAGCTCGTACTGTACACTCTGACTATTTTCCATGATTACTTTCAGATTTGTACCCCTCTAGTCCCTGATTGTAATAGAGGAGCTAAGCATCAGGTATCCGTAACAAAATCGCGGATTCAAGTAGCTTTTTTGTAACACAAAAGATACTAAATTTGACCGATTTTTTTTAAAAATCTGTATGTTTTGTTACTTTTAGCTATAATTCTCTAAAAATCAATTTGTTGATCCTCTTGGCTAGCCAATAGAATGTCTTTCGAGAGCAAGTTGAATCAACTGATCCACTAATTCTGGAAAGGAGATGCCACTGTGCGCCCAGAGTTGGGGATACATACTCGTCGCTGTGAAACCCGGTAAAGTATTGATTTCATTAATCAATATTTCTCCTGTGGCTTCCACGTAGAAAAAGTCTATTCTTGCCAAGCCAGCAGCGTCAACAGCGGCAAAGGCTTGCAAAGCCATGTCTTGCATTTGACGAACGATCGCATCTGGCAGTGGTGCAGGTATCAGCCAATCTGCCTTACCCTCAGTATATTTAGTTTCATAATCATAGAAGTCACTTTCGTAAGTAATCTCACCTACAGTAGAAGCTTTAGGTTGATCGTTTCCTAAAACTGCACACTCGACTTCTCTAGCTACGACACCAGCTTCCACAATTAACCGTCGGTCATAACCAGCCGCCTGATCTAAGGCAGCTTCTAATTCTTGCCTTGATCGCACTTTGGCAATACCTACAGAAGAACCCAAATTAGCAGGCTTGACAAAACAGGGATAGCCTAGTGCCGTTTCAATTTCATCACAAAGTTTAGGAAATACGCAAGGATTAGACCAAACTTGCGCTCTAGTTAACGCCTTATATTTTACTTGTGGTAGTCCTGCTTGCTCAAATGCCATTTTCATGGCAATCTTATCCATTCCCATTGCCGAACCTAACACCCCAGAGCCAACAAAAGGGACTTGCATCAAGGTGAGTAAACCTTGAATTGTACCGTCTTCACCGTTAGGGCCGTGGAGAATCGGAAACCAAACATCTACTTCAGAGACTTGAGAGGGAGATTGCCAAGGGCTTTGGGCTGTCAGATGTCCCTCAGATGTTGATTCTTGAAATTCCAGTAGCGGCATACCAGTTCCCAGAACCTTTTGAGGTGCTTCCCCTGCAAGCCAATATCCATCTTTTTGAATATAAAAAGGCAGTATTTCATACTTACCAGCATTTTGCTCTGCACTCAAGGCTTTAGCGATCGCCCGTGCTGAGCTTATGGAAACTTCATGCTCTCCCGAACGACCACCAAATAGTAACCCCACGCGCAGCTTAGTCATCTTTAGTACCTCTACATTCCTCAAGCAGATAGCGTATCACAATTGTTCTGGAGGTGTGCGGGAGTTGTTAGTTGTCTGCCAAGGGAACGCACAGTTGGGTCAAGGAGAAAGGTGTTTTATCCCTTTCCCTTTACCCTTTAACCTTTCCCCAATCCACAATTTTTGGTTGGCAGAGTACTAAGTTAAAAACGCCGGGAACCATTAAGTTGAAGACTAAATTTACGCTGTTCTGCCGTTTGTTCGATATTTACAACTACAGCTTGTAAATCTTTTGCATTCTCCTCTGGCAAAGCTTTATTGGTAAACATTCCCCCGGCAAGTTCAGATCCGCTTAGAGTTCGATCAGCTGGATAAAGCTCGGCGTATAAATGCGCTTCGGGATGTATCTTCCCGTCAGTTGGTGCTTGAAACCAAGTCATCGAGCAGGAAAATGGGCATTCCAGCAAACCATCATACTTGAGGGTAACAGTTTTCAACGCTTTAGCAAGTCCCCAGCGTTGTTGTGCAGTCAGTTCAAACAAGCTACTCACTGGCTCAATTGGCGCAATCCAGACTTCATACGGGTAACGAGCGCACACTGGCACAAAGGCGATCGCATACTCATCTCGATAAATAATCCGCTTTTTTTGTGCAATCTCTTTTTGAATTAAATCTGCCAGCAAACCCCTGTGATGTTCATGGTAAAATCGTCTCTGCATTTCCAACATCCGTGCAGGAATGGGTGGTATAAAGGGATATGCATATATTTCACCATGCGGTTGGTGCAAAGTAATACCTATTTCTGCGTTCCTATTGTCAAACGGCAGCACGTACTGAATTTGCTGATTTGCTCCTAGTATCAAGGTGCGATCGCCCCAGACTTCCAACAGTAAAGCTAGGTGATCCAGTTCCAGGGAACTTAGGGATACTTGCGGATTTTGTGTAAAAACCACAGTTTCACACACTCCATTCGCAGGTAGCGTTTCTACTATGCACTTGGGTGGCTCGGATGCAGATGGCGTCATCACGGGAAAGCGGTTATCAAACACAGCTACGTCATATCTACCTGGAGGGAGTTCGGTAGGTAATTGTGAGCCGTTGGCCGATGTCAGCAGGTTATATTCTGGAGGCGGCAAAAAAGTTTGTTCTTGATGATCACTCGCATAAGCTACCCATTCACCACGCAACGGATGCCAGCGCAGATGAGAGTTTGTCTGGACTAGTTGGTTGCTGGGGCTAGTGGCGATGATAGCTTCAGCGATCGGGAATCGGCTGTATAAGGTTAGTTGACGACCGTCCGGCTTTAAAAGCTGGTGGGAGTACATAATCCTTCTTCTTAAAGAGTTACAGGTCGGATCGCCTCAATTTTTCCTTGAGGCATGCGAACTGCGTACAACAACCAGTTAGCTTGTTGAAAGATAACCGTGAACTACGCTTAGCAAAAATTGCTGGGTGTCTCAATCTTCTTAAGACTGCGCTGTAGGATAAGCTATTGAATTCTTAGCTCTTAGATCCTCCAGTAGTGATGGCTACCCACAAGTTGCAAGAATGGTACTTATTCTGGCTCGCGACATTATGGCACACTTAGCTTTAATTTGACATAAGTTTGACCGCTCAATATTAATCTTTTGAGACTGAGTTTAAAGAATTTGCACAGGCTACAATAGGCAAATTCCTTATTACTTAGGTAATTTAATGGCATGGGGGGTATTACCCCTCATTCGCCTACAGTATCATAATCTTTGTGATTCAAGTTGTCAAAAATATTATGAAAATATTTAGTTACTTACTCTGTAAAACCTGTAATTAACCTGATATTAGCATAGTAGCCTACAATAGCTTGAGATAAACAGTTATAAAAATATTTAAGAAATTAATTGAGCAAGAAAATAAAGGGAGCATTCTATTTTGGCAGATCGCCCGCACTTCGTGCCGCTTCGCTAACAGACTAATACTAAATCCGGTTTCCATAAAACCCTAATAAATTAAATAACATTTAGCCAATGATAATTAGTTAGATTTCTAATTTCTTCTTTCATTTCACTGAGAATATTACAACGCTTTACTAAGACTT
>JAESGM010000697.1_pt1 | contig 17476 bp, 17 predicted proteins | sample 9269721 | NCBI WGS metagenome assembly JAESGM01 (sample SAMN15720920, study PRJNA650825) | algae metagenome | isolation source: Komarekiella atlantica HA4396-MV6 and co-occurring heterotrophs from... | place: USA: Theobald House, Kauai, HI | collected 2009-07-29 | reverse complement strand
GGCTTGCGCGGCACGCCGGCGGTGACGATGCAGACCGAAGCGCCCTCGATCGCGTCATAGGAATTCGTGCCGGACAGCCGCGAATCGAAACCGTCAACCGGCGACGACTGGGCGAGGTCGAGCGATTTGCCCTGCGGGATGCCTTCGGCGATGTCGAACATGACGACGTCGCCGAGTTCTTTCAGTCCGATGAGATGAGCGAGCGTGCCGCCGATCTGGCCGGAGCCGATCAATGCAATCTTGGGACGCGCCATGTGGAAGAAACCCTCGAATGGAACTGCCGCAAAATCGCGGCCGCGCGGTGGTTAACCCTTCGCGCGGCAACCGACAAGAAGGCCTTTGACGAAGTTTGTCCGGCCTGCGTTTCACTCCCCTGGAATACATTATTCCAGTGAGCGCGGCCCTTGCCAAGACCCTTTTGGAAGGACTCGAAGAAATATTTTTGACGCCTTGTCCGGCCGCTATTCGGGGACTTCGAGCGAAAATCCCGGCCGGATTTTCCTGTCGCCCGTGGTGACCGAAAATCTTTCAGGTGTCGACAATACGACCGGCCTGTTCCTTGCCGTCGAGCTTGCCGTGCGGAAGCGCAAGATAGCTTTGCGAACCCATTTCGATAAGCCGCGATGCGGTACGCTCGAATTCCATCGCCTCGACGCCTTCTTCCGCGACGTAAAGCTTGTGCGGCGGCGCGTCCGCGGAGGCGATCAGCTTCACGCCATTGTCGTACAGCGTGTCGATCAAGGTGATGAAACGCTTCGCTTCATTGCGTCGCGCAAAGTCCATCACCGGCACATGATCGATGACCAGGGTGTGGAATTCGTGTGCAAGCCGCAGATAGTCCGCTGCGCCGAGCGGCCGCCCACAGAGCTCGTCGAATGAAAACCGCGCGGCACCGTGCGCGGCACGCGGAACGTGCAGCTTGTGGCCCTTCACCATGAGATCGTGTGGCGCACCGTCATGCCCGAGGGTGATGCGCGACCAGGCTGCATCGAGTTCGGCCTCTGCGGCCTCGTTTGCGGGCACATGCCAGACCTTGCCGCGCACGAGCTTTTCCAGCCGGTAATCGGTGCGTGCATCCAGCGCAAACACGTCCATGTGCGCTTCCATCTGCGCAATGAAGGGCAGAAACAGCGAACGGTTCAGACCGTTCCTGTAAAGATCCTGCGGCGCCACGTTCGATGTCGCCACCACGACCACACCGCGTTCGAACAGCCGCGTGAACAGCCGGCCGAGGATCATCGCATCCGCAATGTCGGTGACATGAAACTCGTCAAAGCACAGAAGCCACGCTTCCTCGGCAATCGCGGACGCCGCGAGAAGAATCGCATCCTCGTTGCCGGCCTCGCCATTCTTTTGCCTTGTGCGGAAATCGTGCACGCGCTCATGCACGTCGCTCATGAACTCGTGAAAGTGCGCGCGATGCTTGCGCGCGACCGGCGACGTTTCAAAGAACATGTCCATCAGCATGGTCTTGCCGCGGCCGACGCTACCGTGGATGTAGAGTCCCTTGGTCACGGCCGGCTTTGCGCTCTTGGCGAACAGCCAGCCGAGCGATGACGACTTGCGTGACAAGCGATGCTGCGCGATCCGCGCCTCCAGCGCCGACAGCCGGCGCACCGCCACTTCCTGCGCAGGATCAGGCTCGATGCGGCCCTCGGCCACCAGGGCGGCGTAACGGGCGCTGACAGTATCGAGCATGTCGGGAGATTCGTTTGCGGACGAAATGAAGCGGACGGATGCCAGCCATAGACCTCGCAGCCTGCGCAGCGCAAGCGGTCGGCAGCAGGCGCTCCCAAGGCACACGACCTTCAGCCGGTTAACGATTTTTAACCAGTAACTCAAAGCCTTGGCGCATTCCGCACATAATTCGAGCTTGGCTTTGTCGTAAAAATGCTGCATCGCAGCATTAGATGTCTAGCGTGATTCCGGCGGGCTCGGTGCCCGCCCCGTCTCGGGAGGAGATGGCCGGAGGGTCTTTCGACGCGAATGTCAGGAGGCCGATATGGATGAATTGCTGGCCGGCAACGGCACGATCCGCAAATTGTGGCTGGGTGAGACCCGGAAATACCGGGACCATTTGCTGCGCCTTGACGAGAATAGTCGCCGGCGGCGCTTTGGTGGGAATGTTTCCGATCAGCACATCCGCAATCATGTCGAAGGCACCAAGGGCTTCGACGCGATCCTGCATGGCTATTTCGTGGACGGCATTCTGCGCGGCGCCGCGGAGTTGCGGTTCCTCGGCACCCGCCTCATGAGCCGCGAAGCCGAGGTTGCCTTCAGCGTCGAGACGCCTTGGCAAAGTCATGGAATCGGCTCGGCGCTGCTGGAGCGGACCCTGCTCGCCGCGCGCAACCGCGGCATCAAGTTCCTGCATATGGCCTGCCTTGCCGACAACAAGCGCATGCAACAACTGGCGCGCAAATTCGACGCCGAATTGTCCTTCGATTTCGGCGGTGTGGTGGGCGAGCTGATGGCGCCCCGCGCAACGCCACTGTCCCTGATGCGGGAAATGATCAGCGACGGCCAAAGCGTTGCGACAGCCATGCTTGAGGCCCAGTCACAAATGCTCAAACCCGGCTAGTGTCCCGAATCCGAAGTTCGCCTGATTGTGCAGCATGCTCATTAGCGAACTTCGGATTCGCAGGACACTAGCAACGCTATGATTCTAGTGTGGTTTTGGTTCAGAAGTTCGCTTGATGGACTCGCCGCGAGAATGAAGCGAACTTCTGAACCACCACACTAGCGTTAACTCCCCGGTACCACTTCCGGCCTAGCATGAGAGGCGGAACGTTTGCGGGGATTGTCATGAGCGGCCACACCATCGCCATTCAGGTTGCCGGCCTCGGTCGCATTGAAGATCATCATGCGCATCTCCTGCGGCTGCATTATCTCGACCGCTGCCTGCATTTCGCCAGCGGCAACGACGACCGCGCCATCGACGCCCATTGCCTGCGGCTGATGTCGCAAGGAGCCATTCTGGTAGCGGCCTATATCGAGGGCACGCAGCGGGCCGGCGTCGAGATCGTTCCCGACCGCAATGCGCAGCGTGCGCAGGCCATCGTAACGGCGGAGCCCGGCTTTCAGTCTCATGCACTGATGCAGTCGCTGATCGCGCGGGCGGCGGAAGAAGCGCGCAAGCATCACTTCAGCGAAATCCACTTCCGCGGCGTCGAAGTGATGCCGGGGCAGCACGAATATCAGATCGCCCGCACCGCCTGACGGGAAACCAGCGGAAAATCGGCCTCCACGACATACGGGCCGCCGCCGACCGACGCGCGCGAGGAATACAATACAAAGCGCTCCACCCGGAACGTCAGCGGCGGAAAATATCCGCGCGCAGCCAGATAATCCGCAACCTGGCGGCTCGACGTATCGCGCAAGCGCGCCAGCGTGACATGCGGCGTGTATTTCCGGCCCTCCGGCTCCAGCCCGATACGTCGCATCAGACGCTCGTGCTCAGCCTGCAATTCCAGAAGCGACGGAGAAGACGCAACGCTAGCGACAAGTGCGCGCGGCTTGTTGCCGCCAAAGGACGACAAACTGTCGAGTCGCAGATCAAAGGGCTGACGATTGACGCGATGCAGAAGCGATGCGACTTCATGCGCGATCGATGCATCGACATCGCCGATGAAGCGCAGCGTGATGTGGTAATTTTCCGGATCGATCCAGCGTGCACCGGGCAATCCGCCCCGCGCCAACGCCAACACCTGCCCGACATCGGCAGGAATCTCGAGCCCGGTGAAAATGCGTGGCATCGAGACCCCTCCGTGAAAGTTGAACGCCGAAGCGTTAGAGAGATGGAAATGAAGAGGATTCGGTCCGCCTGCGCAAGACCTCAGCCTCCTCGCCTGGCCTTGACGCGCGTCACCAGTTCTTCCGCTTTCGGTAATATGCCTGTCACAATTCCCTTCACGCCGTCGGCATTTGGATGCATGCCGTCCTTCAGCGCAAGTTTGGTCTGGGCCGCGATGCCGTCGAGAAAGAAGGGATAGAAAACGACGTCATGTTTCGCCGCAAGTTCGGAAAAGATGCCTTCGAACGCTTTTCCATATTCCGGACCGAGATTCGGCGCCGCGCGCATGCCGGCAAACAGAACCTCGATGCCGCGCTTCCTGAGCGAGCCAAGGACGGCGTCGAGCGCTTTGCGTGTCGTCTTGGGGTCTATTCCGCGCAGCATGTCATTGGCGCCCAGTTCGACAATCACGGCGTCGGTGCCATTGGGCACCGACCAGTCGAGCCGTGCCAATCCGCCGGTGGCCGTATCGCCCGACACGCCGGCATTCTCGATCTCGACGGCAAGGCCCTTCGCCTTCAGCGCGCGCTCGAGCTGCGCCGGAAAAGAATCCTGAACCGGCAAGCCGTAGCCGGCGGTGAGCGAATCCCCAAGGGCGACGATCTTGATCGGCCGGTCGGCCGCCAGGGCCTCCGACAGACCCATAGGCAGTGCGAAAATGCCGCACAGCGCGATGACGGTAACGATCAATTTATGGACCATGCCCGAATTCTTCCCATATGAGCGGGCGGAACAAGGCTCTTTTTGATCACAATCCTTCGTCACCAAAGCGGCACTATGCATCATACGATCCCCGAAGCGGCTATTTCCCTGCAGGATGTCAATCTTTCGCTCGGCCGCGGCGCCGCCCGTGTCCACATCCTCAAAAGCATCAATCTCAATATAGGGCACGGCGAAGCGATCGGAATGGTCGGGCCGTCGGGTTCGGGAAAGTCCACCCTGCTCATGGTCATGGCCGGTCTTGAACGCGCCGACAGCGGGAAGATCGTCGTTGCGGGACAGGATTTGACCCGGCTCGATGAAGACGCCCTCGCGCGCTTCCGCGGCGGCAATGTCGGCATTGTCTTTCAGTCCTTCCATCTCATCCCGACCATGACCGCAATCGAGAATGTCGCAGTCCCGCTCGAACTCGCCGGGGCCGCAGACGCCTATGTCCGCGCCGAGCAAGAGCTCGCCATCGTCGGCCTGAAGGAACGGCTGCATCACTATCCCGCGCAACTCTCCGGCGGTGAGCAGCAACGCGTCGCACTCGCGCGTGCGCTGGCGCCCAATCCTTCCATTCTCGTCGCCGACGAGCCGACAGGGAATCTCGACGAGACCACCGGCAAACAGGTGATCGAATTGCTGTTCGCCGGTCACAGGACACGCGGCACGACTCTCGTCCTGGTCACGCACGATCCGGGACTCGCCGCGCGATGCGATCGTGTGGTGCGTCTGCGATCGGGACGAATTGACGACACTTCTGTCGCCAAGGCGGCGCGCGTATGAGCGCGATCGATTCTTGCGCTACCACGCGGCGCGCATCGCGCCTGTTGCCGTTGCGTTTCGCACTCCGCGAGTTGCGCGGCGGCCTGCGCGGCTTCTATGTGTTCATCGCCTGCATCGCCCTCGGCGTCATGGCGATTGCCGGCGTGGGTTCCTTTTCCGAAAGCCTGACCGGCGGACTTGTCCGGGAAGGCCGCACGATTCTTGGCGGAGATGTCGCCTTTTCGTTGATCCAGCGTGAAGCCAATGCCGAGGAGCGCGGCTTTCTCTCCGGCCGTGGAACGCTGTCCACAGCCGCCACCATGCGGGCCATGGCGCGCGCGTCGGGCGAACGTAGCGCTCTGGTTGAAATCAAGGCGGTGGATGCCGCGTATCCGCTTTACGGCAATGTCGTCATCGAGCCGGCGATACCGCTTTCCGATGCATTTACCGAACGCAACGGCGTGTTCGGCGCGGCGGCCGATCCGGCACTGCTGGTGCGACTGGACCTCAAGCCAGGAGAGCAGATCACAATCGGCAATGCGCGCATCGAGATCCGCGCCGCCATTCGCACCGAGCCGGACAAGCTTGCTGGCGGCATCGGCTTCGGCCCGCGTCTCTTGCTGAGCGAAGCAGGCTTGCGCGCCACCGGCCTGCTGCAACCGGGCAGCCTTGTGCGCTGGCATTATCGTGTACGGCTGCCCGACAACGACACTACCGACCGGGCCGCGGATGCTCTGGTGACTGCCGCTGCAAAGCAGTTGCCCGATGCGGGCTGGGAAATCCGCACGCGCAACAATGCGTCGCCACAGCTTGAGCGGAACGTCGAGCGTTTCACTCAGTTTCTGACGCTTGTTGGATTGACAGCGCTTCTGGTCGGAGGGGTCGGGGTTGCCAACGCGGTCAAGGGGCATCTCGACCGCAAACGCGACAGCATCGCGGCGATGAAGGCGCTGGGCGCGACCGGCGGGCGCATCTTTTCGCTTTATCTGACGCAGGTCCTGCTGCTGTCAGCGGCAGGGGCCATCGTTGGTCTTGTGGCCGGAGCTGCCTTGCCGTTTGCCATTGCCCGCATGTTCGGCGGCATTCTCCCGCTCCCGATCGAACCCGCACTGCAGCCGGTCGAGCTTGGACTGGCGCTGCTCTACGGCCTAATGACGGCGCTTGCTTTCGCGCTATGGCCGCTCGGACGTGCGCATGACATTCCCGTATCGGCGTTGTTCCGGGAGGAAGTCGCGTCCGATCACCGCTGGCCGCGCAAGAGCTATATCGCTGCGACCGCTGCCGTTGCTCTCGTCCTTGCGACGCTCGCGATCATGCTCGCCTACGATCGCCGCATCGCGGCGATCTTCGTTGCCTCAGCCGCGGCGACCTTCGTCGCACTGCGCCTGATCGCCGCGCTGATCATGTGGATTGCGCGCCGGCTGCCGCGCGCGCGAATGACGATCCTGCGGCTCGCGATCGCCAACATTCATCGACCCGGTGCGCTCACCTCGACCATCGTTCTCTCATTGGGGCTTGGCGTGGCCCTTCTGGTCACAGTTATTCAGATCGACGGCAATCTGCGTCGCCAGTTCGAGCAGGCGCTGCCCGACAGGTCGCCGGCCTTCTACTTTGTCGACATTCAGTCGGCCGACGCCGAGCGTTTCGACGCCTTTGTGAAGTCCCGCGCCGCGGACGCAACGCTGGAACGTGTGCCCATGTTGCGGGGGCGCATCGTCGCCGCGAATAGCGTCAGGGCAGACGAACTGAAGCCTCCGCCCAATGCGGCCTGGGTTCTGCAAAGCGATCGCGGCATCACATATGATGGGAAAATTCCGCCGGGCTCGCGCGTCGTGGACGGAAAATGGTGGGGACCGGACTATCAGGGGCCGCCGCTGCTTTCTTTCGAAAAAAAGATCGCCGACGGACTGAACCTGAAGATCGGCGACCCGGTCACCGTGAATGTGCTGGGCCGCAACGTTACGGCCACCGTCGCCAATCTGCGCGAGGTCGACTGGCAGAATCTCGGAATCAATTTCGTGCTGGTCTACTCGCCTGGCGCTTTCCGAGGCGCGCCGCATACGCACATTGCCACACTGACCTACCCACGCGAGTCGACACTGCAGGAAGAAACGGCGCTCCTGAAAGACATGGCCCGGGAATTTCCCTCGGTCACCACAGTGCGGGTCAAGGACGCGCTCGATGCGGTCGGCGCCGTGGTGTCGAATCTCATTCTGGCGATCCGCGGCGCCAGCGTGGTGACGTTGCTGGCTGCGGCGCTGGTTTTGGCCGGCGCGTTGGCGGCGAGTCACCACAGCCGCGTTTATGATGCGGTCATACTGAAGACGCTGGGCGCAACGCGGGCGCGGCTGATTGCCGCTTACGCCCTTGAGTATGCCTTGCTCGGGGCTGCAACGGCTCTGGTTGGCGTTGTCGCGGGGTCCCTGGCGGCCTGGATGGTGGTCGCCAGGGTCATGAACCTCACCTATGTCTGGCTTCCGGGGCCAGCTTTGATCGCAGCATGCGCCGCGCTTGGCATCACAATCGTGTTTGGGTTGATCGGTACCTATGGCGCCCTTGGTCAAAAGCCCGCCCCGGTATTGAGAAACCTGTAAAATTTGCGACATTCAGCCGCGTTTGCGGCGCGAAACTGCGACGTTCAGCGGGATTATTTTTACCGTAATCCCGTGTAACGTTGTTCGTGGTTGCCCGGATGTGACTTATAGCGTCGGCGTCCGGGTTCATTAGGGCGACAACAATTCAGAACAGGAGTTCGGCAATGTCGGACTTGAATCGTGATGCGATGGCAAATCGCTATGGCCAGGCGACCGGCACCACTACGGCGGTCGTCGATCAGGGCCTGCGGGCCCATATGCTTCACATCTACAATTACATGGTGCTTGGGCTTGCGATCACCGGCTTTGCCGCGCTCGGCATCTACATGCTGTCGATGACCGGCGATGCTGCGTCGGCGGCAAAGGTTCTGCGCAACGGCGTCGAGGTGCCAGCGCAGATTCGCGGCGGCGTGTTCCTGACGCCGCTCGGCTACGCACTGTTCGTCAGCCCGCTGAAGTGGGCGGTCATTCTGGCGCCTCTCGCCATGGTGTTCGTGCTCTCGTTCGGCATCGAACGGCTGCGGCCGCCGGTCGCGCAATTGCTGTTCTGGGCCTTCTCGGCGCTGATCGGCCTCTCGCTGGCGTCGATCTTCATGATCTACACCCAGACCTCGATCGTGCGCGTGTTCTTCATCACGGCGGCGTCCTTCGGCGCGCTCAGCCTGTGGGGCTACACCACTCAGCGCGACCTGACCGGAATGGGTTCATTCCTGATCATGGGCCTGTTTGGCGTGATCATCGCCATGCTGGTGAATTTGTTCCTGCAGAGTTCGGCGCTGCAATTCATCGTGTCGGTTGTCGGCGTGCTGGTCTTTGCCGGCCTGACCGCCTGGGACACCCAGCGCCTGAAGAACGAGTACGTCTATGGCGCGCTCGAAGGCGAAGCCGCCGAGCGCTCCGCCATCATGGGCGCGCTGTCGCTGTACCTGAACTTCATCAACCTGTTCACCCTGCTCCTGCAGTTGCTCGGACAGCGCGAGGAATAGACCGCCGGACGGCGGGTACCCGCTCCAGAAAGCCCCGGGAAACCGGGGCTTTTTGTTTGCCAGAATGGTTAAGTTCGCGCGTCCGGGCCTTCAGGACGCTGGAAAATAGCATCGCCGCTGCCTACATTCTGCGGCATCCCGGTCACCGGCCCTGCCGGCGGACCGGACTGGCCCGGCAGCGTCCGGGCACTGGAGGGAATTTCGATGTCTGACTTTGACCGGAATGTCGCCGCCCGCGGCGGCTATGCCGACCGCGCCGCCGCGATCGACGCCGGCCTGCGCGCGCACATGATCCGCGTCTACAACTATATGGCCGCGGCGGTGGCGCTCACCGGCGTCGTGGCCTTCCTGACCTTTCAGATGTCGGCCGTCACCAATGACGCCGGCGCCATCGTGGGGCTGACGCCGCTCGGCCAGGCCCTGTTCGGCAGCTGGCTGATGTGGGTCGTGATGCTGGCGCCGCTGGCGCTGGTATTCTTCCTTAGCTTCCGCATCCAGACGCTGGACGCCGGCACTGCACGGCTTCTGTTCTTCGTCTATGCTGGTATTCTCGGCATCTCGCTTGCGACGATCTTCCTCGCCTTCACGGCGACGTCGATCACGCGGGTGTTCTTCGTCTCTGCGGCGGCCTTCGGCGCGCTGAGCCTCTACGGCTACACGACCCAGCGCGACCTTTCGGCGATTGGCTCGTTCCTGATCATGGGCCTGATTGGCGTCATCATTGCGAGTCTCGTGAACATCTTCCTGAAATCGAGCGGGCTCGACTGGATCATCTCGGTCGTGGGCGTGCTGGTCTTCGCCGGCCTGACCGCCTGGGACACCCAGAAGATCAAGGAAATGTACAGCGCCTCGGACGACGCGGGCACGGCCGGCCGCAAGGCGGTGATGGGCGCCCTGTCGCTCTATCTCGACTTCATCAACCTGTTCCTGATGCTGCTGCGCCTCGCCGGCGACCGCCGCTAGGAATTTACGGCATATCCTGCATGAACGCCCCGGCCGGTGCCGGGGCGTTTTTCTTTGCTAGAATGCGCGTCATCGTCTCGCCAGCAACCTTCCCATGCCGATCACAATACGCCCCGCCACTGCCGCCGACATTCCCGCCATTGCCGCCATTTATGCTCATGCCGTTGCACATGGGACTGCATCGTTCGAACTCGATCCCCCCAGTGAAGCGGAGATGATGCAGCGGCAGAAATCGCTCCTTGATGGCGGCTTTCCCTATCTGGTCGCGGAGAATGGCGACGACATTGCGGGCTATGCCTATGCCGGTCTCTACCGGACCCGGCCTGCCTATCGCTGGACGCTGGAAGACAGCATCTATGTCGATCCCAAGGCCCAGCGCCGCGGCGTCGGCCGCCTCCTGCTGGAATGGCTGATCGTGGAATCGGAAAAGCGCGGCTACCGTCAGATGATCGCTGTCATTGGCGATTCCACATTGCAGGCGCCGTCCATTGAACTGCACCGGGCGCTAGGCTTCCGGATGGTCGGCGTACTCGAAAATGTCGGCTACAAGTTCGACCGCTGGCTCGATTCCGTGCTGATGCAACGTGAGCTGGGACCCGGGGCCGCCACCAAGCCCTGATCTAAACTACAACGCTCAGCGATTTGTCGAGGACACGCAGCACCCGCTCAAGCTCATGCCCGCGCCGCATGATCAGCCCCGTCGCCGAGATCACGCTGTACGCACCCTGCTTGCGCGAGAGCTTTAGGTTCTTTTCGATCCGGAAGATCGGCACTTCCGACGAGCGCCGGAAGATCGAAAACACCGCACGGTCTTTCATGAAATCGATGGCGTAGTCCCGCCATTCGCCCGCCGCCACCATTCGCCCGTAAAGGCGGAGGATCCGCTCCAGTTCGAGCCTGCTGAATGTCACCTGATGTTCGGGGGCGGCGGACCAGGGGCCCGGGGTCTCGCCCCCGCGAAACGAACTGGGCTCAGTATCGCCGGGCGTAAAGCTCATGCGGCGCCTCCATCCATGTGTGACAGATATATGATCGCCCCGGGCGGCCGTCATCGCAAGCATACGATGCGGCAATTCCGCATTTCTCCAACTCGTCGAAAACTGCAGCGAAATCAATCGTGCAGCGGCGGATCGGAATTCACGCCTTCGTTAAACGATCCACAATAACGCCCAAATTCGGTCCTGCGCTCGCCCCTATGGCCTGCGATATGGAGGCTTCAGGCCCGGTTCGGAGAGTTCCGGATTCCTCAGCCCCCCAGCCCCCCGGGGCTCATACGGACCGGGCCAAAGTTCCGAGTACGGTTCAATCCCCCAATGCTTTCGGGCCGGCATTTGCCGGCCCGATTTTTTTATCGCGATGTCTGCCCGATCAGCGCAGGCTGGCAAAACCCGCGCCCAGCATCGGGCCGGGGTGTTCAGGTGTGCCGCCCTGCACGATAGCAGCGGCGGCGTCGACATCTTCCGCCTTGAGATCGGCCAGCGGCACCGTCCAGCTCGCTGCCTTGCCGTTCCATTCGCCGACCTTCAGCCAGCGGCGGCTGACATTGTGATACGTGACCGAGCGGCCGTTATTCTCGCCACGGCCGATTGTCACCGGCACCGACTTCGCCATGGCGCAGAGCCAGACTTCGCCCTTGGCGTGATCGCGTTCGGAGGCGGCAACCTTGACCGTCAGCTGGTCTCCGCTGGCGGCGACAGAGACCGAAGCAAACATCGTTGTGTTGCGCGTCTGCATGATTGCGCGTTCGATCGCAGCCTTGTCGCTCCCCACAACAGCGATCGTGCCGTTCACGATGACCTGGGGAGTTGCAACCTCGCGATCGCCGCGTTTTTTCGCATAAGCCCGCTGCCGCGCAGAATAACGCGAATTCGCGAGTGTATCTTTCCAGCCGAGATAATCCCAGTAATCGACAGGGAGGGTCATCGCCACGACCGACGAGTCCTTCGCAAGCTCACCCAACAACTTGTCTGCAGGCGGGCAGGACGAGCAGCCCTGACTGGTGAACAATTCAACGACGGCCCGAACTTCAGCGCCGGTCGCGGATGCCGGCAACAGCGTCAGCCAGACAGCAGACGCGATTGACGCAATAAAGGATGGTGCTGATGGGCAGTTTCCCACGTCGTTCGCCGCGTTTAAACTGGAAGCAGGGCCTCGGACGGCCGACACGTTAGAGCCCCGACTAACCACTTGCCACTCACTTCGCAGTGAGTGGCATTACCGTTTGCAATGCGTGAATTCAGAAAACCTGATCGCCCATTGGCCGGCGTAATGCCAAGGTTTGCGGCCATCATGCCGCAAGCTGACGCAGAACGTACTGGAGAATGCCGCCGTTCCTGAAATACTCGAGCTCATCCAGGGTATCGATGCGACAGATCAGCGGCACGCGCTTGAGCGAGCCGTCGGCCATCGTGACTTCCGCGATCAGCTTCTGCCGTGGCTTCAGGTCGCCCTGCACACCACGAATGGTCACCTTCTCGCTGCCTGTCAGCCCAAGAGACTGCCAGGAGGTACCGTCCTCGAACACCAGCGGCAGCACACCCATGCCCACGAGATTTGAGCGGTGAATGCGCTCGAAGGACTGCGCGATCACGGCGCGAACACCAAGCAGGACCGTGCCCTTGGCCGCCCAGTCGCGTGAGGAGCCGGTGCCGTATTCCTTGCCGGCGAACACGACGAGCGGCACCTTTTCCTGCTTGTAACGCATGGCCGCGTCGTAGATCGGCATCTGCTCGCCATCCGGATAGTGGATGGTCACGCCACCTTCGACGCCCGGCACCATCTGGTTCTTGATGCGGATATTGGCGAAGGTGCCGCGCATCATCACTTCGTGATTGCCGCGGCGCGTGCCGTATTGATTGAAATCGACCGGCTTCACCTTGTGATCGACCAGATATTTTCCGGCCGGCGAATTGAGCTTGATCGAGCCGGCGGGCGAGATGTGGTCGGTCGTAATCGAATCCAGGAACAGGCCAAGGACCCGTGCTTCGACGACATCCTCAAGCGCGGAGGGACGCGGCTGCATGCCCACGAAATACGGTGGATTCTGCACGTAGGTCGAATTGTTGTCCCAGCCATAGGTGAGGCCACCGGTGACCGAAATCTTGCGCCAGTTGGCGTCGCCCTTGAAGACGTTCGCATACTTCTTCGCGAACAGTTGCTTGGTGACGTTCTTGCGAATGAAGGCGTTGATTTCCTTCGCGGTTGGCCAGATGTCCTTCAGGAAGACCTTCTTGCCCTTCTTGTCGACGCCGAGCGGATCCTTGAACAGATCGACCTGCATCGAACCGGCGATTGCGTAAGCGACGACGAGCGGCGGCGAGGCGAGATAGTTCGCCCGCACATCCGGATTCACGCGGCCTTCGAAGTTGCGATTGCCCGACAGGACAGCGGCGGCGACCAGATCGTTCTCATTGATGGCTTTGGAAATGTCTTCCGGCAGCGGGCCTGAATTGCCGATGCAGGTCGTGCAGCCATATCCGACGAGATTAAAGCCGAGCTTGTCGAGATCCTTCTGCAGGCCGGACTTGGCGAGATATTCGCCGACGACCTGCGAGCCGGGCGCAAGGGATGTTTTCACCCACGGCTTCGCGGTGAGGCCCTTCGCGGCGGCCTTGCGGGCCAGCAGGCCGGCGCCGATCATCACGCTCGGATTTGAGGTGTTGGTGCAGGAGGTGATCGCCGCGATCACCACATCGCCATGACCCAGATCGTGCTTGCGGCCGGCGACCGGCGCACGCTTGCCGATTTCCGCAGCCTTCTTGAACTCCTTGTCCATCGCCTGCGCAAATTCGGCCTTCACAACCTTGAGCGCGACGCGATCCTGCGGGCGCTTCGGACCGGCGAGCGACGGCACGACCTTGCCAAGATCGAGCTTGAGCACATCGGTGAAGAACGGGTCCTTTGTGGTCTTGGTCAGATACATGCCCTGCGCCTTGGCATAGGCGGCAACGAGCTTGACGCGCTCCTCCTTGCGACCGGTGTCGCGCAGGAATTTCACGGTCTGCTCGTCGACCGGGAAGAAGCCGCAGGTCGCGCCATATTCCGGCGCCATGTTGCCGATGGTCGCACGATCGGCAATCGAGAGGTCGAGCACGCCGGGGCCGAAGAATTCCACGAACTTGCCGACCACGCCACGCTTGCGCAACATTTCGGTGACGGTGAGCACGAGGTCGGTCGCGGTGACGCCTTCCTTCAGCTTGCCGGTCAGCTTGAAGCCGATCACTTCCGGCAGCAGCATGGAGAGCGGCTGGCCGAGCATCGCCGCTTCCGCCTCGATGCCGCCGACGCCCCAGCCGAGCACGGCAAGGCCGTTCACCATCGTGGTGTGCGAGTCGGTGCCGACCAGCGAATCCGGATAAGCGACTTCGTTGACCGTCTTGCCGTTGACCTTGAGCTTGGTCTTCGCCGTCCAGGTAACCTGCGACAGATATTCGAGATTGACCTGGTGGCAGATGCCTGTGCCGGGCGGCACCACGCGGAAATTGTTGAACGCCTTCTGCGCCCATTTCAGGAAGCGGTAGCGCTCCTGGTTCTGCTTGTACTCTTCATCGACGTTCTTCTTGAAAGCGGAATTATCACCGAAGAAGTTGACGATGACCGAGTGGTCGATGACCAGATCCACCGGGACCAGCGGGTTGATCTTCTCGGCATTGCCGCCGAGCACCTTCATCGCGTCGCGCATCGCAGCAAGATCGACAACTGCCGGAACGCCGGTGAAGTCCTGCATCAGGACGCGCGCGGGGCGGAAGGCGATTTCGCGGTCGGAGGCTTTTTTCTTCAGCCAGGCCGCAACCGCCTGAATGTCTTCCTTGGTAACTGTGCGACCGTCTTCGTTGCGCAGCAGATTCTCCAGCAGCACCTTCATCGAGAAGGGCAGCCGCGAGATGCCCTTGAGCCCGTTCTTCTCGGCGATAGGCAGGCTGTAATAGGCGTAGGTCTTGGTGCCGACCTTGAGCGTGCGGCAACATTGGAAGCTGTCGAGCGAAGTCATGAATCTGGTTCCTGTCCCATCGGTCCGAGCATTGGCCGATTCGATCTAATGCATTGAAATCGCATCACGTTTCAAGCGCGAGGGGCCGCGCAGGGAATCTACCAAGAAGCGGTCTAAGGTGCGGCTTATAGGGTCTTTTTTAGCCGTCTGCCATATGAACAAAAGCATTCAACAACGTGACAGAACCGGCATAAGAAGGCCGGAGCGCCGCGCGGGACCAAATTCAAGTGGCTGGGACATCTAAGCTTTCAGGCACCGACCTGACCTGCTGGCGTGGCGGCCGCGAGGTCTTTCGCGATGTCAGCTTCCAGGTTGCGTCCGGCGAAGGCCTGCTCCTCACCGGACGCAATGGCGCCGGCAAATCATCGCTGCTGCGCATGATCGCCGGTTTGCTCCGCATCGCGGGCGGACGGCTCGACTTCATGGGCGGGAGCGACGACCACGAGATTTCCGAACAGGCGCACTATCTCGGCCATCTCGACGCCTTCAAGCCGTCATTGACGGTGCTGGAGAACCTGGCCTTCTGGATCAGCTATCTGGGCGGCGATGGGCGGCCGGAGACCGCACTGGAGTCGGTCGGGCTCGGATCGCTTGCACATCTGCCGGCCGGCTATCTGTCCGCCGGGCAGAAGCGGCGGTTGTCGCTCGCCCGGCTTGTCGCCATTCGGCGGCCACTCTGGCTGCTGGATGAGCCGACCGCAGCTCTGGACGCTGCGGCTCAGACGATGCTGCTCGATCTGATGCGGCAGCATCTGGCCTCGGGCGGCCTCCTCGTCGCGGCCACCCACCAGGCCCTCGATCTGCAACCCGTTCGCGAATTGCGCCTGGGGGCGCCGGCATGAACGCACTCCCGGCTCTCTTCCTGCGCGACCTGCGCGTCGCCGTCCGGGTCGGCGGCGGCGCCATGATCGGCGTGCTGTTTTTCCTCGCCGTCGTGACACTGATGCCCTTCGCAATCGGGCCGGATCTTCCGCTCCTGCAGCGCATTGGTCCCGCAATCCTCTGGATCGGCGCGCTGCTGGCGAGCCTGCTGGCGCTTGACCGCCTGCTGTCGGCCGATCTGGAAGACGGTTCGCTCGATCTTTTGCTGATGAGCGGCACGCCGCTCGAGCTTGCGGTCGCGGCGAAGGCGCTGGCGCACTGGCTCACTACCGGCCTGCCGCTTGTTATCGCCACGCCTGTTTTCGCGCTTTTCCTCAATCTCGACCTGGCCGCCACCGGCGCGGTCGCACTGACGCTGCTGGCCGGCACGCCGGCGCTGACCTTTATCGGGCTGATCGGGGCCGGACTGACCGTGACCCTGCGCCGCGGCGGTATCCTGCTCAGCGTGCTGGTCTTGCCGCTGGCGATCCCGGTGCTGATTTTCGGGGTGGCCGCCTCCAACGCCGCTATCGTCGGGCCGCTGCCCTTCGGGACGCCCTTCACGATTCTTTGCGCCCTGACGCTGGTTAGCCTGGTGGTTGGACCATTTGCCGCGGCTCTGGCATTGCGGCATGGACAGGAGTGACGGGGCAGCCTTGACCCGAAGGCCGGCAATTGGCCTTGATGCCGCCGAACATTATGGCTGGCTGAGGCGACCAAAGCCGGTGAAGCGTATCCGGCGTGAGAAAAGCTTATGGGTCTGATCGATCTTGCCAATCCGTCGCGGTTCCTCGCCTTCACGGACCGCGCTTTGCCGTGGCTGATTGGCGTGACCGCCCTGACATTTGCCGCCGGCCTTTATCTGGTGTCGCTGGCGCCCGACGATTATCAGCAGGGCGCCACGGTGAAGATCATGTTCATTCACGTGCCCGCGGCCTGGCTTGCCATGTTCGGATGGACGGTGATGACGATCTCGGCGCTGGGCACGCTGGTCTGGCGGCATCCGCTTGCCGATGTCGCGGCGAAGGCTGCAGCGCCCATTGGCGCGGCTTTCACGCTGCTCTGCCTGATCACAGGCTCGCTCTGGGGCCGTCCGATGTGGGGCACCTACTGGGTGTGGGACGCGCGCCTGACCTCGGTCTTCGTTCTCTTCCTGATGTATCTCGGCGTCATCGCGCTGTGGCGCACAATCGATGAGCCGACCCGCGCCGGACGCGTGGTGGCGATCCTGACACTGGTCGGCGCGATCAACATTCCGATCATCAAATACTCGGTCGAGTTCTGGAACACGCTGCACCAGCCGGCCTCGGTGATGCGGCTGGACGGGCCGACGATCCACGCCTCGATCCTCGTTCCGCTGCTGGTCATGGCCATCGCTTTCACGCTGCTCTTCGTCACGCTGCATTTCGCCGCCATGCGCAATGAAATCCTGCGGCGTCGCGTGCGCACGATGCAGCTGATGCAGGCGCAAGCCGCGCCGGGACACTGAATATAGGCCACCAGGATATGGATCTCGGACCCCACGCCGCCTTCATCGTTCTGTCCTACGCGACCGCAATCATTGTGCTGGCGGCGCTGGTCGCATGGATCTGCCTCGATCATCGCGCGCTGAAACGCACCTTGTCCGCGCTGGAGAAGCAGGGCGTGACGCGCCGCTCCGACGGAATGCCGCGATGACGGCCGCGACCGAAACGACCGCGAACCGGCGGCGGACATTCCTGCTGCTGATTCCGCTGATCGTGTTTCTTGCACTTGCGGCCCTGTTCTTCTTCCGGCTTGGCATCGGCGACCCCAACCGCATTCCGTCCGCCTTGATCGGCCG
>JAESGM010000696.1_pt1 | contig 17486 bp, 19 predicted proteins | sample 9269721 | NCBI WGS metagenome assembly JAESGM01 (sample SAMN15720920, study PRJNA650825) | algae metagenome | isolation source: Komarekiella atlantica HA4396-MV6 and co-occurring heterotrophs from... | place: USA: Theobald House, Kauai, HI | collected 2009-07-29 | reverse complement strand
AGGAATCCTTGGCGCGATCGCGTTCCGCAGTGGCTTCCTCGACCGCTGCCTGACCCGCTTCGTAACCAGCTTTCAGGCTCTGCACGTTCTGTTCCGCTTCCGACAGCGCGGCACGGCGCCTCGCCACCTCGTACTCGTATGGCTGCGCGTCGATGCGGAACAGAACATCACCTTGCTTGAGCGGCGCATTGGCCGTAACGGGCACGTCGACGACGCGTCCCTTCACGTCAGGCATGATCGGCGTGGTGGCAAAGTAGATGCGCGCGTTGTTCGTGAACGGGTGGTTGTAGTTCATCACGAGCATGATGAACCCTATCAGGAAGATGCCGCCGAGCGCGGCGGTCGGAAGCGTCCACTTGTTCACGGGTATGCGAAAGATCTTGAAGATCGCGATGCAGATCGCCGTGTAGGTGAGGATGAGCAGGAGTTCCATCAGCGCCCTCCGGCCTTGAGGCGCGCTTCCATCTTGGCGATGCGCGCTTCGAGAGCTTGCAGGGAAGCAGCGTCGCCCTCATTGGCGGATTGAACGCCCCAGCCGCGATCGGGCCGGTACAGCATCGCCCAGATCCAGAGGAACGGCCAAATCGCGTGCAGGGTGAAGAGACTTACCCAACCCGCCGCGTGTATGGCGTCCTGGTGCGGATGATTGCGATGCTTGGCGATTTCGTAGGGGACGTCGTGAATTGCGATGATGCCGTAGAAGAGCGTGATCAGCACGAACACCAGAAGGCCGAGGGCGAAGTAATTGAGGAAGGTGTCGAAGTCGATGTCGCTTCGCACCAGGAGCACGATGCCGCTCGCAACGAGCGCGAGGGCCACCACCGCGACGAGAGCCCACTTCCAGAACCAAAAATGCGAGAGTTTGGAGTCGAGCACCCGGTCGCGGGGCGTTTGCGAAATGCGCGTGTCGTCGGCTTCTGGCTCGAATGACTCGACGTTGGACTGCAGCATCGCGCACCTCGCCGCGAACACTTCAGATCTCTGCCGGCAGTCGCATTCCCCGATGCATAACGTGCGTTGCATGCTCGGCAATACCAGTCTGTGTAATGCGGATGGCAGTCTCATACAAATCGATTTGTCGCGACGCCGCTTAAAGAACATTCACCCTAATGCGCAGTGTAATGATTGACGGCGGTGGAGATGCGGGTGTGATGTTGCCAGGCAAGGTGTTCGTCCCAACGAGGGAAGCGCCATGGCTAGCTCCACGCATGCTGTCGAAAGAGAGCCGCCGCCGATAGCCGCCAACCTTACAGCGTTCAATGACGCCTGGGCCTACTGGACCGATGCCTGGCAGCGGTCGCTACTGTATTGCGACGTGATGCGACAGCGCAGCGGGCAATACGCCGAGCATGTCGCCAAGACGGCGCCCCACGTTCTCAAGTTCGACTGCGAGCTGGTCATGGACGGACGCGAACTCGAGCGGCCGGTCAATTACCTGCTCGCGCGCGTGAAGCCCCCTGCGGGCAGCAGCATCGATCTGACGAAGCGTCCGTTCGTCATCGTCGACCCGCGCGCCGGCCACGGTCCGGGCATCGGTGGGTTCAAGGCGGACAGCGAGCTAGGCGTCGCGTTCAAGGCCGGCCACCCTTGCTATTTCATAGGCTTCCTGCCCGAGCCGGTTCCCGGACAGACAATCGAGGATGTCACGCGCGCAGAAATTGCATTCATCGAGCGCGTCGTCGCCATGCATCCAGAGGCTGACGGCAGACCTGCTGTAATCGGCAACTGCCAGGCGGGCTGGGCCGTGGCCATGGCAGCCAGCCTGCGGCCGGATCTGTTCGGGCCGCTCATCCTTGCCGGCTCGCCGCTATCGTACTGGGCCGGCGTGCACGGCGAGAACCCCATGCGCTACACCGCCGGTCTGCTCGGGGGAAGCTGGCTCACTGCGCTGGCCGGAGATCTAGGCAACGGCAAGTTCGACGGCGCGTGGCTGGTGGCCAACTTCGAGAACCTCAATCCGGCGAACACGCTCTGGTCGAAGCAGCACAACCTCTACGCCAAGATCGACACGGAGGCGCCGCGCTACCTCGAATTCGAGCAGTGGTGGGACGCTCACATCTTCCTCAACGCCGAGGAGATGCAGTTCATCGCCGACGAGCTGTTCATCGGCAACAAGCTTTCCGAGGGGAAGATCGTAGCCAGCGATGGCAGCAGATTCGACATGCGCGCCATCAAATCCCCGGTCATCGTCTTCTGCTCCAAGGCGGACAACATCACCCCGCCGCCGCAGGCGCTGGACTGGATACTCGACCTTTACGACAGCGAGCACGAGATCAGGGCCTACGGTCAGACCATTGTCTATGTCGTGCATCCCTCCATCGGGCATCTGGGAATCTTCGTCTCCGGATCGGTGGCGAAGAAAGAGCACGGCGAGTTCGCCAGCAATATCGATCTCATCGATGTCCTGCCGCCGGGCCTGTATGAGGCGGTGCTCGTGCCAAAGCAGGACGTGCAACGGGCAAGCGACTTCGTTGCGGGCAACTACATGGTGCGCTTCGAGACGAGGACCCTAGCCGACATTCGCGCGCTCGGCGGCAACGACGCCCGCGACAATCGCATGTTCGAGGCGGTTGCCCGCGTGTCCGACATCAATCGCGGGCTGTACCGGCTTTTCCTGCAGCCCTACTTCCGCGCCTGCTCGAGTGAAGCTTCTGCGGATGCATTGCGCCGCCTGCATCCCCTGCGCCTGCAGTACGAGATGTTTGCACCGCAAAGCCCGTTGATGCGGCCGCTGCAAGCAGCGGCAGGCTACGTGAGCCAGCATCGCACCCCGGTCCCGGCCGATAATCCCTTTTGGCAGGCGCAAGAAATGTTCTCAGGCTGCATCGAGAGCTGGCTCAACGCCTACCGTGACTGGCGCGACCAGACGTACGAGATGATGTTCACCGCGATCTACGCTTCCCCCGTGATGCAGGCGGCATTGGGGCTCGGCGGGGTCGACGAAATCAAGACGAAGCGCAATGCGGCTCACGATGAGCTCGTCAATCAGCGCATCAACGAACTTCGCCGCCGTATAGCCGAGGGCGGCCCGCGCGAGGCGGCGATCCGCGCACTCATCTATGTTCGCTGGCCCGACGGGGTCTTCGATGAGCGCGGCTTCAATTTCCTGAGGACCATGCGCCATAGCACCGGCAAGAGCATGTCACTGGCAGAATTCAAGCAGACGGTGCGCGAGCAGTTCTTCATGCTGCTTATCGACGAGCGCCGCGCGGTGGAGGCAATCCCCGTGATGCTCGCCCGGGATCCGGGCCTCGCCGAGCGCCTGCGTTCCGTGTTGCGTCGCATGCTCGAGACGCTGGGCCCCGCCAGCGATGCCGCGCAGTCCCGCCTGGCCGAAATTCAGGCACTCGTGGATCACGCCGAGGAGCACGGTGCGCATGACGCTCCGCGGCACGTTCACACGCCTTCGCGGCCACCTAATGAAGTAGCGCGACGATCGAAGCACTGAACGTCCTTGATGCAGTCGAGTAGGTGTCATGACAACCACCCTCTTGCGACCGAAGGAATTGGAGCAGCTCGCCATGGAAGCGGAGCTGCACGACATGGAGAAGGAAGAGGCGCTGAAGGCCAAGAAGAAGCAGGCCGAGCACGATCTGCGCGAGGCCTTCATGAAGCGGAAAGTGGCGCCGGAAGCTGTCGAGCGCATAAATCAAGCCGTGAGCGTGGCCGCCCAACGCGGCGAGCATCAGATACAGGCGATAACGTTTCCGTGCAGCTTCTGCACGGACGGCGGCCGAAGGATCAACATCGCCGACCCCGAATGGCCGATGAGCCTGCAGGGGTTTGCGAAGAACGCGTACGACTTCTTCGAGAAGGAGTTGCGCCCGCTAGGCTACAAGCTCCACGCAGAGATCATCAGCTATCCCGGTGGGATGCCGGGCGAGGCGGCTCTGTTCCTGAAATGGTAACGGCCACGGATCTGTGCCCCCCACAAGGATTGGCGTGATGATCAGAAAAGCAGAGGTGTCGCGACTGCGCGATACCGATAATCAGGACAAGTACGAGCGGCTTCTCGCCGCAACGCGTGGCCTTGAGCCACTTTCAACCGCGGTTGCCTACCCTTGCGAGGAGGGCGTCCTGCAGGCGGTGGTCGACGGTGCCCAAGCGCGCCTGATCGCCCCCATTCTCGTCGGCCCGGAAGAGAGAATCAGAAGCTTGGCCAACAAGGCTGGGATCAATGTCGCGCAGTTTGAAATCGTCGATGCACCGCATAGCAATGTGGCCGCGGAAGCAGCCGTCGAACTCGTCCGTAAAGGGCGCGCAGAGCTGCTCATGAAAGGCAGTCTGCATTCCGAGGAGATACTCGGCGCCGTCACCAGACGGGACACCGGACTGCGCACCGGCAGACGCATCAGCCACGTCTTCGTCATGGATGTTCCGACTCATCCCGACACGCTCTTCATCACCGACGCGGCCGTAAACATCTCGCCCGACCTCATGGCCAAGCGCGATATCGTGCAGAATGCCATCGATTTTTATGCAGGTCTCGGGCTTGGGGTACCGAAGGTTGCCATCCTCTCGGCCGTCGAGAAAGTAAACCCCGACATTCCTTCGACGATCGAGGCGGCCGCGTTGTGCAAGATGGCAGACAGGGGCCAGATTAACGGCGGCATCCTCGATGGCCCGCTGGCGTTCGACATTGCCGTGAGCCCGGAGGCGGTGCGGATCAAGGGCATCGAGTCACCCGTCGCCGGGCACGCGCAGGTTCTCGTCGTTCCGGACCTAGAAGCTGGCAATATGCTTGCCAAGAACTTGACCTTTCTCACTAAGGCCGACGCGGCAGGCGTCGTGCTCGGAGCACGCGTTCCTATTATATTGACGTCGCGCGCGGATAATCGGCGCACACGAATCGCATCGTGCGCCGCTGCCATGCTGCTCGCGCACAATCGCCGAGCCACCGCGCCTGTGCGGAGCTGAGCCATGCTCGAATCCATTCTCGTGCTGAATGCGGGGAGTTCGAGCATAAAGTTCCAGGTGTTCGCGGTCGGCGCCCAAGATCGACTCACCCGTCAACTTCGAGGACAAATCGGCGGTATCGGGATTCGGCCAACAATGACTGCCGACATCGAAGGGCAGAGCCCGATCGCGGCAACGTGGTCGACGAACGAGGTCGGCGACATCCCATCAGCGATCGATCGCATGACGGTATTTCTTCGACAGCACATGGACGGCCGGTTGCCGGCGGTCGTCGGTCATCGGGTTGTGCACGGCGGCCACGAGTTTGTCGAGCCGACCGTCGTTGACGACGAGGTATTGGCTCGCCTGCACCGCCTGGTGCCGTTGGCGCCGCTACATCAGCCGAACAACCTCGCACCGATCCGCGCGATTCTGAAGCGGCGGCCGCACGTTCTGCAGGTGGTGTGTTTCGACACGGCTTTCCACCGCGGCCACCCCGAAGTGGCCGACCGCTACGCCGTTCCTGAATCTCTCTACGCACAAGGCGTGCGGCGCTATGGTTTTCACGGGCTCTCCTACGAATTCATCGCGCAGCGCTTGCGTGAGTCCGCTCCAGATATCGCCCGCGGCCGCGTCGTGGTCGCTCACCTCGGCAGCGGCGCCTCGATGTGCGCGCTCGTTGACGGCAAGAGCGTGGACAGCACGACGGGGTTCACCGCGCTGGATGGCTTGCCTATGGGAACGCGGCCGGGTCAGCTCGACCCAGGTGTCGTCCTGCATCTCATGAGCGAGAAGAACATGGACGCCAAGGAAATCGAGCGATTTCTCTATTCGGAATGCGGTCTGAAAGGTCTTTCCGGCATCAGCAGCGACGTACGCGATCTGCTGACCAGCGATGATCCGCGCGCGAAGCGGGCGCTTGACTATTTCACCTACCGTGTTGCGGTTTCGACCGGCATGCTCGCAGCGGCCATGAGCGGAATCGATGCCTTCGTTTTCACGGCCGGCATCGGTGAGAACTCGGCGGAGATCCGCGAACGGGTGGCCCGACGACTCGCCTGGCTGCATCTGCAGCTTTCCCCTGGCGCCAACGCGGAAGGCGATTTGACCATCTCCAGCGAGCGTTCGCGCGTCGTATGCATGGTCATCCCAACCGACGAGGAGCGCATGATCGCGGCGCATTCGCTGCGCGCGTGGCGCCACCACTCTCGCTCACAGCTGCAGGAGAAGCGCGCGTGATCGATCTGGCTTCGCTGACGCTTCTCAAAGGAAAGAAGGCGCTTGTCACCGGGATCGCCAACGATCAGTCGATCGCCTGGGGGTGTGCGAAGGCTTTCAAGGCGTTCGGCGCCGACCTCGCGGTCACCTACCAGAGCGAAAAGGCTAAACGCTTCATCGACCCGCTGGCCAGCGAAATCAAAGCTTCGATTTATATGCCGCTCAATGTCCACAAGCAGGATGAGCTCGAGGCAGTATTCAATGCTATCAGCAAAAAGTGGGGTCGGCTCGACATCGTGCTGCACTCAATCGCCTTTGCACCAAAGGAAGATCTGCAGGGGCGCGTCGTGGATTGCTCCAAGGAGGGCTTCCTCACGGCCATGGAGCTATCGTGCTGGTCGTTCATAGGAATGGCCAAACTTGCCGAACCTCTTATGAGGGAGGGCGGCACGCTCTTCACCATGACGTACTACGGCTCGCAGATGGTGGTCGAGAACTACAACATCATGGGACCGGTCAAGGCGGCGCTGGAGGCTACAACGCGTTATATGGCGGCGGAACTCGGCCCTAAAGGCATAAGGGTGCACGCGATCTCACCGGGTCCCTTGAAGACCCGCGCTGCGTCGGGTTTGAGCGAGTTCGAGAAGCTGCTCAAGAAGGCCGAAGCGAAGGCGCCGAGCCGCAGCCTGGTTTCCATTGACGATGTTGGAGTGGCGGTCGCCTTCCTCGCCATGAACGGCGCTAAGCTCATCACCGGCGAGACTCTCTACATCGATGGCGGCTACCACATCATCGATTGAACCGTGCGTCGGGCGCATCAAAACACGTCGGGTATGAACCTCATCGCGTGATCTGACGCGCCGCCTCTGCCCAGGTGCCGCTTGGGTAGCTTGACCGTTTCATGCCGGACGTCCTCATAGGGAATCTTGCTGAGAAGATGTGTGATGACGTTCAAGCGCGCTCGGCGCTTGTCGTCGGAGCGGGCCGCATACCAGGGAGCCCACGGCGTGTCGGTCGCGTCGAACATGTCGTCTCGCGCCTTGGTGTAATCGTCCCAACGGGAATAGGATTTGAGGTCCATCGGTGACAGCTTCCAGGTCTTTCGGCCGTCGTCGATGCGCTCCTTCAGCCTTTTGGTCTGCTCCTCCGGGCTAACCTCAAGCCAGTACTTCAGCAGGACAACACCGGAGTCGATGATGGCCTTTTCGACATTGGGCACAATATCGAGAAAGCGGCGTGCCTGTGCCTCCGTACAGAAACCCATGACGCGTTCAACCCCGGCACGATTGTACCAACTGCGATCGAAGATCACGACCTCTCCGCCGGCTGGCAGATGGGGCAGGTACCGCTGGATGTACATTTGCGACTTCTCGCGCTCAGTTGGCGCCGGTAGCGCGACCACGCGGAAAATGCGCGGGCTTACCTTTGCGGTGATGGCCTTGATAACACCACCTTTTCCCGCGCCGTCGCGGCCCTCGAAGAGGATGCAGATCTTCTGGCCCGCGTGGCGCACCCACTCCTGGAGCTTGACGAGTTCGACGTGCAGCTCGCGCAGTTCCGCTTCGTACGCCTTGCGCTTGAGTTTTCCTCCAGCGCCGCCGTCATCGACTGGATCGTCGGCGGGATGATCGTGCGGGTGCTTCTTTGCGTCTCCATCCATTGGCATCGGACACCTCGGCGGTTCGGCGTCCCCGGTAAGAAATTGGGTCATTCATGCCAAGCCTACAAGTGGATTGACCCGCGGCGAAAACCTTCTCGCGGACAGCGATTAGCAGATTCAATTCTCATAAATGAGGACGCGACCAGGGCCCATGTTCGAGCGAACGCCGAACGCTCAAGTTCGCGCTCGGGCGCTTCGGCCATTTGATGAGCTTCGAACCTCGCGGAGTATCTAATCGCTATCGGCCGTTCATTACATCTGCGTGGCGCTGCGAACCGACGCCCGCTTTAGCTCTTGACAGCAAGTTGATAGTTCGTCCGCTTGGAGGTGGTGTGCGGCCGTGGCCGCGCGATCATTCGTGCCCCTGTCCGCAAGCGACTACAACGTCCGCAAACTCGGCAAAGCGCTGACGTCGATGAACGGCGCAAATACATGCCTGGTGCAGGACGCGAGGCATGCGAGTGGTGACCCGATTTCTCGTCGTTTCGCTCCCTACCCGCCCCATTCGTCTGACGATGTGTCGACCAATTGTCGACCATGTTTTTCGACTGACTGAGCCGATGCAGGCAGTAATGGCAGGGCAAGTGCAAAGCCGACGTTCTCCGCAGCATCGGTAGGCTGTTCGGTGCTTGACACTTCAGGCGCATAGCGTAATTTAACCATATGGTGGAACGAGAAAGCGCTCAACTAGACCGCGTTTTTCACGCCCTCGCCGATCCGTCGCGGCGAGCCATCCTCGGTCGCTTGGCGGACGGAGAATGCAGCGTCAGCGAGCTCGCCAAACCGTTTCCGATGTCTCTTGCGGCGGTGTCAAAGCATGTGCGGGTGCTGGAAGAGTCCGGTCTCGTGAGACGGACCGTGCAGTGGCGGACGCACACCTGCAGTCTCAACGCCCGTCCTTTGGCGGCGGCTCAGAAGTGGCTCGTCTTCTACGAAGGTTTCTGGGCGGAGCGTTTCGATGCTCTCGATGAGCTCTTCCGCGCAAGCAAAAAAATAACAAAAAAATGAGTGGTGACCGAGACCTCGCCTTCAAGCGTCGGATTCCCGGCCAGCCTCACCAAGTGTACGACGCCTGGACGCGGCCCGAGGTCATGCGTCGATGGCTTGCACCTGGTGCTAACAAGGTGCTCGAAGCGAGCACTGACGTACGTATCGGTGGACGCTTCCGCATCCGGTCCGTTGCGCCGGATGGCACGATGCACACCATCGATGGAGCCTATCGGGAACTCGATCCTGGCCGGCGCATCGTCATGACTTGGAGCTACTCTGGTCCCGTGGAACTGCTGTGTGAGATGGAGACCCTGCTCGCGGTGGATCTCACTCCCCTAGGGGACGACGAGACGGAAATGACCGTCACGCAGACACGGATTGCCACACTCGAAGCCGCAGCGGCTTATAGCGAAGGCTGGCCAACCTGCTTCGCCAAGCTCGAAGGTGCGTTTGCATCAAAAAACAACAATGACAAGAAAAAGCATGCGTAGGGGGAACGTCTGGTGTCCGTTGGAAAGATCGTTCGCGCACAGCCGCGTTGGGTAGCGGCGTGGTTCACTCTTGATGCAGTCTTGGCCCTGGCGCCGCCGCTCTACTGGGCCTTCGACGGCGAAAGCGAGCCAATCCTTGGGGTGCCGGCCGCCATTCTCTATTTCCTCGCGATTGCAACGTGCATCACGATGAGCATCGTTGCCGCCTACATGGCTGAAGATCGCGGCAGGGAGATCGGCTGATGCTCATTACCTTTGGCTGCATTGCTGCCTTCTTCGCCGTCATCGTCATCATCCTGCAAGCCAGCGGAATACGTGATCGCAGTTTCACCGAATATGCCGTGGGCGGCCGCGCCTTCGGCGCCAACTACCAGGCGATGTCGTTTCTCAACACGTGGTATCCGGGCGCAATGTTCACCGCCTTCGGCGGCATGGCTGCTAGTGCGGGTGTCATCTCCTTCTACGTTCTGTCATACAGCCTACTCACCGTCGTACTGATGTACTTGATGGCAAGGCCGGTGTGGGTGTGGGGTAAGGCTTTCGACCTACGCACGCAGCCGGACCTCCTGGCGCTGCGCTTTGACTCCCGCCACATCAAGACCATTGCCGCAGTCATTGGCATCGTGTCGGGCATCCCGTGGCTCGTGCTTGGCATGCAGGCTCTCGGGACCCTATTCCAGCATATGTCGCTGGGTACGCTGTCGTTCTCGCAGGCGGTAATCGTCGGCGTTGCAGTCATCGCCCTGCGGCAGATCTGGACTGTGCGCATGGGCATGCGCGGCGTGGTCATATCCGACATGGCCCAGGGCATCGTCGCCTACATTGTCGGCAGCGCCGTGCTCATCGGTCTCATCATCTGGATGGTCAGCGCGCGGGAAATAAACTTCGACGATCTCAACCAGAGCATGTTCTCTATTCCCAGCATCGGGTCCAAAGAGGGGCCGCTGTATCTCTTCAGTCTGGTCCTCACTGGCGCGATCGGTGGATGGTGCTGGCCGTATATTTTCGTGAGGCTGTTCACAGCCGATGGTGTGCATAGCCTCAAGAAGTCCGCAGCAATCGCCGTGCCGCTGTCGCTAGTGTTCTGCGGCGCACTGCTGATCTTTGGCATGCTCGGCTCGCAGATCCCCGGCGTTGCTGCGCATCCCAATGATGTTTGGTTCATCGTCAGCCAAACCGCGGGCGGGCTGTGGCTGCTTGGCCTTGCCGGAGTCATCGTCCTCGCCGCGTCCATGGGGCACACGGACGGCAATATCCAGGCGACCGGCGCTCAGATTGCCAACGATCTAGTCGGCAACTATTGGGACCTCAACCAGCGACAGCTCATCGTAATTGCCAAGGTGGGGATGCTCGGTCTGACCCTCTTGTCGTCGTGGTTGGCGTGCCTCGAGCTGCCGGCGCTTTTCCAACTGGCGGTGCTGGCTTATCAAGGCATCATCCAACTCGCCGTTCCGCAATTCCTCGGTATCTTTTGGCAGCGCGGAAGCAAATACGGAGCCATCGCCGGCATGGTTGCTGGGTTCGCGGTGGCCATGACTCTCGAGCTCATCCACTCTGGATATCTCCCCTGGGCTTATGGGCTCACGTCAGGCGCAATTGGTCTTGCCGTCAATCTGGCGATCTATGTCGCCGCTGCTTATCTCATACCGCAGTCACAAGTAGAGCGGCGACGGGTTGAAACCCTGTTCGCGATGGCCAACGAGCAGCGCGCCTCTGGTTTCGATCCTGTCAAGCCCTCATCACTGATGGCCTAGAACGCGAAAGGAGCACCGATGGACCCAGACGAGCTTTATTCCGAAAGCCATCGCGATATTCAGGAGTGTTATGGGCAGCGCGGCTTGGCAGATCGCACGGTCGAGGCGATCGTCCATTCGACCTTAACGGAGCAGGATATCGCATTCATCGTCGAGCGAGATTTCTTCTTCCTTTCGACTGTCGATTCAGACGGGCACCCTACCGTGTCCTACAAAGGCGGCGCGCCTGGCTTCGTGAGGGTCGAGGACAACGAGCTGGTATTTCCCTGCTATGATGGAAACGGGATGTTCCTGTCGATGGGGAACATTACTGCTGAGGCAAAAGTTGGTCTGCTCTTTATGGACTTCGAGCGACCGCGGCGTTTGCGCGTACAGGGGGCGGCGCGCCTAGACGAGACATCGGCACGCGACGCATTTCCCGGCGCCATCTTTCTTGTGCGGGTTGCGCCGCACCAGATCTTTGTCAATTGCCCTCGATACGTTCACAAATATGCGAGGGTTCAGACCTCCAAATATGTACCCAATGAAGGAGGCATCGCACCTCTTGCGCAATGGAAGCGGCTGCCGGTGGTGCAGGACGTCCTTTCGCCTTGCGATCAAGCGGCGGCGCAGCAGGCAGGCCTGATCTCGTTAGAAGACTACGGCGCGAAGGTAGAGGCGGGTGAGGGCTGAACCTTTGGGGGCTTCGTCCCAATGAACGAACCCGCTTTCGCGGGAGAGCGCTGCGCGCGAGGGGGCAGATCCAGCAACTCACGATACGCTAACCAACTGATCGGCGCGCGATAACGGGGCGGGCGCTCCGTCTTGAGGATCGAGGGGTCTAGCACTCCAACCTCAAGACAGGAGACCCCGATGAGTACCCCCTATCCGAAGGAGCCCATCAGCCCGTTGCGCGCCCGCATGATCGAAGACATGTGCGTGCGCGGTTTCTCTCCAGCCACCCAACGCGGCTACATCCGCGGCGTCAAGATGCTCGCGGCCTTCCTTGGCCGCTCCCCCGACACCGCGACAGCGGAAGACCTGCGTACCTTCCAACGGCATCTGGCCGCCGCGGGCGTGACCCCTGGCGTGCAGAACATGACCGTATCAGCGCTGCGGTTCTTCTTCCGGTTCACCGTCGACAAGCCGGAGACGACGCGACACCTCGTCTACACCCACGAGCCGCGCAAGCTTCCTCGCGTGCTCTCCTCGCAGGAGATCGGCTGGCTGCTGGCAGCTGCATCGGAGCCGAAGGACAGGCGATGCTGAGCGTCGCCTACGGTGCTGGATTGCGCGCCATGGAGGTGGTGACGCTCAGGGTCTCCGACATCGACAGCAAGCGGATGCTGCTCCGTGTCGGTAACGGGAAGGGTGGCAAGGATCGCTACGTCATGCTGTCGCCGACGCTGCTCGAAGCGCTGCGCGACTGGTACCGCATCGCCCGCCCGAGCATCTTCCTGTTCCCTGGCCGCGACAAGATCGGACCGATGACGACGCGGCAGTTCCATCGCATCTGCAAAGGGGCTGCCGCACCGCGGCGCTCGGCGGGCACGTCGCGCGCTGCGAGAACGCGGCGTGCAGGCACACGCTCATTGCCTACAACAGCTGCCGCAACCGGCATTGCCCGAAGTGCCAGGGGGCGGCGGCGCGCGAGTGGATGGAAGCGCGGGCGGCCGAGCTGCTGCCGGTGCCCTATTTCCATGTCGTGTTCACGCTGCCGGCGGCCATCGCCGACATCGCCTACCAGAACAAGGCGATAATCTACGACCTGCTGTTCAAGGTCTCGGCCGAGACGATGACCACCATCGCCGCGGATCCTCGTCATCTGGGAGCGAAGATTGCCATCACCTCCGTGCTCCATACCTGGGGCTCGGCGATGACGCATCATCCGCACGTGCACATGATCGTGCCGGGTGGCGGCATTGCACTGGACGGGGCGAAGTGGCTCGCCAAGCAGCCCAACTTCCTGCTGCCGGTGATGGTGCTGTCGAAGCTGTTCCGGCGCCTCATGCTCGAGCGGCTGACGGCGGCGCACACCGAGGGCCAGCTCACCTTCCACGGCAGGCAAGCACATCTTGCCGAGGCGAAGGCGTTTGCAGCCTTCCTTGCGCCGCTGAAGAAGACGCGCTGGTTCGTCTACGCCAAGCGTCCGTTCGCCGGGCCGAAGTCGGTGCTCGCCTACCTGTCGCGCTATACGCACCGCGTCGCCATATCGAACCGCCGGCTGATCGCCGCCGACGGCAAGACCGTCACCTTCAAGGTGAAGGACTACCGGGTCGAAGGCCCTGGGCGGTACGCGACGATGACGCTCGATACGCACGCGTTCATCCGCCGCTTCCTCATGCACGTGCTGCCGAAGGGCTTCCACCGCATCCGCCACTACGGGCTGCTGGCGAGCGGTGTGAAGGCGGAGAACCTCGCCCGGATGCGCGCGCTGCTCGACGTGGCGCCACCGGAGCAGGCCGAGCCCGAAGCCGTCAATGGCGCCGATTTCGGTGACGTGCTGCCAACGCCGTGTCCGTGCTGCGGCGGCCGCATGTTCATCATCGAGCGCTTCGAGGCTGGCTGCCAGCCACGCCATCGACCGGCGCCGGTCATCATCAGGATCGACACATCATGAGCGCGAGCCGGCACACTGAACGCAACGCCGACGATCTCGTCCGCTGGTTCGGTGCCGGCGGTGACGGCGCTCGGACATCATCGACAGCAGAGCCCGAAAATGGCCGTTCACTCCACGCCGGCGCCCACCGTCCGCGCTGGCCAATGGCATTCGCCACGCTCGAGACAAGTCACCAATCGAGCCGACGCGCCACCCTCGGTCGCTCGCGACCACCAACCTCGGCCATCTATCGCCATAGCGCCTGAGGCACCGGCGCGCCCACATCCCCGCGGGTTCCTTCACTGAAGGCTTTCCGACGACGGCCCGAGTGCACCTGGCCGCGTTCAGCACGGCCGTCCTCCGAAACCCTTCACAAAAGCGGAAGCTGGCCGATCCGTGGTCGGCGTTCCGAGGCAATCGCCGACCATGTCCGCTCATGGTGGTGAACCGGCTTGTCAGATGTCGATCTTCTCCGCAATCTCGATCGCGTCATCGACTTCGATGCCGAGGCAGCGAACGGGTTATTCGCCGACTTGCCCAATGACGTGCGCTCCGTGACGTTTGACGGCTCGTCGAGGCTTGTAATGAAGCTCGTATGGCATCTTTAAGACGCGATCACGCTCAAGTTCGACTTCAGCGCGGAGATTTGCCAAGTCCCGCGATACTGTTGCCACGGCGAGTCTCCGGTTCCCCTGGAAATAGCCCACAGTGCAGTCGCGAAGAGCAGGATCGCCTTCGATCTCGATGCGGTCCCAGCGTTCGGCGTGGCCGACGTACCGGATCGCGACATCGTAGTGCTGGCTCCAAAAGAAGGGGACGGCGTCGAACGACTTGTTATGGCCGAGGATGTTGCGGACCGCCGTCTGCCCATGTCGCTCTGCGACCACCCAATGCTCGACGCGGATGATCGCGCCGGTGTGTGGGTCAGGCCACCGCGCGATGTCGCCGGCTGCAAAGATGCCTGGCGCGCTCGTCCGCAGATAAGCATCGACAAGGATGTCGTTATCGGTGGCGAGGCCTGCCTTGATGGCAACTTCGACCTCCGCGGCAACGACAAGGTCCGCCGCGATCTGCTCGCCATTCTCCCGCCGGTTTCGTCGATCGCGGCGGCACTGGTGCCGAAGTGAAAGGCGACGCCGTGCTCTTCGTGGATAGCCTTGATCATATCCCCGAGCTCCGGTCCAAGCACCCGCTCGAGCGGTCGCGATTGCGGGCCGATACCGTGAACATCAAGATTCCGCTCGCGTAGGGCCGCAGCGACCTCCAGCCCGTGAAACTCGCACCGATCACTGCCACGCTCTTTGCGGTCTTGGCCCTTTCAATGAAGGGACTGGCTGTCGTCGAGCGTCCGCAGGTAGTGCAGCTTCGGCAGATCGGCCCCAGAGACATCTAGCCGTACCGGCCGTGCGCCAGTCGCCAGCAGCAAAGCGTCGAAAGTGAAGCAGGCACCGTCCATGAGCCGCAGTGATCGTCCCGCCGGATCGATGGCGGCAACGCGCGCGCCAAGCCTCACGTCGATCCGGTGCTCCTTGTAAGTCCGCCGAGCGGAGCGGGATCCAGTCCTCCGGCGCCGTTCCCGCGAAAAAATTTTTCGACAGGTTGGGCCGGTCATAGGGTAACGCGTCATCGGCACCAAGCATGGTGATGCTGCCAGCGAATCCCTCGCGCCGCAGCATCTCGGCCGCTGCGTTGCCCGCCGCTCCGCCTCCGACTATGACGACGGAGCGAAGCAGGCCGCTATCGAGGGGACGTGAGCTCGGACGCTCCATGTTGACTTTCTCGCGCACAAAGATCGTCTCGCCACTTTGTTCGACACGCCAGCAGGTAACGGGGTTCAGAGCCGGAGCGTGCACGGCTTCGACTGTGCGCAAGCTGAAGCAGGCGTGGTGCAGGGGACAGCGGACGGTGTCGTCGACCAGGAGGCCCTCGGCGAGCGAGCCGCTGTAGTGCGTGCAGGTCGCGCCGATGACGAAGATGTCCGCACCCTGTCTGGCGATCAGAACGGGCTCCTCGCCGACGTGGCCCAGCAGCATGCCTCCTTCGGTGACCGCCGAAAGGGCGACGCCTTGGGTCAAATCCGGGCCACTCGCTTGTGGAGCATCGGACATACGGATCTCCTCTGTTCGTCGGGGCGACGACTTGCGCCAGTAGGATCGCAATGCAATAGATCGGTGCGCTGCGCGGCTCTTTTAGCCGGCAGCGCTCAGGAATTCTTGCCGTGTTAGAGGATCGTTGCGGAAGCAGCCCAATAAGCGGCGGGTGACCAGCTCTGTTCCTGTCTTGTGCACGCCCCGCGCAGTCATGCAGTGGTGCACCGCTTTGATCACCACGCCAACACCCTTCGGCTGCAGTGCGTCCTCCATGGCATCGGCGATCTGTGCCGTCATACGTTCTTGGATCTGCAGGCGTTTGGTAAACGCCTCCACCACGCGCGCGAGCTTGCTGATGCCCACGACGCGCCCGCGCGGAATGTAGCCGACCCAAGCGCGCCCGATGATCGGCGCCATATGGTGTTCGCAGTGGCTTTCGAACGGTATTCCGGCCAGCATGATCATCTCGTCGTAGCCGCCGGTCTCCGTGAACGTTTTCTGCAGGACGGCCGCGGGATTCTGCGCGTAGCCTGCGAAATATTCCTGGAAGGCGCGCGCCACGCGCGCTGGTGTCTCCATCAAGCCGGCCCGGTTTGGATCATCACCTGCCCAGCGAATGAGCGTGCGGACGGCTTCTTCTACTTCGGCTCTGTCGACGCGCAATGGCGAAGCGTTGTGCAAGCGCATCGGAGCTGGCATGGAGAGGGTCATGGTTGGAACTCCTGGTGGAGGCGTCAGCGCGGGTCAGCGGCGACGATTGTTCCCGTCATTCCGGGATGAAAGCGGCAGTAGTGTAGGAGACCGAGCCTGCTCGAATAATCTGCACCCGAGCTCTCTTTCCGGCGGGGATATGGCCGTCGCAGTGTGGTCGATGAAGTCGGCGTTGGCCCACTCGATGGTGTCGCCGACTCGCACCGTGATATCAGCGGGATTGAAAACGAGGTCGAGCAGCATGCTGAGCAACTGGCGGCCACATTCAAGTAGCGGGGCACCGATGCGCGCTTCCTGGCACGTACCGGACTCAGAATCTTCCAGGGCCACGCACGATGCGTGTCAGCCACGTGGAACAGCGGGAGTCTCCGCGAAACCCGCCGAGACTTGAGAAAGCATGGAGGTAAGCGTCCTGTAGAACGTCTTCGGCATCCGCGTCGTCACAGACGATGCTGCGCGCGACGCGATACAGCCGCCGATTGTACCTCTGGATGAGGGCGCGAATGGCGTTCTCGTCCTTGCGCACGGCCCGGCGTACGAGCTCCGCCTCCGTGCCGCGTTCATCGTTCCTTGCCTGCGAACGAGCCATTGGCGATCTCCTCCCGGATTTCGCCTGATTGGATGCGGTCCCTTGAGAAAGGTTCCCGGCCAATTGTTTCGGCGAGCTGACTACGCTTGCGCCATCGCCTAGACATGGTGCGCTTCCGGCCAGAATACAGCCGGGTTCGCCGCGAGGCCCTCGCCGGCCTCGCGGGCACTGGCGGCGGCTGCCTCCAACGCGCCGCTGAGGTCGTCGAGCAGGTCGCACTCAGCTTCGAGTCCGACGGAAAGCCTTATAAGGCCATCGGTAATGCCGGCCACGCGCCGCGCCTCCGCTCCCATTCCGAAATGCGTCATCGTCGCGGGGTGAGCGACGAGGCTTTCGATGCCGCCCAACGACTCAGCCAGCGTAAATATCGAAACGCCCTCGACGAAACGCCGAGCGGCATCGACGCCACCGGCGAGCTCGAAACTCAACATGGCACCGAACCCCGACTGCTGCGAACGCGCCAGTGCGTGGCTAGGATGTGAAGCCAAACCGGGGTAGTGCACGGCAGC
>JAESGM010000695.1_pt1 | contig 17489 bp, 15 predicted proteins | sample 9269721 | NCBI WGS metagenome assembly JAESGM01 (sample SAMN15720920, study PRJNA650825) | algae metagenome | isolation source: Komarekiella atlantica HA4396-MV6 and co-occurring heterotrophs from... | place: USA: Theobald House, Kauai, HI | collected 2009-07-29 | reverse complement strand
GAAGCGCGCCTCACCATCATGCGCGAGAGCGAGGACGGCTTCCGCATCGCCGAGGAGGATTTGCGTCTGCGCGGCGAAGGCGAGGCGCTCGGCACCCGCCAGTCCGGCTCGCCCGACTGGCGCATCGCCCGGCCAGAGATCGACGGCGACCTGCTGGCGGCGGCGCGCGACGACGCCCGCCTGCTGATCGAGCGTGACCCACATCTGGAGACGCCGCGCGGCCAGGCGATCCGGACGCTGCTCTATCTCTTCGAGCGCGACGTCGCGATCCGCCTGCTGCGCGCGGGCTGAGGCGGGCTCAGCCCTGCGCGAACTAAGCTTTTTCGGTCGTCTTCGAGGGAATGCGCGCCACCACCTTGAGCTCGAAATCGAAGCCCGCGAGCCAGGTCACTCCGACGGCCGTCCAGGTCGGATAGGGCGGCTCGCCGATCTCTTCGGCGCGGATCGCCATCATCTTCTCGAATTGCGTCTGCGGATCGGTGTGGAACGAGATGACGTCGATGACGTCATCGAAACTCGCCCCCGCCGCCGCCAGCACGGCGCGTAGATTGGCGAAGGCCCGCCGGACCTGATCCTCGAACACCGGCTCGGGGGTGCCGTCCTCGCGGCTGCCGACCTGCCCGGAGATGAAGAGCAGGTCGCCATGGCGGATGGCGGCCGAATATTGATGGACGTCGTAGAGCGCGTGGCGGTTGGCTGGGAAAATCGCGTCACGTTTGGCCATGTCGGTTCCTTTCAAAAGGTTGCGAACACAGGCGGTCTGGCTACTGGTTCGCTCTTGCCGACATGACGTAGTGCGCGACCATTGTTCTGATTAGTCATTGAAATCGGCACGGGTTGATGCAGATTAACCAGCAATGGCTCGCCCATCGCTCAATGACCTGACCGCTTTCGTCACCGTCGCGACCCGCCGGAGCTTCCGGCGCGCGGCGGACGAGCTCGGGACAGCGCCCTCGACCTTGAGCCATGCGATGCGGGCGCTCGAGGAGCGCATGGGGGTGCGGCTGCTCAACCGCACGACCCGCAGCGTTTCGCCGACGGAGGCCGGCATCGAACTGCTCGGCCGGCTTCAGCCCGCACTCGCCACTTTGGACGAGGCGCTTGACAGTATCGCCACCTTCCGCGGCGGTGTCGCCGGAACGGTCCGGATCAACGCGCCGCGGCTGGCGGCCGTCATGCTCATGCGCGAGATTCTGCCGACGATGGGGGAGCGCTTTCCCGAGGTCGTCGTCGATCTCGTCGTCGAGGGAAAGCTGATCGACATCGTCGCTGCCGGGTTCGATGCCGGCGTTCGCCTCGTCGACTCGATCCCGAAGGACATGATCGCGGTGCCCTTCGCCGGTGCTGTCAGCTTCGTCTGCGTCGCCTCGTCGGCCTATCTCGACCGCTTCGGCGAGCCTGGGACACCTGATGAACTCACTCGCCATCGCTGCATCGGTCACCGTGTACCGAACGGAAAGCTCTATCGCTGGGAGTTCGAGCGCGCCGGCCAGATGCTGACGATCGATACCAGTGGGCCGCTCATTCTCGACGATGAGGAGCTGATGGTGGACGCTGCGATCAGGGGTCTCGGCATCGCCTATGTCGCCAGCCCGGCTGCCGAAACGGCGCTGGCCGAGGGACGCCTCCGCAGGGTTCTGGAACCCTGGACGCCCGCTCCCGAACGGGTCGCGATCTACTATCCAGGCCATCGCGCCGTGCCGCCGGCGCTGCGGGCCTTCCTCGATGTCGTCAAGGCTGCGCGCTAGAGCAGGACAGCAATCCCGATCAAGCGCGCCCGTCCCGCCTCCGCCATGGTGCCGGCGTCTCGTGAGTGAGCCCATGGACCCGATCAAGAAAGCCCTCTGGTGCATCGAAAGCCGCTTCGCCTCCGAACTCTCGCTCGACGAGATCGCGGAGGTCAGCGGCGTCTCGCGCTTCCATCTCAGCCGCGCCTTCGGCGCGGCGACCGGCCGCTCGGTCATGCGCTATGTGCGCGAGCGCCGGCTCTCGGAAGCGGCGCGCCAGCTCGCTGATGGCGCACCCGATATTCTCCAGGTCGCGCTCGACTGGGGCTATGGCTCGCACGAGGCCTTCACCCGCGCCTTCCGCGAGCAGTTCGGCATCACGCCTGAAGAGCTGCGCGCCAGGCGCGACCTGTCGTCCCTTGCTCTCGTGGAGCCTTTGTCCATGCATGCTGCAAACCGCATTCCCCTCGCCGAACCGCGTATCGTCACCGGCAAGCCCATGCTCATCGCTGGCTTCAGCGGTCATTTCTCGGTCGACAACACGCAAGGCATCCCGCTGCTCTGGCAGAAGATCGTTCCGCATTTCGGCCATATCCCCGGCCAGAAGGGCTTCATCGCCTATGGCGCCAGCTATAACTTCGACGATGTCGGCGCCTTCGACTACATCGCCGGCGCGGAGGTCTCGTCCTTCAGCGACCTGCCCGAGGAATTCGCCCGGCTGAGCGTACCGGAGCAACTCTGCGCCGTGTTTGAGCACAGCGGCCACATCACCGGAATCCAACAAACGTTCGAAGCAATCTGGCGCGATTGGCTGCCCAAGTCAGGCCGCGAGCCGGCGATGGGCGTAACATTCGAATTGATGGACGAGCGCTTCAATGGTGCGACCGGCAACGGCATCGTCGAGATCTGGGTGCCATTGAAGAACTAAGCTATTTCGCCCCATCCATGGGCTGGCCGGGCTGGATCAGCCCGGCCGACATGATCAGCTTGGCGCCGTCCTCGACCGAGATCGACAGTTCGACGATCTCGCGCCGCGGCAGATAGAAGAAGAATCCGGTCGTCGGGTTCGGGGTGCAGGGCAGGAAGACGCCGATCTGCTCGTTGCCATCGGGCAGCCTGCCTCCGATCTCTGGCGCAGCCTCCTGCGCGATGAAAACGATCGACCACATGCCCGGCTGCGGGAATTGCACCATGCCGACCTTGCGGAACGAGGTGCCGGACTGCGAGAAGATCGTCTCGAAGATCTGCTTCACGCCCTTGTAGAGGCCGCGCACCACCGGCATCCGGTTGAGAATCGCTTCGCCCGCGCTGATCAACGAGCGCCCGACGAGGTTCGCGGCGAAGAATCCGATCACCGTCAGGCCGATCAGCACGATGACGAGGCCGAAGCCCGGCAGCGGATATGGCAGATAGCTGTCCGGCCAGAACTGGGCCGGCACCAGCGGTTTCACCATCCCATCGACAAGGTTGATGAACCACCAGGTCACCGAGGCGGTGATGGCGAGCGGCGCCGCCAGCACCAGCCCGGTCAGGAAATAGCGCCTAAGCCTGGTGCCGAAAGTCGGCCGCAACAGATCGGGCTGGGCGACAAGGCGCGGATCGGGCATGCGGGCATTCATCGACGATCCGGGTCTCCGTCCGCTCTTGCGGCCTGACCATATTGCGCCGCACTATCAGACGATAGCCGAGCCTAGGCTTCTGGCTACCCCCCGATTCGTCGATAGGCCTCGTGTCCGAACCTTCCCGACCACAGCACCGCTGGCATCGGCCGCTTTATCTCGCGACCGGTTGGCTCTGCGTACTGCTCGGTATCATCGGGCTGATTCTGCCGTTGATGCCCGGCACGATCTTCCTGATCGCGGCGGCCTGGTGCTTCTCGCGCTCCTCGCCGCGCTTCGAGAATTGGCTGGTCAACCATCCCTGGCTCGGGCCGCAGGTCGTGCGCTGGCGGCAGACGGGCGCAATCGCGCGCAGGACGAAATACATCGCCTGCGGCTCGATGCTGCTGAGCTTCGTCCTATTGGCGGCGAGCGACGCCCCGCCGATCGCGCTCTGGCTGAGTGGCGCCGGCCTGATCGCGGCCGGCACCTATGTCGCGAGCCGGCCGGAGCCGGAGGCTGAATAGAACACTGCTCTCCCCATCATGGTCGGGCTTGTCCCGACCATCCACGCCTTCGCACCACTGATCACATGCGGTGTCCAAGACGTGGATGCTCGCCACAAGGGCGAGCATGACGAACTGGAACAGCGTCGCATTCATGGGTTCCGGGCGCGCCGCTGCGCGGCGCCCCGGAATGACGGCTCACTCCACCGTGACCGACTTCGCCAGATTGCGCGGCTGGTCGACGTCCTTACCCATGAAAACGGCCGTCTGATAGGCGATCATCTGGATCGGCACGGCGTAGACGATCGGCGCGAAGAGCGGGTCCATCTCCGGCATAATGATCGTCGCTTCCGGCACGATGCCGCATTCGGCCGCGCCCTTGGCGTCGGTGACGAGGATGATCCGGCCGCCGCGCGCCGCGACCTCCTGCATGTTCGAGGCGGTCTTCTCGAACAGCGCATCATGCGGCGCGATCACGACGACCGGCATGTCCTCGTCGATCAGCGCGATCGGGCCGTGCTTGAGTTCGCCTGCCGGATAACCTTCGGCGTGGATGTAGCTGATTTCCTTGAGCTTCAGCGCGCCTTCGAGCGCCAGCGGGAAGGCGGTGCCGCGGCCGAGATAGAGCACGTCGCGCGCCCGGGAGAGCTTGCGGGCGAGCTTCTCGATCTCGGACTCCAGCGTCAGCGCCTGCGCCATCAGGCCCGGTAGCGCGATCAGCTCCTGCACATAGCGCGCTTCCTGCTCGGCCGAGAGCGTGCCACGGGCGCGGGCAGCAGCAATGGCGAGGCCGGCGAGCGCGGTGAGCTGGCAGGTGAAGGCCTTGGTCGAGGCAACGCCGATCTCGGGGCCGGCGAGCGTCGGGGCGACGACATCGCTCTCGCGCGCGATCGTCGAGGTCGGGACGTTGACGACCGACATGACGTGCTGGCCTTCCTGGCGGGCATAGCGCAGGCAGGCGAGCGTGTCGGCCGTCTCGCCCGATTGCGAGACGAAGAGAGCGAGCCCGTTCGCCGGCAGCGGCGCCTCGCGATAGCGGAACTCCGAAGCGACATCGATCTCGACCGGCAGGCGCGCCAGCTTCTCGAACCAGTATTTGGCGGTGAGCCCTGCATAGTAGGCGGTGCCGCAGGCCGAAACGGAGAGACGCGACAGGTTCTTCCAGTCGAACGGCGTCTCGAAGGGCAGCCGCGTTACGCCATTCGCCATGTCGACGTAATGTGTCAGCGTATGGCCGACCACTTCCGGCTGCTCGTAGATCTCCTTGGCCATGAAGTGATGATGGTTGCCCTTCTCGACCAGGAAGGCGCCGGCAGCGACGCGCTGGGCGCGGCGCTCGACCTGGCTTCCGTCGGCGTCGTAGAAGGTTGCGCCCTTGCGGTTCAGCACCACCCAGTCGCCTTCGTCGAGATAGGCGATGAGGTTGGTGAAGGGCGCCAATGCCAGCGCGTCCGAGCCGAGATACATCTCGCCGTCGCCGATGCCTACCGCCAGCGGGGAGCCCTTGCGGGCGCCGATCAGCAGGTCTTCCTGGCCCTCGAACAGGAAGGCGAGCGCAAACGCGCCGCGCAGATGCGGCAGCGCAGCCCGGACCGCCGCGACCGGGTCCTTGCCGCGATCGAGCTCGCGGGTGACGAGATGGGCGACGACCTCGGTGTCGGTCTCGCTGGCGAAGACGTGCCCGTCGGCCTCGAGCTCGGCCTTGAGCTCGCGGAAGTTCTCGATGATGCCGTTATGGACGACCGCGAGCTTCTCGGTGGCATGCGGATGGGCATTGGTCTCGGTCGGCTTGCCGTGCGTCGCCCATCGGGTGTGGCCGATGCCGATCAGGCCGTCAAGCGGCTCGGTGGAGAGGCGCACTTCGAGATTCTTGAGCTTGCCCTCGGCGCGGCGGCGGCTGAGCCGGCCGCCTTCGAGCGTCGCGACGCCGGCCGAGTCATAGCCGCGATATTCGAGCCGCCGCAGCGCCTCGACGACCTGACCTGCTACGGCCTGTTTGCCGAGAATGCCCACGATCCCGCACATGAACGTGCCTCATCCGTTGATATCGATGCGCACCGCAATAAGCCGCGAGCCGGCAAATGCGAAATCACGTTGAATATCGAACTATGAACGAAATCTCTTGCAAATCGCCTATTGCCGCGTTTTTCGGGCCTGGGCGGCAGAGCGGAAGGCCGAGGCCCAGCCTTCGCGCTCCATCTGCCGGCCGCGCGCCACGGCAAGCGCGTCCGGCTTGACGTCGCGCGTGATGACCGAGCCCGAGCCGACATAGGCGCCGGCCCCGATCGTCACCGGCGCGACCAGAGCGGAGTTGGAGCCGATGAAGGCGCCCTCGCCGATGATCGTCTTGTTCTTGAAGAAGCCGTCGTAATTGCAGGTGATGGTGCCAGCGCCGATATTGGCGTTCGCGCCGATCTCAGCGTCGCCGATATAGGTCAAATGGTTGACCTTGGCGCCTTCGCCGATCGCCGCCGCCTTGATCTCGACGAAGTTGCCGACCCGTGCGCCCTTCGCCAGCTCCGCGCCGGGCCGCAAGCGCGCATAGGGGCCGACCGAGGCGCCCTGCCCGAGGCTGGCGCCTTCGAGATGCGAGAAGGCGTGGATGACGGCGTTGTCTGCGACCTTGACGCCACGGCCAAAGACGACATTGGGCTCGATCAAAACGTCGCGGCCGATCTGCGTGTCATGGCTGAAGAACACGGTCTCGGGCGCGATCAACGTCGCGCCGGCCAGCATCACCTCCAGCCGTTTGCGACGCTGGAAATCGGCCTCGACCGCCGCCAGCTGGGCCCGATCGTTGACGCCCTGCACCTCGGCCTCGGGCGCGACACGCGCAACTGCCCGCAGGCCCTGCGCCCGCGCCACCGCGACGGCGTCGGTGAGATAGTATTCGTTCTGCGCATTGGCGCAGCCGATCGCGTCGAGGATGGCAGGCGCCTTACCGCCATCGAGCGCCATCAGCCCGGCATTGCACAGCGTGATCCCCCGCGTCGCCTCGTCTGCATCCTTGTGCTCGACGATTGCCTGCAATTCGCCATCCTGCGTGACGAAGCGGCCATAGCCGGCCGGATTGCGCGCCTCGAAACCGAGCGCCGCGACGGCGGCGCCGCCATGCAGGGCCTTGCGCAGATCGACGAAGGTCTCCGGCCGGACCAGCGGCGTATCGGCGAAGGCGACCAGCACATCGTCATGCTGGCCCATCAAGCTCGCGCGGGCCGCGAGCACCGCATGCGCCGTGCCCTTGCGCTCAGCCTGGACGAAGATCGCGGCGTGCGGCGCGTGCTTCTTCACTTCGGCCGCGACATCGGGCCGGTCGGGCCCGATCACCACGGCGAGCGCATCGGCGCCGGCGGCCACGACTGCAGCCAGGGCATGACCGAGCAGCGAACGACCTGCCACCTCGTGCAGCACCTTCGGCCGAGCCGATTTCATCCGGGTTCCCTCGCCCGCCGCCAGCACGATGGCGAGGCAGGTCCGGGCGGGCTGCATTTCCGTCATGATCGTCCTGTCACATGTTATCTTCAGAGGAAACGCGGCCACGACCGGTCGTCGTCCCGGGTGCGAGCGGACGCCGCACCGGCGGGGATAGCCGATTGCGAGCGGATTTGGCAAAGCCTAGCAGTCGACGCGCCTTCGCGCCGGCTCCGAGCAGCCCATTAGGCGCAGCTCCGTTTCCACCATGGCATTCCTGCATGCACAGCGTCCCTTTTTTCGTGTTTGGCCTTGCACCGCGCTTTTCAGCCCCGCGCGAAATGCTCTAGAAGCGCATGGCGGCGGAGCTTTGCCGGCCCAAGTTGGATGTGATGTCGAAATCCTTGAATCGCCGTCGATTTTTGAGCCTTGCAGCGACCGGCGCCATCGCGCAGCGGTTCGCCGTCGGCCCTGCGGCGGCGCAGGCGCCGACGACATGGGTTGGGCTGGTGCAGTCGGTCCTCGCCGAAGGGCAGCGCTTCGATCCGGCTCTGGTGGTCGAGGCCGCCCGCGTCCTCTCGCGCCGGCCGATGGTGCCGCTGGTCGCGACCGACCTGCCGGAAGGCTACGCCACCCTGCCCTATGACCAGTATGTCGGCATCAGGGCGCAGCCCTCCGGCATGATCTGGGCCGGCGAGAATCGCGGCTTCACCGTCGAGCCGCTGCATCGCGGCTATGTCTTCTCCTCGCCGGTCAGCCTGTTCACGGTCGAGGACGAAGTCGTCAGGCGCGTCGCCTTCGATCCCGGCAAGTTCACCTATGGCCGCGTGACGCCACCGCCGGCAGGGGCCGATCTGCAGTTCTCGGGCTTCCGTGTCTCGGCCGGGCTGGAGCGTCCCTATGAACTCGCCTTGTTCCAGGGCGCGACTTTCTTCCGCTCGCTGGCCCGCGGCCAGAACTTTGGCGCCTTGGCCCGCGCCCTGATCCTGCGGCCGGGCGAAACGCGCGGCGAGGAGATCCCGTTCTTCCGCGCCTACTGGATCGAGCGGCCGAGCCCGGCCGCCGGCGTGCTGATCATCCATGCGCTGCTCGATTCCGAGAGCGTCACCGGCGCGGTACGCATGACGCTGCGCCCTGGCGACGTCACCTTCATCGATGTCGAGATGACATTGTTCGCCCGCGCCAATCTCGACCATGTCGGTTTCGGCTGCGTGATGGGCACATTCCTCTCCGCGCCGCAAAGCCGGCGCGGCTTCGACGATCTGCGCCCGTCGGTGCATGAGGTCTCCGGCGTGCAGATGCTCACCGGCAACGGCGAATGGATCTACCGGCCGCTGAGCAACCCCGCCAATCTGCAGGTCTCGTCCTTCCAGGATTCCAACCCGCGCGGCTTCGGCCTGGTCCAGCGCGAGCGCGATCCCAACGCCTTCGTCGACGACGACCAGCGCTTCGAGCTGCGACCCAGCGTCTGGACGGAGCCGCTCGGCGAGTGGGGGCCGGGTTCGGTCCAGCTCATCGAGATTCCCAGCGAATCCGAGCTCAACGACAACATCATCAGCTATTGGCGTCCACGCCAGCCGATCGCGGCCGGCAGCGAGACGACGATCGCCTATCGCCAGGCCTGGTGCTGGCAGCCGCCGGAACGTCCCCCGCTCGCCATCGCGACCCGGCTCCGGCAGGGCCGCGGCTCGCAGGCGCGCCGGCGCCGCTTCCTCGTCGATTTCACCGGCGACCGGCTCGGCGATTCCGCGCTCGTCGCCGCGATCCGCGCCAACGTGACCGCGACGCCGGGCACGATCCAGAACCTTCGGCTCTGGCCTTTTCCAGAGCGCCGGACCATGCGTGTCGCCTTTGAGGTCGACCCGGGCAGCGAAACGCTCTCCGAGCTGCGCCTGGTGCTCGACGCCGGTGGCCAGCCGGTTTCGGAAACTCTGCTCAATCGGTGGACCTGGTGACTGTGGACTTAGCTGCCCGCCCGGCCGAAACCGAGGTCGCGACCGGCTATCCCGCTCCGGTCGAGGCGACGCCGCCCGAGAACCGGCTGGAGATGCCGGTGCAGTCCTTCCGCAGCTGGAACGCCTCCGAGGGACGCAAGCGGGCTGCGCCGCAAGCCTGGCGAACGCCCTGGCTGGCACGGATCTTCGTTTTCGGCGGCGCTTGGGCGCTGACCGCCTACGGCGCCTGGGAGATGTACCATGTCGTCTCGGTCAGCCGCACGACCTTCCTGCAGTATGTGCTGCTGGTCCTCTTCACGGTGAACTTCTCCTGGATCGCGCTCGCCTTCACCAGCGCCATCCTCGGCTTCTGCGCCCTGCTCTTCCGGCTGGTGAAGAGCCCGCGCGCCGAGGCGCTGACGCAGAAGACCGTCGTGGTCATGCCAATCTACAACGAATCGACGGCGCGGACCTTCGCCGCGGTGGCAGCGATCCGCGAATCGATCGAGGCGACGGGCCTGGGCGCCCATTTCGACTATTTCATCGTCTCCGACACCACCAATCCCGACATCTGGGTGGCGGAGGAGCGCGCCTTCCTGGCCCTGCGCCAGCGGCTCGGCCCCGACGCGCGCATCTATTATCGCCATCGGCCGAAGAACCATCACCGCAAGGCCGGCAACATCGCCGATTTCGTTACGCGCTGGGGCGGGCACTACCCCCATATGGTGGTGCTCGACGCCGACAGCCTGATGACCGGCACCTGCATCGTGCGCCTCGCCGCGGCGATGGAGGCCGATCCCGACGCCGGCATCATCCAGTCGCTGCCGCTGATCATCAACCGCAACACCTTCTTCGCGCGGCTGCAGCAGTTCGCGGCGCGGGTTTACGGCCCGGTGATCGCGACCGGCCTGGCGATCTGGTCCGGCCGCGACGGCAACTACTGGGGCCACAACGCGATCATCCGCACCAAGGCCTTCGCCGATCATTGCGGCCTGCCCGACCTCAAGGGCAAGCCGCCCTTCGGCGGCCATGTGCTCAGCCACGACTTCGTCGAGGCGGCGCTGATCCGGCGGGCCGGCTGGTCGGTCTACATGCTGCCCGACCTGATGGGGTCCTATGAGGAGAGCCCGCCCTCGCTGATCGACATCGCCACGCGCGACCGGCGCTGGTGCCAGGGCAATCTGCAGCATTCGCGCATCATCGGCGCCAAGGGCCTCAAGCTCTCGACCCGCCAGCATTTCGCCACCGGCATGATGGCTTATCTGGCCTCGCCCTTCTGGCTGATGCAGCTGGTGGTCGGCATCCTGATCGTGCTGCAGGTCAATTACGCCAGGCCCGAATATTTCACGGAGGAGTTCAGGCTCTTCCCGGTCTGGCCGCGCTTCGACCCCGAACGCGCGCTCAACTTGTTCGGCCTGACCATGGCGATCCTCTTGGCGCCCAAGCTCTTCGGCCTCCTGCTGACCCTGTTCGACGGCAAGCTGCGCCGCGCCTGCGGCGGCGGCATCCGCCTGATCCTCTCGGCCATCCTGGAGATCCTGTTCTCGGCCTTCTTTGCGCCGATCATGATGGTGATCCAGTCCGGCTCGGTGTTCCAGATCCTGGTCGGACGCGACACCGGCTGGAATCCGCAGCGACGCGACGACGGCTCGATCCCCCTCAAGGACATCGTCCGGCGGCATCGCGCCCATACCTTGCTCGGCTTGGTCGCCGGCCTCTCGGCCTTCATGATCGCGACCTCGTTGTTCGCCTGGATGTCACCGACGATCGTCGGCTTGCTGCTGGCGATCCCGCTCTCCTGGGCCTCGGGCAACCTCGCTCTTGGCCTCTGGCTCAAGCGACGGGGCTTGTTGATGACGCCGGAGGAAGGCGATCCGCCGGCGATCGCCCTGCGCGCCAACGCGCTGCAGGCCGAGTTCGCGCAGGCCGGCTTCGACGATGCCGACGGGCTCACCGTCCTCCATGCCGACCCGATGCTGCGCGCGACGCATGAAGCGATGCTGCCGCATGTCCAGCCGCGCCGGCGTGGCGAGATCGAGCCAGATCGCGCCGTCGCGCAGGCCAAGCTGGTCGATGCCGAGACGATCGCGGACGCGGCGATCTGGCTGAAGCCGAAGGAGCGCATGGTCGTGCTGCACGACCGCGCTTTGCTCGGTTTGCTGGCGAACCTGCCCGACGGCCCGGCTCATGCCGGAGCCGAAGCACCGGGACGCTGATCGAAGGTCAGCCGCGCTCGAAGACGATCGCGCAACCGAACGCCGCGCTCGCCGGAACGACAATGCGCGCGCCGTCCCGCTGATGAGCGATGCCGCGTTCGGCCAGCTTGGTCACGACCGGATCGAGCTCCGGCACCGTGACCGCGAAGCCGGCAAAGTGGGTTTGCTCGCGACTCCCGTCGTCGAGCATGGTCGCGGCGGCCTGTGGCGTCAGCACCTCAAGGCGTCCACGCGGCAGCGGTAGCCGAAGGCCCGCTTCCGGTGTCGCGAAGCTCTCGGCGCCCGAGAACGCGTTAAGGAAACCCGTCTGCGCGGCCGGCTCAGGCGTCACCAGGAACACGGCGGACAGTGCGCTGGTAACGTTCTCGTGCTGCTGGAAGGCCGGGTTCCAGAAATTCTGCGGCTCGTGCTGCTGGCAGACGAAGAAACCGCACTCCGGCGCGGCGGGATTATCGGCGAAGGCGAGCGAGAAGGCGACGCGGACTTCGCTGCCGTCAGGCCGGCGCGCCTGCCGCTCGAAGAAGAAGGGCTCGAAATCGCCGATGCCCGCGTTGCGGAAGCCCTCGGCGTCGCCGGTCGAATCGCGGCTTTCCAGCACCAGCATCGACATGCCCTCACCCCGAGCCAGGGCGTCGCGCACGAAGGCGCCGAAGGAGAAGCGCCGGGGCACATGCGGCGGGATCAGCGTGGCGTCGCCGACCGTGATCAGTTCGAGGAAGGCGCCGGGGAACTGGACGATCCGGTTCTCCGTACCCCAGGGATGGCGATTGCGCGCGCCGACCCGGAAGCCGAGATCGGCATAGAAGGCGCCGGCCGCATCGAGATCGGCGACGCCGATGACGAGGTGATCGAGGCCGCGGGCATTGGTTTCAGGCATGGTCGGACCGTAGGCTAGACGCGCTACGGCTCGACGAAATGCGGCACGAAGCGCGAGGTGTTCTTGGTGATCGGAGTCGTATCCTCGCGCACCCCAAGCCCGCAAGGTTGGGAAGCAACGAGCCAGGAGCCGAGCACCGGATAGTTGCCATCGAAATTCGGTAGCATCGCCGTCGCCTGCAGAATGAAGCCCTCGGCGCCATAGGGGCCGTCATCGCTGTCGCGCACCGTCCCACCCTCGACCAGCGTCACATTGGCGCCCTCGCGCGAATAGAGCGGCTTGCGGACATGGCTCGAGCCGAGCTCGGCGCAGCGCGGATCGCCTTCGAAATAGGCTGGCAGCAGATTGGGGTGGCCGGGCGCCATCTCCCAGAGATAGGGCAGCAGCCCCTTGCTGGAGACCAGCGCCTTCCAGGGCGGCTCGACGAACTGGCAGCGCGCGCCGGCGAGCGCCGAGGCGTACTGCTCATGGAACAGCCACTCCCAGGGATAGAGCTTGAACAGCATCTCGATCGGCAGGCTGGCGCCGTCGCAGAAGCGCCCGTCGGCGAGCAGGCCGATCTCCTCGATGAAGGTGAAGCGGGCATCGATGCCGGCCTGGCCGGCGCAGTCGATCAGATAGTCGACCGTGCCCTTGTCCTCGAAGCTGCCCTGCACACAGGTGAAGTGCATGCGCTCGGGCCTCGGATTGCGCAATCCGTTGAAGGACGCGATCAGGCGCTCATGCAGCGAGTTGAACTGGTCGCTGCCGCGCGAGATCGCCCCGCGTGCCATCGCCTGCTCGAGCCAGTCCCATTGGACGACGGCCGCCTCGAACAGCGAGGTCGGCGTGTCGGCATTGTATTCGAGCAGCTTGGCGGGGCCCTTGCCGTCATAGGCGAGGTCGAGGCGGCCATAGAGATTGCGGTCACCGCGCTGCCAGCTATCGCGGATCAGGCCCCACTGGCCCTCCGGGATGGCCAGCCGGCGCAGGATTTCCTCGTCCTTGAGGGCACGCTCGACGAAGGCGAAGCACAACCCCTCGATCTCGCTGGTCGGCGCCTCGATATCCTCTTCAATCTGCTTCAGCGAGAAGGCATAGGCGACGCTCTCGTCCCAATAGGTCTCGCCGTCGAGGGTGTGATAGGCGAAGCCGAGGCGCTCGACCTCCGCCTGCCAGTCCTTGCGTGGTGCGATGCGAAGCCGTTGCATGTGATGAGCACCTGACAGAAATCAGGACGAGGAAAACGAGGAATAGGACCGCGAGGAAGAGCCGAAGCCGCCACGCGAGGCAACGCTCGGCGTGCTCGCCATCCCGGTCGAAGAGATGTTGCGGGCAACCATCGCCTGGCCCGCCGTGGTCGTATAGGCACGCGAGCGGCTGCTGCTGCCGCCGTAATAGCCGCCTGATGACGAAGACGATGAGGAGCTGCGCGCCGGCTGCTCGCATTCCGGGCGGCCGGAGCCGGGCTGGCGCGTGCCGGGCGGGCAGGCCGAATTGGTCGGCGGCAGCAGCGGCTGGGCAGCGCCGCCGCCTGACATGAACTGGCGCGCCAGCATGATCCCCGCGAGCGCCGGGATGAAGACCTGGGCATTGTTCCAGACGGCGCTTTGGCAGCCGCTGGCGCCGTATTCCTGCTCGCAGGAGGCGCTGCTGGTGAACTTCTTGGCGTCGCGCAGATGGTTGGCCGAGGCCTCGTTGAAGCGCTGCTCGCACTGGCTGGCGCTGAGCTGGTTGGCGGCGCGGCACTCGGAGAGATTGTTGTAGATCAGCGAATCGTCGGTCTCGCCGCCGGAGAGCGACCAGTAGGTCGCGACCAGCACCACGCCCGCAGCGGCAAGCCCGATCTGGGTCGAGCGCTTCATCGGCCCCTCCTACAACGTCATGCTGGCGGCGGCGAGCGTGCCGCTGAGGACGGCGATCACCGCCAGCATCGCCGCCGAAGGGATCCTGTCTTCCTCGATCTTGCGCGACAGATCGGGGATGACGATGCGGGCGAAGCCATAGGCGCCGAACTGGACCACCATGGCGATCACCGCCCAGATCACCAGGTCGGGAATGCTGGCCGCCTGCTCGATCGCCGTCTCCAGCGGGACGGAGAAGCCGACGAGATTGCCGCCGAAGGCGATCGCGGCGGAGAGGTTGCCGCCACGGATCAGCGCGATCTCGTCATGATTGGTCAGCCGCATATAGACCGCGGCGAAGCCGGCGATCAGCGCGAAGCCGACGCAGAAATAGAGAATGAACGCCGGCAAGCCGGCCATCGAGATCGTCATGCTGCCGCCCCTCGCATGCCATGATGGTCAAGGGGTTCACTATACGTCAGCAGCGGCTCGGCGCCAGACTGTCGCAGTGCGAATGGGAGCGGCATTGCGCGCCTCGCTTCCGTCGAAGATGCGAAGCGCGCTTTGCGTCGGTCAGGGCAGGAATCGCCCCAAGGAGGCGATCAGACCAGGCGGCTCTGCACCACCGCCGCCTCGACGAAGCTGGCGAAGAGCGGATGCGGCTCGAACGGGCGCGACTTCAGCTCGGGATGGTACTGCACGCCGATGAACCAGGGATGGTCGGCATATTCGACCGTCTCGGGGAGCAGTCCATCGGGCGAGACGCCGGAAAAGCGCAGGCCCTTGGCCTCGAGCATCTCGCGATAGCCCATATTGACCTCGTAGCGGTGGCGGTGCCGCTCCGAGATCTCGGTCGAGCCGTAGATCTTGGCGATCTTGGTGTCGTCCGAGAGCTTGGACTGATAGGCGCCGAGCCGCATCGTGCCGCCGAGATCGCCGCCGGAGAAACGCTGCTCCAGCTCGTTGCCGCGCATCCACTCGGTCATCAGGCCGACGACGGGCTGCTCGGTCGGGCCGAACTCGGTCGAATTGGCATCCTTGACGCCGGCGAGCGAGCGCGCCGCCTCGATCACTGCCATCTGCATGCCGAAACAGATGCCGAAATAGGGCACCTTGCGCTGCCGGGCGAAGCTCGCTGCCTTGATCTTGCCCTCGGCGCCGCGATGGCCGAAGCCGCCGGGGACGAGGATGCCGTGGACATGCTCGAGGAAGGGCGCCGGATCCTCCTTCTCGAACACCTCGGATTCGATCCAGTCGAGGTTGACCTTGACCCGGTTGGCGATGCCGCCATGGGTCAGCGCCTCGATCAGCGACTTATAGGCGTCCTTCATCCCGGTGTACTTGCCGACGATGGCGATGGTGACCTCGCCTTCCGGGTTCTTGATCCGCTCCGAGATGCGCCGCCAGTTGCTGATGTCGGGCGGGGTCTTGTCGTCCATGCCGAACGCCGCCAGGACCTCGGTATCGAGCCCCTCGGCGTGGTAGGAGAGCGGCACGTCGTAGATCGAGGCGACGTCGCGGGCCTCGATGACCGCCGTCTCGCGGACATTGCAGAACAGCGCGAGCTTGCGCCGCTCCTCGACCGGAATCTCGCGATCGGTGCGGCAGAGCAGGATGTCGGGCTGGATGCCGATCGAGCGCAGCTCAGCGACCGAATGCTGCGTCGGCTTGGTCTTCAATTCGCCCGCGGTCGGGATATAGGGCAGCAGCGTCAGGTGCACGAAGATGCACTGGCCGCGCGGCAATTGCTGGCTGATCTGGCGGATCGATTCGAGGAAAGGCAGGCTCTCGATATCGCCGACCGTGCCGCCGATCTCGACCAGCACGAAGTCGTAGCCGTCATTGCCGGAGAGCACGAACTCCTTGATCGCATTGGTGACGTGCGGGATCACCTGGATGGTGGCGCCGAGATAGTCGCCCCGGCGCTCGCGCGTCAGGATGTCCATGTAGATGCGGCCGGTGGTGATGTTGTCGCCCTTGTTGCAGGGCCGGCCGGTGAAGCGCTCGTAATGGCCGAGGTCGAGATCGGTCTCGGCGCCGTCGTCGGTAACGAAGACCTCGCCATGCTGATACGGGCTCATCGTGCCCGGATCGACATTGAGATAGGGGTCGAGCTTGCGCAGGCGGACCTTATGGCCACGCGCCTGCAGGAGAGCAGCCAGAGCCGCCGCCGCCAGGCCTTTGCCAAGCGAGGACACCACGCCGCCGGTGATGAAAACATACCGCGTCATGGGAGTTCACCTTTAACGCCTAGAGTTCGATTCGCTAAGCACACCGACGCAGGTCGTTCCTGCGCCTCGCGCTTGTCCACAAAAGAGAAGGGCCGGTTTCCCGGCCCCTGCCCTTGTCCCGTTCCGGTCACCGTGTCGGTGCGCCCGGCTGCGGCGGCTGTGAGCCGCCTTGTTGGTTCTGCATCCGCTGCAGCTGGTCGAAGACCCCGCCCGCGTTCGGAGCAGACGGCCCGCTCGGGGCGGCCGGAGCAGTCGTGCCCGCCGGAGCCGGGGCTCCATCGATGATCGAGCGCTGCGTGCGGCCATGCGTCGCCATGATCGCGAGCGCGATCGAAGTGATGAAGAACAGGCCCGCGAGGATCGCCGTGGCCCGGGTCAGCGCATTGGCCTGGCCGCGCCCGGTCATGAAACCGCCGACGCCGCCACCACCGCCCGAGCCCATGCCGAGGCCGCCGCCTTCCGAGCGCTGCAGCAGCACGACGCCGACCAGCGCGATCACGATCAACAGGTGAATGACGATGAGGACGTTCTGCATGGCACTCGAAATGGGTATGGCGCGGGCGCCTGCCAAGATGGCGGCATCCCGCGGATCGGCGCTGCCCATAGCATGGGCTTTCCGCCCATGCCACCCGCGAATTTGATGTCCTTGTTCAGATCAGGCGCAGGCGCGCGCGATCGAAAGGAAATCCTCGGCCTTGAGGCTGGCGCCGCCGACGAGCGCGCCGTCGACATTGGCGACGTTCATCAGCTCGGCCGCATTGCTCGGCTTGACCGAGCCGCCGTAGAGCAGCCTGACGCCGGCCGCGCTCGCCTTTCCGAGGATACGCCCGAGCTCGGCCCGGATCGCTTCATGCATCTCGGCGACATCGGCCGCGGTCGGGGTCAGGCCGGTGCCGATCGCCCAGACCGGCTCATAGGCGACGACGAGCGAAGCCGCCGTCGCGCCTTCGGGGACCGAGCCGCGCAGCTGCTTCTTCACGATCGCCAACGCCTTGCCGGCCTCGCGCTCGTCTTTGGTCTCGCCGACGCAGACGATCGGCGTCAGCCCCGCCGCCAGCGCCGCCTCGGCTTTGGCCTTCACCTGCGCATTGCTCTCGCCATGCAGGGTGCGACGCTCGGAATGACCGACGATCGCATAGGTCGCGCCGGCATCGACCAGCATCGGC
>JAESGM010000694.1_pt1 | contig 17507 bp, 15 predicted proteins | sample 9269721 | NCBI WGS metagenome assembly JAESGM01 (sample SAMN15720920, study PRJNA650825) | algae metagenome | isolation source: Komarekiella atlantica HA4396-MV6 and co-occurring heterotrophs from... | place: USA: Theobald House, Kauai, HI | collected 2009-07-29 | reverse complement strand
GGGTAACAGCGCATTGCTGGCTTGGCCGCCGGAGCCGGTCGTGCCAACCGCGTTGACGACCGCGCTGTTGCCGATGCCGAGGGCGCCGAAGGCAGCCGTGATCCAGCTCGCGATCCGGCCCATGCCCGCATCCTTGATGATGCGCGAGCCGCGAGCGACCAGATCCTGCTCCGTCGCCTCGGTGCGGGCCGGCGCGAGCGGACGCTCGACCGGCATCTCGAAAGCGCGCTGCGTCGCCGGATCGACGACGCCGGTCGCCGGCACGTCGTTGTCGGCCTGAAATTCCAGCAAGGCACCACGGGTCAAGGTGCCGAACTTGCCGTCGACGTCGCCGACGCCGTAGCCGAGCCGCACCAGGTCGTTCTGCAGTTCGGTGACCCGCTTGCCGCTCATCCCGATCTGGAGGAACTCGCTCGCAACGCTCTCGCGGAAGACGATGATCGGCTCCTCCGTGCCCGCCGGACCAGCCCCGTCCAGGTCGAAGCGATAGAGATCGTTCTTGCGCATGATCGATTTCAGCTTCTGACCATACAGCGAGTCGGTCGCATAGATGCCGGTCAGGGCATCGGCAAAGGCGTCGGGATCGTCGCCGAACATCCGCGCCCTGACGTAGTGCTTGCTCGTGCCGAGCAGCTCCGCATGCTTGATGAAAGCCTCGTCGAGACTGTCGAAGACGCGGAACGGCTCCTGCTTCGAGACCAGCTTGCCGCCGATCTCCTCCTTGGTCATCGCCGCAACGCTCTTCTGGCCCGGCCGGGCCTTGATCCCGAACGGGTTGTTCGAGCCCATCGGCATGCGCTTGCCATAAGCGCTCTCCAGCGCCCATTGCGCCAGGGTAATCGAGGCCGGCACGCCCCATTTTCGCTGCGAGGCCTGTGCCGCCCTGATCACCTCGATGGTAAAGCGCTCGGGAATGTCGCCAGGGTCGATCCCCGTCGGCCTGACGACGATGACGTCGCTCAGCAATGGTTGCGGCCGGATGGTGATGCTGGCTGCGGGTCCGCCCGTCAATGTCGGCATCTCGATGCCGAGCGCCTTCGCGGTCTCCGGGCCGACGACGCAATCGGCGCCCAGCTGATCGAACAACCGCTTCTGGAACTCGTAGAGCGCGATCAGCGTGTTCCGGCCGAACTTGTCGTCAGGCGTGCCGATCTCGAAACCGGCCTTGACCAGAGCCGCCTGGACCTGGCCGACCAGAGCCCCGCGCGAGCCGTAGCGGACCAGCTGGATCAGATCGCCATCCTTGCCGCCGGCGACGCGGGCGACCTCGTCCGCCTCGAACAGCATGCAGGTGAATTCCTGCTGGCCGCCCGTCTGGTCATAGGCATTGCGGCGAAAGGTCTTCCATGGCCCACGCTCGACGAATTTGCCGCTGGTGGTCGACGGAAAGCCACAGACCACGAGGCAGCCCTCGCTCGAATAGCCCGGCTTCGCCGCATCGTCATTGTAGGCGGCATGGATATTGTCCCAGACGAACTCTTCCGCTTTGGCGCTGCGAGCAAAATCGATCGCGTCGGCAAGGTCGAAATCGCCATCGTCGCGGGTTCGCTGCACCGGCAGGAAGACGTTCTGGCGGAACGCGTCATGCCCGCTGGGCGAGCTGCCCTTGTGGCGGCCGCGGACATAGCGGAAGCAGCCAGGGATCACCTGATTGGCCTTGGTCCGGCCAGCCAGGGCGGCATCGATCGATTTACGGTTCGGCACGGTCGAACCTGCAAAGAGCGCCAGCGTGCCGTCATCGAGCCTCCACTGCACGAAGGTGCAGCGCATGTGCTCGTAGTCGAGACCGATCTCGCGGATGGTTCGACTGGGCGCGAAATCGTTGTCGGCGAGATCAGCCGGTGTCCCGCCACGAATGCAGACGAAGACCATGCCGGTATCGGGCACGGCAAAATTGTTGCGCCGCGCAAGCCGCCGTAACAGGTCGGGCGTCAGCTCGATAGCCGCCATCACCCCCTCCTCGCCCGCTATGGTTGCATACTGACGCCAGCGAGGAGGTTAATGCAAGCATCTTTGCGTAATCAGCCGTCGCGCAGGTCGTCAACTCTCTCGACTGCCTTAATCAGCAGCGACTGGCGCCGGTGAAATTCGCTTCTTTCCTTCGGTCAGGTCAGATCGAATGCTTACCCGTGCTTGGATACAAAAAAAGGGCCGCGCTTGCGGCGCGGCCCCGCTTCCTGCGTGAAAGCCCGGCTCAGGCGAGCGTGTAGGAGGTCTTCACCGTGGTGTAGAACTCGCGGGCATAGGCGCCCTGCTCGCGCGGGCCGTAGCTCGAGCCCTTCCGGCCGCCGAAGGGCACGTGGTAGTCGACGCCCGCCGTGGCGAGGTTGACCATCACCATGCCGGCCTCGGCATTGCGCTTGAAGTGCGTCGCATGCTTCAGCGAGGTCGTGCAGATGCCCGAGGACAGGCCGAACTCGGTGTCGTTGGCGACGGCGAGCGCCTCCTCGTAATCCTTGACGCGGACGACATTGGCGACCGGGCCGAAGACCTCCTCGCGCGAGATGCGCATGGCGTTTGTGGTCTCGGTGAACAATGCCGGCTGCAGATAGAAGCCGGGGTTCTCGCGGTTGAGGAGTTCGCCGCCCCAGGCGAGCTTGCCGCCCTCGTCACGGGCGATCTGGATGTACTTCAGGTTCTGGTCGAGCTGGCTCTGGTCGACGACCGGGCCGATCGTGGTGCCGGCCTTGAGCGCATCGTCGACGGTGATGCCCTTCAGCCGCTCGATCGCCGCCTCGACGAAGCGGTCATGGATGCCGGCCTGGACGATCAGGCGCGAGGAGGCCGTGCAGCGCTGGCCGGTCGAGAAGAAGGCACCCTGCACCGCGCATTCGACGGCGACCTTGAGGTCGGCGTCATCGAGCACGACGAGCGGATTCTTGCCGCCCATTTCGAGCTGGACCTTCTTCATCGGGTTGCCGGCGATGCAGGCGGCGGCGACCTTGCGGCCGGTCGAGACCGAACCGGTGAAGCTGATCGCGTGCACGTCCTTGTGCTCGAGCAAGGCCTGGCCGACGACCGAGCCGCGCCCCATCACTAGGTTGAGCACGCCCTTGGGCAGGCCGGCGCGCTGGATGATGTCGACCAGCGCCCAGGCCGAGCCGGGCACGAGATCGGCCGGCTTGATCACGACGCAGTTGCCGTAGGCGAGCGCCGGGGCGATTTTCCAGGCCGGGATCGCGATCGGGAAGTTCCAGGGCGTGATCATGCCGATGATGCCGACCGGCTCGCGGGTGACCTCGACGCCGACGCCGGGACGCACGGACGGGATGCTCTCGCCGTTCAGACGCAGGCACTCACCGGCGAAGAAGGCGAAGATCTGGCCGGCGCGGGTGGCCTCGCCGATGCCTTCCGGCAGGGTCTTGCCCTCCTCGCGGGAGAGCAGCTGTCCGAGCTCCTCCTTGCGGGCGAGAATCTCGTCCGAGGCCTTCTTCAGGATCTCGTAGCGCTCTTGCGGGGTGGTGCGGCTCCAGGCCGGGAAAGCCGCCTTCGCGGCGGCCACGGCATTGTTCAGGTCCTCGACCGAGCCCTGCGCATACTCGCCGACGACGTCGTTGGTGTTGGAGGGGTTGATGTTGCGCGAAGCGTTCTGCGAGCCGGCCCATTCGCCGGCGATCAGGTTCTTGAAGGGAGCATTCATCGCAAAACCTCGTGCCTTACCGAAATGAGGAGCCGGTCTTAACCGGTTTAGATGGCCAAGGCCATGCAGGATGGCCCGATGAATGGTGATGCAGGCCCCGCCATGAGCGCATGCGGCGCACCGACTAGCGGCGCCTGCGCGCAGTTTTGCGCCCGCCATTTCAGCTTGCTTTCACCTTTGTCTGCTTTGCTCTCACGGCAATGAAGCTTGCCCGCAACGTCTTTTCCAGGAATAGCCGCAACCAGGAGCAGGCAGCACTATCTCGCCTGCCCCCCTGGCGTGCGGCGGCGCTGGTGGCAAGCATCGTCTTCGCTGCGGCATTGTTCGGTCATCTCACCCGGCCGCTCGGCTTCCTCTCCACCTTCTGGCCGGCCAATGCCCTGCTGATGGGCGTGATGGTACGCAATCCCGGCTGGGCCGGTCCGCTCGGCTGGATTGGCGCCGCGATTGGTTATCTCGCCGCCGATTTCGCCATGGGTGGCGGCCTCGGCATGACCCTCTGGCTGACGGCCGGCAACCTCACCAACGCCTCCGTCGGCTATCTGCTGTTCCAGCGCGTCGCCGACATGGATCGCCGGCTCGAACGGCCGCAATCGCTGCTGTTCCTGTTGCTGGTCGCTTTCGCGGCCGCAACCGCTGCCGCAACCGTCGGCAGTGGCTGCCTCGTCGTCTATTTCGGCCATTCTCCGCTCCAGGCCTTCGAATTCTTCCTCACCAGCGAGTTCTCCAGCAATCTCGTGGTGCTGCCGATGGTGCTGACCGCGCCGCGGCTGGCCGATCTGGCCAAGCAGCTCGGCACACATGCCGCGCCTGGTACCTGGCGGCTGAAGGCTGCTCTTCCGGGCATCGCCCTGCTGGCGTCGATCCTCATCGCCACGATGATGGGTGGCTCCAGCGCGATCGCGGTTCCGGTTCCGGCGATCCTGTGGTGCGCGCTGAGCTACGGCATATTCCCGACCGCGCTTTTGACCTTCGCGCTGGGTCTCTGGCAATGCACCGTTCTGCTCGCCAGGTTGACTCCTGGGACTGCCGAATACGCCGCCGCCCTCACCTCACACCGCTTCGGCGTCGCGCTGTTTTCGCTTGGGCCGATCATGGTGGCGGCGATCAACGCCGCCCGCGCACGCCTGTTGGACGAGCTCGATCTCGCCGCCAATCAGGACGTGCTCACCCGAATCCTGACGCGCCGGGCCTTCCTGATGCGGAGCGAAGCCATTCTGGCGCAGAACCTCGCTGCCAGCCGGCCGGTGGCGCTGCTGATGCTCGATGTCGACCGCTTCAAGCTGATCAACGACGAATATGGTCACGCGGTCGGGGACGAGGTGCTGGTGAGCCTGGCGGAGCAGATCTCGGCGTTGCTGCGACGGGACGATCTGTTCGGGCGGCTCGGCGGCGAGGAATTCGCGATCCTGGCACCCGGCCTGACGCAAGCCGCAGCGCTCGCCCTGGCCGAGCGGCTGCGCGACGGCTGCGCCCAATTGCGTGTCCCCGTCATGGGCCGCGCCCCGCTGATGATCACGGTCAGCATCGGCATGGTCTGGGGCGTAGCGGGCTCCGGCTGCTCCTTGCAGCGCCTACTCAAGCAGGCCGACGACGCGCTTTACCGGGCCAAGCGCACCGGCCGAGACCGCGTCGTCGACGAGACCCTTCAGGCGGCCTGAGCAGAGGTTCGCTCAGAACTCGGCGTCGAGCTCCTCCAGCTCCTCGGGCTCGAGCTTCGCGGCCTCGATCCAGCGGCGCAGCGCCGGCCAGGTCATGATCGTCTGGCAATAACCCTCGCTGACCGGATCGAGCACGATGTCATAGGTCAGGAAGCGTAGGCAGACCGGTGCGTACATCGCGTCGGCCATGCTCAATTCCCCGCCGAACAGGTAAGGCCCGCCATAGCGACCAAGGCAGTCACGCCAGATCTCCGTGACGCGATCGATGTCGGCCTGCGCGCCGGTCCAGACCTTGAAGCCCGGATAGTGAGCCTTGAGGTTCATCGGCAGGGCCGAACGGAGATTGGCAAAGCCGGAATGCATCTCGCCCGAGATCGAACGACAATGAGCGCGCGCCGTCACCTCCCGAGGCAGCAGGTCGGCATCGGGCCTGAGCTCGTCGAGATAGCCCGCGATCGCGAGCGTATCCCAGACCTCGACGCCATCGTGGCGGAGGCAAGGCACAAGGAATGACGGCGAGAGCAGCAACAGCTCCGCCCGCGCTGACGGGTCATCCACCGACAGCACGATCTCTTCGACCTCGAGCCCGGCCAGCTGACAGAGCAGCCAGCCTCGCAGCGACCAGGAGGAATAATTCTTGCTGCTGATCATCAAGGTGGCGGCCATCGACGGCTTCCTCCGCATGCTCGATCAAGGTTCATAGCAAAACATGTTCCAGAGAATGCGACATCGAAAACGTGCTTGCGAACCACGATTGTTGCAGCGCAACATAGCCTCGCGTGTTTGCCGCAGGCTCGATCAGGGTCGCTGACGGATGCTCTATCTCGCCTATCAGGCCCAATCGGACCTCATCAATCCGGCCCGTACGCTCGCGCAGGCCGCGATCGTCGCACTCGGCAGCCGGGCGTTACTCGGCCAGCCCTTGAGCGCGTCCGCCGCCGCCGCGGGCTACGAACTGGTCACGCGCGCCGGGCTGACCCATGACCGGCCGCCCTACGGCATCGACAAGGTGGTCAGCGGCAATCGCGAGGTACCGATCGCCGAAGCAGCGACTCTGACCCTGCCCTTCGGCACGCTGCTGCACTTCAGGAAAGATACCGACCTGCAGCAGTCGAAGGTGCTGGTCGTGGCGCCACTCTCCGGCCACTTCGCCACCCTGCTGCGCAATACCGTGGCGACGCTGCTGCAAGATCACGACGTCTACATCACCGACTGGCACAATGCGCGCGAGGTGCCGCTTTCAGCGGGGGCGTTCGGCTATGACGACTATGTCGACTATCTGATCCGCTTCATCGAGACGCTCGGCCCGGAGACCCATGTCGTCGCCGTCTGCCAACCTTGTGTGCAAGTGCTCACCGCAGCGGCAGTGATGGCCCAGGCCGCTCACCCGGCACAGCCGCGCAGCATGACGCTGATGGCCGGGCCGGTCGACACTCGCATCAATCCGACAACGGTCAACAAGCTCGCCACCGACAAGCCGATCGGCTGGTTCGAGAAGAACCTGATCGCGCGCGTGCCCGCACGCCATCCCGGCGCTGGCCGCAAGGTCTATCCAGGCTTCATCCAGCTCGGCGCCTTCATGGCGATGAACATGAGCCGCCACATCAACGCGCATATCGACCTGTTCACCCATCTCGCCACCGGCGAGGTGGAGAAGGCGGAGGCGATCAAGACCTTTTACGACGAGTATTTCGCTGTCCTGGACCTGCCCGCCGAGTTCTATCTCGAAACGGTGCAGTGGATCTTCCAGGAGGCGCGGCTGGCTGCGGGCACGCTGACCTATCGCGGCGAGAGGGTGGATTGCCGCGCCATCCGCCGGACCGCCCTGATGACCGTCGAAGGCGAACGCGACGACATCTGTTCGCTCGGGCAAACCGCCGCAGCGCACGACCTGTGCTCCGGGCTCAAGCCCTTCCGCAAGCGGCATCACATGCAAGCCGGCGTCGGGCATTACGGCGTGTTCTCGGGCCGCAAATGGGACGGACAAATCTATCCGATCGTGCGCAACATGATCCTGGCGAACAGCTGAACCGTCACTTCTCCTTGATCGAGAGACCGTTCTTGCCGACGGAAATCTCGACGCCTTCCGGCTGCTTCTTCTCCTGATAGAGCGCGTAGCTGACGGCGCCGAGGCCCAAGACGAGCAAGCCAATCATGAGGACAAGCGTGTTGCGGGACAGCGTCATCAGGAACTCCGTTGCAGATGCGCCGACACGGCGCTCCCATCAACGCCGACGCCTGCGCCCGGTTCCGGCTCCCTCAGCCAGCGGGTTTGCTGGGCGCAGCGACGGCCTGCGCGAGACTAGCCTCCGTCCGGGCCGCGAGACGGCCAACCAGGAAGGTGGCGAGGCTCGACCAGGCGACGCCCAGGCACCATCCACCGAGCACGTCGCTCGGCCAGTGCACGCCGAGATAGATCCGGCTGAGACCGATCGCGATCATCAAGGTCCAGGCGACCCACAGGCAGAGCCGGGCGATGTCGGCGCGGCGCGAAGCGATGCCGACGAAGCCGGCGATGCTGAGCAGCACGACCGCAGCAAGGAAGGCGTGGCCGCTCGGGAAGCTCGCCGTGAAGGTCAACGCCGCATGCTCGACGATGTCGGGCCGCTCGCGGCCGAAGGCGAGCTTCAGCACCGTGCTCGCCGCTGTCGCAGCCAGGACGCTGACCAGCAGCCCGATCGCAAGCGGACGATGACCACAGAGCCGCAAGGTCAGGGCCGCGATCACCGTCGCGATTCCGAGCCCGATGAAGCTGCCGAGCGCAGTCAGGTCACGCATCGCCTCCCGGAACCAGGGCGGACCGATCGGCACCGATGGATTGGCCGGGTCGCGGAATAGCATCACCAGCGTGCTGTCGATCGCCGAAGTACCGTCTGAGACGACATAGAAGGCCAGGCCGATGAAACCGAAGATAGCCGCGACGGGCAACAGAAAGCGCGGCTGGAGCAGGAACATCGAATGCCTCATGAAGGGAACTGGTACTCGGCCGGATAGGGCAAAGGCTCAACGTGAAGCTCAGCCGGTCGAGCGGCGATCACCCTCAGCGCTCCCGGCAGCAGCCGATAGGCGAAGGGACTGGCGCCACGCTCGACTTCGCCATCGAAGGTGACGTGGCCACGACGCTTGTCGCGGCGGATCAAGGTGACGGTGGTGCCGGTCAGCGAGACCAGATGCTGGGAGTTGCGCCAACCGCCGGTCAGCATCGAGAAGGCCGCCTTGGCGCGCGACAGCGGTCCACCCGTGTCGAGGATGTGGATCTCGAACTCTCCGCCATCGAGCCGCTGGCGGCGCCATTCGGCGCCGTCGAACTGATTGACGGTTACGAGAACCGCGTCCGCCTCGACCTGGCGCCGCACACCGCCGATCTCCATCTCGACGCGGATCGGCCGCGTGAACAGGATCGAGCGCGTCGCGGCGAAGAGGAAGGCGATAAGCCGGCTGAACGGGAACTGGCGGCGGGCGTATTCGCGCTGGCGCGCCATCAGGCTGAAGAAGCCCATGCCCGAGATCGAGTGGAACAGGCGGCCGTTGACGCTGCCGAGGTCCATTGCGACCGGCTCGCCCTGGCAGATCGCAGCGATCTGCTCCTCCACTGTGCCGGTGAGCCCAAGGTCACGGCCGAGCACATTGACCGTGCCGAGCGGCAGGACCGCCACTGTACGCTTGCACTCCACCAGAATCGGCAGGGCCCCGTTGATGCTGCCGTCGCCGCCGGCGATGACCGGAATCGTAGCGTTATCGGCGACCGCCGCCAGAAGGCGCTCCTGAAGCTGGCGCGGCGGCACAAGTTCGACTTCGGCCCGGCAGCCGGCAGTCTCGAACGCTGCCGCGATGCGCTCAGCGAAAGCGTTGGCGCCCGCTTCCAGAACCGCACCGGCGCGCGCATTGGCAATGACGCGGAAGCAGCGCGGCTGTGCTTCCGTGTCGAGTTCAGGCAGCGGGTCCGACAAATTCGCCATCAAGCGGCGATATGGGCGTGCCTCTTGTCGGGAACAAGGCGGGCCATGGCCGGCGCGTGCCGCGCGTCGTCGTCCTTAACCTCCTCGGTGATGACCTCGAAGCGCTGCAGCCAATGCGGCCCGAACGAAGTCAGCATCGGCACGTCGGCTGCGTCGCGGCCGCGCGCGATGACGACGCGGCCGATGCGACGCTGGTTATGGCGGGCGTCGAAGGTATGCCAGCGCCCGCCAAGCCAGACCTCGAACCAGGCGTTGAAATCCATCGGCGCCGGATCGGGCGGCACGCCGATATCACCAAGATAGCCGTTGCAATACCGCGCCGGGATGTTGAGGCAGCGGCACAAAGCGATCGCGAGATGGGCGAAGTCCCGGCAGACCCCGATGCGTTCGTTGAACGCTTCGGTCGCGGTCCGCGTATTGCGGGCGAATGCGTAGCCGAACGTGATGTGGTTATGGACGAACTGGGTGACGGCCTGGACGCGGGCCCAGCCCGGCTCGACCTGGCCGAACAGGCTCCAGGCGGTGTCCGCCAGCCGGTCGGTCTCGCAATAGCGGCTGCCGAGCAGATAGGGCAGCGCAGCGTCCGGCAGCTCGTCCGGGGCAGCTTCACGCGCAGCAAGGTCGGCACCGTCGAGCGCGCCGTCATCGTGGATCAGGCCCTCGCAGGCGAGCACCACACCGCCCACCGGCGCAGTGAGGCGGCGACAGATATTGCCGAACGGGTCGATATGCTGGTCGAGCGCAATCGGCCCGCCTCGTCCCTGGAGCGGCGTCGCGCGCATCTCGTCGGGGCGGATCAGATCGTGCCTGCGGGAGGGGTGGACGTCGAGCAAAGTGAGCAAAGCGGTCGGCTGCTCGCAAACGAGCTCGATCCGGTAGCCGTAACGGATATGCATGATGTCCTCGACGCTGCGCGATGGGAGCTGCCCCGCCGCGGCGGGGTATCCCCGGCCGGCACTCAAAGACGCGCGGCATCTGCCGAAGTTCCCCGCCAATCGCACGTTCTCGTGCACAAAAAAGGTGCGGGCCTTTCGGCCCGCACCACGCAATCACGACGATCCGGCTGGGGGGATAGCGACCGCCGCGAGTTGCGCCTTTGTGTGGAACGCCGGCCCTGCGGCGCGCTCTCACATCATCCAGTACGGCATCGTGCCGTAGTAATCGTGGACGCGCTTGCCGTACTCCTTGTCGTGCCAGTCCGGCTCGCCGTCGGCGCCGTACATCGGCGCAGCTTCCAGTTTTTCGCGGGTCAGCGGCACGACATAGCCGCCCTTCTCGACGTCGTAGTCGAGCATGCTCCACGGGATCGGATGATATTTCTCGCCCAGGCCGAGAAAGCCGCCGAAGGACATGATCGCGTAAGCAACCTTGCCCGTCGCCTTGTCGAGCATGACGTCGTAGATCGAGCCGAGATGCTCGCCTGCGGAGTTGTAGACCTCGGTGCCGGCGACGCGCGCACCGGCGATCAATGGGTTGGCGGCGTGAGAGGCTGCGGTCATCGTAGCGCTCATCGATCCCTCCATGAATAGCGTGTCGGGCCGACGTTCGAGCCGGCTCGTCCCATCAACCCGGGGACAGCAACCGGGTTCCCTGAGCGACGGACAAAAAACGCATGGCCTGAACGGACGCCCGGCAATGCATCTGGGCAGGCCGCGGAACAAATGCCGGCCAACGTGGTTTTGACCATCGACCAAGCGTGCGGCCGAAGCCGACACGATCAAGGCGGCGAGCGAGCGCGGACGAGCGCTGCTGCGCTTTTCAACTGCGATGGCAGGACGAGACCAAGGGAGGGAAAACCCGATGATCAAGAAACTTCTTCTGGTGACCGCGGCGGTGGCCACGCTCGGCGCTTGTACCCCGCGCGAAGAGCGAACCGCGACAGGCGCGCTGATCGGCGCCGGTGCGGGCGCGCTGATCGGTGGCGCCGCGACCGGCCGGGCCGGCGGCGCGCTGGCAGGTGCAGCGATCGGCGGCGTCGGTGGGGCGATCGTCGGCAATGCGACCGCGCCGGACCAGATCTGCTATGGCCGCGACGAATGGGGCCGCCGCGTCCGGTACGCCTGCTGACATGAAGCAGATCGCGAGTGGCGGCTGAGTCCGCCACTCGCTTCAGACCGCCCCGTAAGGCCCGAAGCGGCCGACGAAGCGGTGGCGGCCGCCGGGATAGAGCAGCCGCACCGCGGTGATCGGTTCGGCCTGATTCCAGGTCCGGCGCTCGACCAGCAGGCAGGGGTCACCGGCATCGATCTTCAGGAGTTCGGCTTCCTGCGGCTCGGCGGCGATCGCGCTGATCGCGTGCTCCGCCTGCGTCCACAGGCTGTTCTGCAGCAGCCAGTCGCCCGGCGGCGTCTCGGCGAAGCTCTCGTCAGCGGCCTGCGGGATGGTCGCGAGATGGATCACGCGATCTTCCAGCACATGCGGCGCGCCATCTGCGAAATGCAGCAAGGTGAGGTGCGCGACATTGGCTGCGCGGCCAAGCTCGAAGCGAGCGGCGAGTTCGCGCGACGTCTTGCCGTCGCGCCGCTGCAGGATGCTGTAGCTGTAGGCTTGGCCGAGCTCGCGGACCTCCTCCGGGATCGAGAGGATGTCGAGCATGGCATGGCTCGCCGGCGGGCTCGCGACGATCGTGCCCGAGCGGCGCCGGCGCAGGATCAGCCCTTCGCGAGCAAGCTGCGCCAGCGCCCGGTGCACGGTCATGCGCGAGGCGCCGAGCTTTTCCATCAGCGCATGCTCGGGCGGCACCGCCGTGCCCGGCGGCCAAGTGCCGGCCAGGATCAGATCTCGGATGGCGCGGCGGATCTGGTCATAGAGCGGCCCGGCTCCGTCCAGCGTCACGGCGTCGATCTGAGTGGTGGACATGGCTCCGTTTCGTTCAGGCGAGGAGAGTGCGGATCACCTGGCCATAGCGGGCAGCGATGCGGGCGCGGTCAATGTGCCGGCCGCCGCTGACCACAGGCTTTCCACCGACGATCACCTCCGCGACCGGCAGGGCCGTCGCGGCGAAGATCGCACTGTCGAGCGCGAAGTCGCCGCCCTTGCCGATGATTGCGGGGTGCTCGGCATCGAGCGTGACGAAGTCAGCGCGGTTGCCGACAGCGATCGCACCGATGCTGCGGCCACAAGCCTGGGCGCCGCCGGCGCAGGCATCATGCCAGAGCCTGATGCCTGCGGAGAGGCCGGGCTCGGCCCAGAGCGCGCGGCGCCGATCGCGCAGGCGCTGCGAATATTCGAGCAGGCGCAATTCGCCACCGGCGCCGATCTCGACATTGGAATCGCTGCCGACGCCAATGCGCCCGCCCTTCTCGCGATAGCGCACGCCGTCGAAGATGCCGTCGCCGAGATTGGCCTCGGTGATCGGGCAGAGGCCCGCGACCGCACCGGAGAGCGCCATGGCGTCGCGCTCGGCATCGCTGAGATGGGTCGCATGGATCAGGCACCAGCGCTCGTTCACCGCAGTGTTCTGCATCAAGAGCTCGACCGGGCGGCGGCCGGTGATGGCGAGACTATCCTCGACCTCGCGGGTTTGCTCGGCGACATGGATATGCAACGGCACGCCCGAGCGCAGCTCTGCGACCCAATTCAGGTCTTCGAGCGCCACCGCCCGCAGCGAATGCGGCGCCATGCCGACGCGGGCATCGGGGAGGCCGGCGACTGCCTTCTCGCTGCCTTCGATCAGGCGCGCATAGGCGTCGCGATCGTTGAGGAAGCGGCGCTGGCCGGGCGCCGACGGCGCCTTGCCGAAATTGCCGTAGCGATAGAGCACCGGCAACAGGGTCAGGCCGATGCCGGTCTCGTCAGCCGCCGCAGCGATCGCCCCGCCCATGGCGGCGATGTCGGCATAAGCGCGACCGTCGGTGTCGTGATGGAGATAGTGGAATTCCGCGAGCGCGGTGAAGCCGCCCTCCAGCATCTCGACCATGGCCTGCGCCGCGATCGCCTGGACATCGTCGGGGCTCAGCCGGTCGAGGAAGCGATACATCACCTCGCGCCAGGTCCAGAACGAATCCTCGGATGCACCGCGGCGCTCGGCCAGGCCCGCCATGCCACGCTGGAAGGTGTGGCTGTGCAGATTGGGCAGGCCGGGCAGCGTGAGTCCGGCGAGCTGCGTCGCACCCGCCGGAGCCGTCTGCCCCGCTGCGACCGACATGATCACTCCATGATCGAGCGTCAGCGTGACATTCTCGGCGAAGCCCTCTGGCAGCAGCGCCTGGGCGAAATGCAGTGTCGTGTGTCCGGTCACGCGGGCTGTCCCTTTTTCATTTGCATATGCAAATTACATTTGCTATTTGCATATGCAATTGTCTAGCATAATCGTAACGAGAATGAAGTCGAGAGGAGGCGACGTGGCGACGACCCCTTCCCCCAGTCACCGAGTGTGGACCAATGCCCGGCTCGCGACCATGGCGGCCGACACGGGCACACCCTACGGCGTGATCGAGGACGGCGTCGTCGTCGCCCGCAATGGCCGCATCGTCTTCGCCGGCCCCCGTGCCGAGGTCTCGAGCTTCGGCCAGGCCGAAGTGATCGATTGCGAGGGGCGCTGGATCACGCCCGGGTTGATCGATTGCCACACCCATCTCGTCTATGGCGGCGACCGCGCCCATGAGTTCGAATTGCGCCTGAAGGGCGCGAGCTATGAAGAGATCGCCCGGGCCGGCGGCGGCATCGTCTCATCAGTCAAGGCGACGCGCGCCGCGAGCGAGGACGAGCTCTTTGCCAGCGCCGAAAAGCGCCTCGCCGCCCTGATGTCCGAAGGCGTCACCACGGTCGAGATCAAGTCGGGCTACGGGCTCGACATCGACAGCGAGGTCAAGGTGCTGGCGGTCGCCCGCCGGATCGGGCGCGAGCGTCCGGTCGGCGTGCAGACCAGCTTCCTCGGCGCCCATGCCGTTCCGGCCGAGTTCAAGGGCCGACAAAGCGACTATGTCGAGCTCGTCTGCGGCCCGATGCTCGACGCCATCGCCGAGCAGAATCTCGCCGATGCGGTCGACGTGTTCTGCGAGGGCATCGCCTTCTCGCCAGAGGAGACGGCCCGCGTCTTCACCGCGGCCAAGGCGAAGGGGCTGCCGGTCAAGATCCATGCCGAGCAGCTTTCCAATCTCGGCGGCGCGGCGCTGGCCGCCGGTTTCGGCGCGCTCTCGGCCGACCATCTCGAACATCTCGACGAAGCCGGCGTGATCGCGATGCGCGATGCCGGTACTGTTGCGGTCGTCCTGCCCGGCGCGTTCTACTTCCTGCGCGAGACGGTGCAGCCGCCGATCGCGCTGCTCCGGCAGCATGGCGTGCCGATCGCGCTCGCCACCGACGCCAATCCCGGCACCTCGCCGCTGACCTCGCCGCTCCTGACGATGAACATGGGCTGCACCCTGTTCCGGCTGACGCCGGAGGAGGCGCTGGCCGGCATGACCCGCAACGCCGCGCTGGCCCTCGGCCTTCAGGACGAGATTGGCACGCTGGAGGCCGGCAAGGCCTGCGATCTCGCCATCTGGGAGATCGAGCGCCCGGCCGAGCTCGCCTACCGCATCGGCTTCAACCCGCTTCACACCCGCATCCGGAACGGACAATGACCACGCTCTCGCTCACCCCGGGCCAGGCCCGACTCGCAGACTGGCGCCATGTCATCGACGGCGCCACCGTCGCCCTGACCGACACCGGCGCAATCGCCGGCGCCCAGGCGATCGTCGACGAGATCGTCGCCGCGGGCACCGTGACCTATGGCGTCAATACCGGCTTCGGCAAGCTCGCCAGCGTGCGCATCGCCGATGACGACCTGACCACCCTGCAGCGCAACCTCATCCTCTCGCATGCGGTCGGCACCGGCCCTGCCCTTCCCGATTCCGTCGTCGCGCTGATCCTGGCGATGAAGGCGGCGAGCCTGGCGCGTGGCGCCTCGGGCGTGCGCCCCGTCGTGGTCGAGGCGCTGGTCGGCGCGCTCAAGGCCGGCGCCCTGCCGGTGGTGCCGGCCAAGGGCTCGGTCGGCGCCTCCGGCGACCTCGCCCCGCTCGCTCACATGACCGCCGCGCTGATGGGCGTCGGCGAGATCAGCCTCAAGGGCGAGGTGCTGCCGGCCGCCGAAGCACTGAAGCGGATCGGCCAGCAGCCGCTCACGCTCGGCGCCAAGGAAGGCCTCGCCTTGATCAACGGCACGCAGGTCTCGGCCTCGCTGGCGCTCGCCGGCCTCACCAGCGTCGCCCGCGTCTTCGATGCGGCGCTGATCGCCGGCGCGCTTTCTGTCGATGCGCTCAAGGGCTCCGACACCCCGTTCGACCCGCGCATCCAGACGCTGCGCGGCCAGCCTGGCCAGATCAAGGTCGCGGCCCTGCTGCTCGACCTCGTCGCCGGCAGCGAGATCCGAGAGAGCCACCGCTTCGGCGACAGCAAGGTGCAGGATCCCTATTCGCTGCGCTGCCAGCCACAGGTGATGGGCGCGGTGCGCGACCTCCTCGGCAACGCCGCCGCGACGCTCACGATCGAGGCCAATGCCGTCACCGACAATCCGCTGGTGCTCGGCCCGGGCGAGATCGTCTCGGGCGGCAATTTCCACGCCGAGCCGGTCGCCTTCGCCGCCGACATGCTGGCGATGGGCGTCTGCGAGATCGGTAATCTCGCCGAGCGCCGGATCGCACTGCTGGTCGACCCCGTGATGAGCGGCCTGCCGCCCTTCCTCGCCCGCGACGCCGGCCTCAACTCCGGCTTCATGATCGCGCAGGTGACCGCCGCGGCGCTGGCCTCCGAGAACAAGCAGCGGGCCTACCCCGCCTCGGTCGACACCATCCCGACCTCGGCCAATCAGGAAGACCATGTCTCGATGGCGACGCATGGCGCCTTCCGCCTGATCGAGATGGCGAAGAACACGGCGAGCATCATCGCGGTCGAGTTGATGGCCGCCGCCGAGGCGATCGAGCATCACCGGCCGCTCAAGACCTCGCCGCGACTGGAGCCGGTGCTGGCGCTGATCCGTGGCAAGATCGCGCCGCTGACCGAGGATCGCTATCTCGCGCCCGACCTCGCGGCCGCGACGGAGCTGGTGCTCTCGGGCGCGCTCGGCAAGGCCGCCGGTGTCGACAGCTTCGCGGAGCTTTCCGCATGAGCGCCGACATCGTCTCCGTCACACGCGGCTCCTCGCCGCTCGTCCTGTCGATGCCGCATCCTGGCACCGGCCTGCCGGCCGAGGTCGCGGCCCAGCTCAATGCGCGCGGCACACTGGTCGAGGATACCGACTGGCATATGCGCCAGCTCTACGGCTTCGCCGAGCGCTTCCAGCCGAGCATCGTCGAAGCCGGGCTCTCGCGCTTCGTCATCGACCTCAACCGCGACCCGGCCGGCGTCTCGCTCTATCCCGGCCAGGCGACGACCGAGCTGGTGCCAACCACCACCTTCGATGGCGCGCCCATCTGGAATACGGCACCAGACGAGGCCGAGATCGCCCGCCGGCGCGAGGCCTATTTCCAGCCTTATCACGACGCCCTCGCCGCCGAGATCGCGCACGCCAAGGCGCAGCACGGCTTCTGCCTGCTGTGGGACTGCCATTCGATCAAGTCGGTGATTCCGAGGCTGTTCCCGGGCACGCTGCCGACGCTGAACCTCGGCACGAACTCCGGCGCCAGCGCTGCGCCTGCGGTCGAAGCCGCCGCGACCGCAGCGATGGCCGGCAGCGCCTTCACCCAGGTCGTCAACGGCCGCTTCAAGGGTGGCTGGATCACCCGGCATTACGGCCAACCGGCCGACCATGTGCACGCGCTCCAGATGGAAATCGCGCTCTCCGCCTACCTCGACGACGAAGCCGCGCCCTGGACTTTCGCCCCGGGCAAAGCCGCCAGCCTGCAAGCCGCTCTCTCCGCCATGATCGAGGCCGCGCTCGCGGCCGCCACCCAGCTCGAACGGACGAAGTCATGACCCGCCTGGACAATACCCGCGTCATCCGCCCCGCCACCGGCACCGAGCTCAGCGCCAAGAGCTGGCTGACCGAAGCGCCGCTGCGGATGCTGATGAACAACCTGCATCCTGATGTCGCCGAGAACCCGCAGGAGCTCGTGGTCTATGGCGGCATCGGCCGCGCCGCCCGTTCCTGGGAGGATTTCGACCGCATCGTCGCGGCCCTGCGCCAGCTCGAGGCCGACGAGACCCTGCTGGTCCAGTCCGGCAAGCCGGTCGGCGTGTTCCGCACGCACAAGGATGCGCCGCGTGTCCTGATCGCCAATTCCAACCTTGTGCCGCACTGGGCGAACTGGGACCATTTCAACGAGC
>JAESGM010000692.1_pt1 | contig 17652 bp, 19 predicted proteins | sample 9269721 | NCBI WGS metagenome assembly JAESGM01 (sample SAMN15720920, study PRJNA650825) | algae metagenome | isolation source: Komarekiella atlantica HA4396-MV6 and co-occurring heterotrophs from... | place: USA: Theobald House, Kauai, HI | collected 2009-07-29 | reverse complement strand
CCGATCTGTCGCCTGACGATCGCGCCGCCGCAGAAGGCGCGATGACCATGCTGCTCGACGACCCGTCGCCGCTGGTACGGCAGGCGCTGGCGGAGGCGCTGGCCTACAGCCCGGACGCGCCGGCCTCAGTGGTCTATGCGCTCGCGGCCGAGCAGCCGCAGATTTCCGCCATCGTCCTCGAATATTCGCCGCTGCTGATCGACGCCGATCTGGTCGACGCGGTGGCGACGCAGGGATCGCTGGCGCAGGAAGCCATCGCGCGGCGCATCCGGCTGCCGCGCTCGGTGGCCGCCGCCCTTGCCGAAGTCGGCTCGGCCGAAGCCTGCCTGATCCTGATCGAAAGCATCGACGCCGACATTGCGCCATTCTCCATCGACCGCGTGGTCGAGCGTTTCGGCCATCTTGCCGCGATCCGCGAATCCCTGCTGGCGCGCTACGACCTCTCCGTCGCGACGCGCCAGGCGCTGATGGTGAAGCTGTCGGCGACGCTCTTTGATTTCGTCACCGCACGCGACTGGCTCAAGCCCGATCGCGCGCTGCGCGTCACCAGGGAAGCCTGCGAGAAGGCGACCGTCATGCTGGCGGCGGAGACGCCCGAAACCGAGCTGCATTCGCTGGTCGGCCATCTGCGCGAAACGGGGCAACTGAATGCGGGCCTCATTCTGCGCGCGCTCCTGTCCGGCAATCTGTCGCTGTTCGAGGAAGCGCTGGCCGACCTGTCCGGCCTGCCGCTGACGCGCGTGATCAACCTGATCCATGACCGCGGCAGCTCGGGCTTCCGCGCCGTCTACGAGAGGGCGGAACTGCCGGCGTCGGCCTATCCCGCCTTCCGCGAGGCGATCGCAACCCTGCAGGAAGACGGCTATCTCGGCGATCCGGCCGGCGCAACGCGGCTGAAGCGGCGCATGGTCGAGCGCGTGCTGACGCGCTGCGAGGACATGCCGCCGGCAGACGTCGCGCCGCTGCTGATGCTGTTGCGGCGATTTGCAACAGAGGCTGCGCGCGAAGAGGCGCGGCTGTTCTGCGCGGATCTCGTCGCCGGCTACGTGCCGCGTGACGACGGTTATGACTACGACGACGCGCAGGCGGCTTGATCTCGGGACATCCTAGAACTTGTCCGTCGGCGCGAGCGGCGGCGAGAACACGCCGTCGAGATAGCCGGGCCGGTGCCGGTTGGCGTGCACCAGGAATTCCGCGGTCACCTTCTGCAGCCGCTCGTTGAGTACGGACGCGATCTTCCCGATATCCGGCCGCGCGTGCTCACGCACAATGGCGCGCACAGCATCGACATGCTGGTCGAGCAAGGCGAGGGGGATCTTGCTGGCGTCGGGGGTGTGCTCGATCAGCCGGCACAGGCTTTCGGCGATGGGCGCCGCCAGCGGATAGCCGAAGGTCGCGGCATCGCCCTTGATGTCGTGCGCGGCGCGGAACATCTCGTCGAAGCTCTGCTTGCTGAATCCCATCTCCTTGACGAGCTGGCGCGCGGCGCTCAGGCGGTCGCATTCGTCCTGCATCCAGGCGGCGAAATCGCCGGACAATTCGTTCAGCGCCGCCTGCGCGCGCGCGATGGGATCGCCATCGTTGCCGCGGCGTTTGGCGATCACCTTGATCAGCTTGTTGGGCGGCGTGATGACCTCGTGATCCGCGTAGGTGCGGACACTGGGCCGGTCGTCCTTGGGCGGAGGAGGTGACATGATGATCCTCTCAGTCCGTCAGCTTGGCTTTTTCTGCCAGCGGGACCTGGCGGATGACATCGGCTCTCGCACCCTTGCGCCGCTCCGGACCGCTATAGCCGGGGTTCATGTTGCGGCGGCGGTCGGGGCCGAAATAGGTGGATGTGCGAATGAACGGTCGCGGATTGCACACCACATTGACGATGCGGTCGTGCAGGGCGTTGGCCGAGATCGGCTTGACCAGGAACTCGGTGACGCCGGCGTCGCGCGCGGACAGCACACGGCTGCGTTCCGAATGCGCGGTCAGCATGATGATCGGCACGAAAGGATTGGCGTTGCCGCCGGGCTGGCGGATCATCTGCGTCAGTTCGAGGCCGTCGAAGATCGGCATCGCCCAGTCGCAGATGATGATGTCGGGCATCTGGTTGGTGAAGGCCTCGAGGCCGCTGGCGCCGTCCTCCGCCTCGAAGACCTCACGCGCGCCAAAGCCGTGCAGCAGCGTGCGCAGGATGCGCCGCATATGCGCGTTGTCGTCGATGATGACGAAGCGCAGACGATTGAAGTCGATCCGAATCATTCAGAGCCGAGCCCCGCCGAGATAAGCATGGCTGGGCCGGAAGGGGGAATTTTTTGCAGGCTGAAAAGCCAGCAATTTCAGGGGCTAATACCCGAATTGCTCGCGTAGAATACGCTCGTCGAGGCTGTGGCCGGGATCGAACAGCATGTGCATGGAGAGGGTGTGGTCCATGCGGATATCGACGCGGGCGACATTGCGCACTTCGTCGTGGTCGGCGACGGCGGCGACCGGGCGCTTGGGGGCGTCCAGCACCTCGATGGTGACCGAAGCTGTGTCTGGGAGGAGGGCGCCGCGCCAGCGCCGCGGCCGGAACGGGCTGATCGGGGTCAGCGCCAGCAGCGGCGCATTGATCGGAATGATCGGCCCCTGCGCCGACAGATTGTAGGCGGTGGAGCCGGCCGGCGTTGAGACCAGCACGCCATCGGCGGTCAGTTCCGACAGGCGCTCCTTGCCGTCGATGAGGATTTTCAGCCGCGCCGCCTGGTAGGTCTGGCGGAACACCGAGACCTCGTTGATGGCATGATGTTCGTGCGTTTTGCCGGCGGTGTCGGTGGCGCGCATGATCAGCGGGTGGATCACGGTGGTTTCCGCCGCCGCCAGCCGCGCCGTCAGGTCGTCTTCCTGGAAATCGTTCATCAGGAAGCCGACGGTGCCGCGATGCATGCCGTAGATCGGGATGCTGGTGCGCATCAGGCTGTGCAGGGTCTGCAGCATCAGCCCGTCGCCGCCCAGAGCCACCACAACGTCGGCCTTGGCCGGGGCCACGTCGCCATAGCGCGCAGCCAGGCGGTCGCGCGCCTCGGCGGCTTCCGGGCTGGGGCTTGCCACAAAGGCGATCCGCTCATAGCGGCTGGCGGGGCTCATGCAATCTCGCTAAAAAAGAGCCCAACTGTGTCTCAGGGCTTGGGAAACATCCATGGAGCGCGCCGTCCTCGTCTATACGACCTATCCGTCCCTTGTCGAGGCGGAGACAGCCGGCCGCGAAGCGGTCGAACAGCGGCTCGCCGCCTGTGTCAACATACTGCCCGGTATGGTGTCGCATTACTGGTGGGACGGAAAGATCGAGCGCGGCGAGGAGGTGGTGATGATCCTGAAGACCCGCGCCTCGCTGGCCGACCGCCTGCGCAAGGCGTTGAAGGCGGGTCATCCCAATAAGGTGCCGGCGATCATGGTGCTGCCGGTCGAGAGCGTGGAAGACACCTATCTGCGCTGGATGATGAACGAGACCGATCGCGCGACGGTCAAGGTGTAAGCGCCGCAGTATTTTCATTTCCGCAGTCTGAGCGCGCGATGTGATGTGGCAACATCGCCACACACTGTGGAAACGCTTTTGTTGGCCGCAAATCTCCCCCACGTGGCGGACGCCGCTCGCTACCCGCACCGCTACGAACGGAACAGGCAGATTCCGAAAGGCGGGGTTGGGCATGTTTCAGAAAGTGGGGTGCATCGGTGCTGCAAGCGCCATTGCGCTGTCGGCGCTTGCAGGCCATGCGGCGCGTGCGCAGACCGCAGGTCCGATGTTCAACTGGAGCGGCTTTTACGCAGGCGTCAATGCCGGATACGGGTGGGGCGACAGAACCGGCGATCTGGTGGAGGTGCAGGGACTGGCAGGCCCGGCGATCGGATCGATCCCATTCGCCTATGATTCAAAAATGGATGGGCTCTTCGGCGGCGTGCAGGCCGGATACAATGCGCAGAGCGGCGCGTTCGTCTACGGGTTTGAAGCCGATATCCAGGCCGGCGTTGTCGGCGACAGCAGGACCCGCATCTTCGTCGACGGACTGGGGCTGACGCAGTCGATCTCCTCTATGCAGCACGATCTGCCCTGGTTCGGCACCGTTCGCGCACGGCTTGGCTTCACGCCGACTGATCGTGCGCTTTATTACGTCACCGGCGGCTTCGCCTATGGCCGTGTGAACAGCGAGAGCCGCATCTGTTTCCCGCTCGGAAACGTCTGTGACGGCGATTTCCGCGGCACCGTGGACCGCATCAGGACAGGCTGGACGATCGGCGGCGGCGCGGAATACGCCTTGCAGAATAGCTGGTCGCTGAAGATCGAGTATCTCTACATCGATCTCGGCAGCGACACGGTGCGGATGACCGATCCTGTTTTTCCCAACGAGTCTCTCGCCTACAGGTTCGATCACCAGGATCACATTGTGCGTCTTGGCCTGAACTATACGTTCGGCGCCCGCTAGCCGCCGGCAACCGGCGGCGTCAGGCTTGCGACGAGCCGCGCCAGTTCCGCCTGATCCGACGTGCGTGTTTTTTCGAAGACGCGGGCGAGGTGGGTCTTCACTGTCGAGTCCGCGATACCAAGTGTGGCCGCCGTATCAGCGCGGTTCTTTCCGGATGCGATTTCGATCATCACGCGGGCTTCCGTCGGCGTGAGATCGTAAAGCGCGGCCAGCGCCTCGAACGGGGGCGGCGTATGCTCGCCCGGCGGCGTCACAAAGACCGCGGCCGCGGCACCGAGGCCAAGCCCGGATCGCAGGGCGCCCGATTTCAATGGCAGCACGTGCGCGATGGAATGTGCCTGCGGACCGTCGTCGCGTGCCCGGATCGGCACCCCGATGCCGCCATGGCCAAGCTCGCTTTCATTCGCGGCGGCGCGGGCGATGGCCGTTTTCAGCGCGGCGGTTGCGCCTGGCTGATGCGTGTTCAGTTCGCCGCGGGTCGACAGCACCGGACCGCCTGCGCCGAACATCCTTTGCGCGTTGGCATTGGCGTGCAGGATGCGGCCGTTCATATCCACGAGGATGACCGCGACGACGAGCGAGTCGAGTGTCGCCTCGAATGTCGCGGATGCAATGGACCGCATGTCCAGGAGATCGCCGATCGAGACGGCGCGCCGCACATGCGGAAAGAGCAGGTTGACGACGGCGATGTCGTGCGGCCCCACGACGTCGCGTGTCGGCGGCGTGTGAAGCTGAAAGATGCCTCGCCGTGTTTCACTCCTTGCAATGATGCAGGCCGCGACATCGTGGTAACCGGCCGGCACGGCCCATTCGGTGAAAAACGGCCGCTTGCGGATTTCCTCCTCGTCGCCGCCGAGTGCCTTGACCATATGGGCGGTATTCTTGATCGAGCCGACATCTTCGTGGTCGAGTGCCGGCCAGAACGGCATCAGGGCGGCATATTTCTCTTCCAGCAGCCGCATCCAATGAGGGTCGCCGCCCCACTGAATTCCCCAGCGCGTCGTCTTTTGCCGCAGGTCGTAGAGGGCAATCGAGCCGAGCGTCGCCCCAATCAGGCCGCAGCAGCTTTCCAGCGCGGCGGGCCACAGCGCAGGATCGACGGCGCTGTCGTAGATCTTGCCGATCGTCTCGGACAAATTCTCGATATCGATGCTGGCCATAAATTACAGCGTGGCTCTGGCTTTGTTCGCTTCGGCAATTCGAAAAGGTTATGCAAAATAACGCAAGCGGCGTCCCCCGCACGGGGGAGGCCGCACGATGCGGGAATTGCGGGGAGGGATCAGTAGCTGCCGCCGCCAGCCAGAGCGAGCTGCAGCGATTTATAGTCTTCGCAACCGGTGCCGCAGATCGTGGCGATCTTCTCGAGATGCTCTTCGGCCTTCAGGCGGTTGCCCTGTTCGAGATGCCACATCCCGTAATATTGCCAGGTGCGGGTGTGGCGCGGATCGGAGGCCAGCGCCTTTTCGTACCAGACCTTCGCATCGTCGGTGCGGCCGAGCTTGCGGCTGGAAAAGCCGACCAGGTTGGCGACGTCGGGATGTTCGTCTCGCTTCAGCGCGTGCAAGGCGGCAATGCCGGCGGCGTAGTCCTTGTCCTTGTAGATCAGGTCATGCGCGTGGTGATAGCCGTCGATGAACCGCCGCTCGGACTGCTTCTCCTTCTTCTTAGACGTCTTCTTTTTATCTTTCGTTTTTGGCGCGACGGGCGGCGGCGCGCTCTGGGTGCGGAAGGTCGGCGAAGGTTCGCGCGAATCCACGGCCCGCGCGTCGCCGCAAACGAATACGGCGGCGCCCATGAGCGCCGCCGCCAAAGTGATCGTGCGAAATGCCGTCATGACATCCTCGCGAGGTTGGAGGGTCAGCAGGTGCCCTCAATACGTACCTTTGCCCTGCAGCGCGTCGTCGAGCGCCTTGTAGTCGTCGCAGCCCTTGCCGCCGCAGATGTAACGGATCTTCTCCAGGTGCTCTTCCGCCTTCAGGCGGTTGCCCTGTTCGAGATGCCACATGCCGTAATATTGCCAGGTGCGGGTGTGGTTCGGATCGGAGACAAGCGCCTTCTCGTACCAGACCTTGGCGTCGTCATAGCGGCCGAGCTTGCGGCTGGAGAAACCGATCAGGTTGGCGACGTCGGCATGCGCGTCATGGCCGAGCGCCTTCAGCGCCTTGATGCCGCCGGCGTAATCCTGCTGCTTGTAGATCAGGTTGTAGGCGTGCCTGTAGCCGTCGAGAAATTCGTTCTGCGATTTCTTGTCGGTCGCCGGCTTGGTGTCGGCCGGCTTCGCGCCGCTCTTGGTGTCAGTGGCCTTCTTGTCGGTCGGCTTGTCCGATTTCGTGTCGGTGGGCGGTGTCGGGTTTTCGGTCCCGGCTGAAAAGGCGGGACCTGTGGCCAATATGAGTGTCAGCGCGGCGGCTGCGAGCAGAGAGGAGCGGGGCTTGAAGGTCATGATCATGTGTCACCGTGAAATAATGATTTGAGAGAATGTCCCGTCAATCGCGCAGCCACGCCAGAATCCACCCGTGCGACGATCAACACCATCAACATAGCAGAAGGCGGCGGCATTCCGGTGACGGCGTTTCAAAACGATGTGATGGCGTGGAGGTGCGTGGCTCCGGGGATCGCCGCGGAATTGCCGTATTGACTCAAATGCCAGCCCCGGCAATGATTTAACCAAGCGTGCTGGTTCCCCGGGTCGCTCCGGGGAGGCAAGAGGGAACGCGGAAGTCGCCGGTCCGACCGGCAAAACCGCGGCTGCCCCCGCAACTGTGAGCGGCGAGCCTTCGTCCGCCATGGCCACTGGACCTCCAGGCAACTGGACCCGGGAAGGCCGGAGGAAGGCATGGACCCGCGAGCCAGGAGACCTGCCAGCGCGGTCACCCAACCGGTGGGCGGGGAGTCCATACGGAGCGGTCTTTCGCAGCGGTGACGTCGATACCGACGTGGGGGCCGTGCGAGTTTTTTCTCACATGACCTTCGGGGTACGGGCGGGGTAGCCGATTGCGGATCGCCGGTGTGTGGCGGTGCGTAACGGCGTTTGCGTTCGTGTGTCCTTCGCGTCGGGTGTGTTCACCCGGACCCCGCGGAAAGCGGGGCAGACGAAGGACGTGTTATGGGGGCGATCTCTTTCAGACAGGCCGCGGGCGCGATGGCGCTGGCGGGGCTATTGGCAGCGCTGCCGCAGGGGCAGGCAAGGGGGCAGCAGACCGATACGCTGCCCACGATCAATGTGGACTCGAGCCGCCTGTATCAGGGCATTACCGGCGCCTCGACCAGCATCATCACGGCAGAGGATATCGCGCGCTCGCCGAGCCTGACCATTCAGGACATTCTTGGGCGCGAGGCGGGCGTGCAGACACGCAGCCTCTATGGCAGCGTGAATGGCGCCGGCACGACGGTCGATCTGCGTGGCTTCGGTGCCACCGCGCAATCCAACACGCTGATCCTGGTCAACGGCCGACGTCTCAACGACATCGACATGGCGGCGGTCGATCTCTCGGCCATTCCGCAGAACGCAATCGAGCGGATCGAGATCACACGCGGCAATTCCGGCGCAGTGCTTTACGGCGACAACGCGGTCGGCGGCGTTATCAACATCGTCACCAAAGTGGGCGCCAATCTGCCGCCATCCGCCAAGGTGGAAGGCCTGGCGGGCTCCTATGGCTATCGCGAGGGGCGGTTGTCCGGGAGCACCTCGTCGGGCGCGTATTCCGCGTCCGTCTATGGCAACGCGGTCACTTCCGATGGCTACCGGGTCAACAACCACCTCAACCAGCAGAACGGCGTCGGCGACCTGCGTTACACAACCGAGCAGGGTTCGGCGTTCCTCAATCTGTCGGCGGATACGCAGCGGCTCGGCCTTCCGGGCGAGCGGCAGGTGACCGCGGCGATCAACCAACTCGCGACAGACCGGCGCGGCACCAACACGCCCTACAATTATGGCGACAAGCAGGGCTACAGCACGACCGCCGGCTTCACACGCATGCTGACGCCGGACATCGAACTGATCGTCGACGGCGGCTGGCGGCGCAAGGACCAGCAGGCAGGATTCTTTGCGCCCTTTTCGGAAGCCTATGTCAACACAACGCTGGAAACGTATTCGGTGACGCCGCGCGTGCGTATCAACACGCCGTTTTTCGGCCTGCCGTCGCGTGTCATTGCCGGCGTGGACTATTACAATTCGGATTACGATTCCGATCGCAGCCAGTTCTCCGGCAATCCGCCGATCCATCGCTATCGGCTTGGTCAGGATTCGGTTGCCGGCTACTGGCAGCAGACGGTAACTGTCTTGCCGACAACGGACATTTCGGGCGGCGTGCGCGTCCAGCGTACGCACGTGACCGCACATGACGTGTACGATCCGACAGCCCCCGGCGCATTCGGCGTGCAGGGCCTTCCGCTCGACCAGAGCGAAAACAATGAGGCTTATCACGTCGGCTTCGAGCATCGCTTCAGTCCGGTCTTCGCGGTGTTCGGCCGCGCGGCACAGAGCTTCCGCACTCCCAATGTCGACGAGCGCGTCGGCATGGCGCTGTTCGGATTTCCGACGACGTTCAATCTGAAGACGCAGACCTCGCACGACATGGAAGCGGGCGTGCGATTCAATTTCGGAAACGTGACGCTGCAGAGCAGCGTCTACGAGATGAAGCTCGAGAACGAGCTGTTCTTCGACCCGGTCAACTTCGTGAACTACAATCTCGATCCGACGCAGCGCCGCGGCTGGGAGACGATTGCCACATGGCAGATGAACGAGGATGTGCGGTTCAAGGGCAGCCTGACTTATATCGACGCGACTTTCCGTGAAGGGCCCAATGAGGGCAAACAAGTGCCGCTGGTGTCGCCTTGGTCCGGCAGCATCGGCATGACCTGGAACATCTGGAAAAAATATCTGATGTTCGACGGCGTCGTCCGTTATGTTGGAAATCGGCGCATGGAGAACGACCAGCGTAATTTGGGGCCGGATATTCCCGCTACCACGCTCGTCGATGTGCGGCTGGGCGGCGAGATCGACCAGTTCTTCTGGGCCTTCTCGGTCGAAAATCTCTTCAACGAGATGTACTACGACTACGCCGTGGCGAGTGCCTTCACCATTGGAAACTACAATGCCTATCCGCAGCCGGGCCGGACTTTCCTGGTGCGGGCCGGCATGAAGTGGTAACCGGCAATTGCCGAAACAAAAGAGGGCCGCAGCGATGCGGCCCTTTCATTTGTGCCGACGCCGCGCCTACAGGTTCGGCGCCCACATCGCCGGGACGAGGTCGTAGCCCTTCGCAGTCTTGGCGATGTAGCCCGAGGCCGGGAAGGGGAAATGATAGCCGTGCACCAGCATCCGGTCGGCCGCGGCGCGGTCGAGCAGGCGCTTGCGGTTGTCGGCGGCCATGTCTCCGTTCATGTCGAAGATCGCCTGCCATTCCGGATTGCGCACGAACAGCCACGGATTGTTGGTGGTATCGGCGAGATAGAGCATCGACTGGTTGGCCGAGGCGACGCTGAACGCGGTGTGTCCCGGTGTGTGTCCGGCGGCGGGGACCGACGTGACGCCGGATGCGACCTCCTTGCCGGGCTCGAAGCGCTTCACGTCCTTGGCGATGTCCGCGAAGATGCGGCGCGCATTGCGGAACGAGCCCTGCGCGGCTTCCGGCGCCTTGCTCATGTTGGCGTCGTCCATCCAGAACGCCCATTCGGGAGCCGGCACGCTGATCTCGGCATTGGGAAAGACCAGGGCGTTGTCCTTGGTCTTGATGCCGTTGATATGATCGGGATGGAAATGCGAGATGACGACGGCATCGACCGATTTCGGGTCGATGCCGGCCGCCGCAAGGTTGGCGGTGAAAGTGCCTGCCTGCGGTGCCATCGACGCCATCTGGCCGCCGGTGCCGGTGTCAAGCGCGATCAGCTTCGAGCCGGTATTCACGATGAGAGGGGTGAAGGGGGTCGGCACCTTGTCGATCGGCAGGAAGGCATCGCTCAGCGCCTTCTGCACATCCGCGAGCGAGGCATTGCGGACGAATTTGTCGTCGAATGCCCGGTACCATGTGCCGTCGTTGACGGCCGTGATCTCATAGTCACCGATCTTGAAGCGGTAAAATCCGGGGCCCTGTTTGCCGGCGGCGGGGGCAGCGGCCTTTGCCGGGGGCAGGCCGATGACGGGCAGGGCGGCGATTGCCGCCGATGCGGTCAGCAATGTACGGCGCGACACTGTGCGACGTGACAATGAAGTCATGGAAGTCATGAGTGTCCTCCCTGTTAGGCGTCCCCTGGGACGCCCTGTCGGATCGCAGTCCAATCGAACGTGAAAAACACCGGCCGCCCATGTCTATTCCCGAAACCGGGAGTGGGCGCATCTGCGTGATCTTGTCCCGGTAGCCTTCTTCCCGCTAGTCTGGCCGCAATCAATGACAGCCGTAAGGCAGATTATCCGGGAGGACTTCATGAAAGTGCGGATCGTCACAGTGGCGATGCGTTTCGCCGTTGCTCTGGCTCTGATTCTGAGCGTTCACGCAGCCAGCGCGCAGGACTATCCGTCGCGCAACGTGACGCTGGTCGTGCCGTTCCCAGCCGGCAGTACCACCGATCTTGTCGGCCGTATTCTGTCCGATGAACTCGGCAAGTCGCTCGGGCAGAATGTGGTGGTCGAGAATCGCGGCGGCGCCGGCGGCACCATCGGCACCGAGGCGGTCGCGCGCGCGGCACCGGACGGGCACACGCTGCTCATGGGAACCATCGGCACGCATTCGATCAATCCGGCGGTTTACGCAAAGATCAATTACGATCCCATCGCGGACTTCGCTCCGGTCATCCAGTTCGGGACCGCGCCGAATGTCCTGGTGGTCAACCCCTCCCTGCCGGTCAAGAACGTCAAGGATCTGATCGCCTACATCAAGGCCAATCCCGGCAAGGTAAATTACGGCTCGTCCGGCAACGGCACATCGAACCATCTGTCGGGCGCGATGTTCGTTGCGCGCAACGGGCTGACAGCGCAGCATCTGCCGTATCGCGGCGGCGCACAGGCCATCACCGATCTGCTGCGCGGCGAAGTGCATTTCATGTTCTATCACTATCTGCCGCTGCTGCCGCACATCAAGGAAGGCAAGCTGCGCGCCATCGCTATCACCAGCGCCAACCGCATCGACGCGCTGCCCGACGTGCCGGTGATGAAGGAGGCCGGCATGGACGACTTCGAGGTGTCGGCCTGGTTCGGTGTCTGGGCGCCGGCCAAGACCTCGCCTGAGGTGGTCGGCAAGCTCAACACCATCATATCCGGCATCATCAATTCGCCCGAAGTGAAGAAGAGCCTCGAATCGCAGGGGATCGACCCGGTGAGCGGATCGCCGAAGGATCTGCTGGACCTGAACCAGCGCGAATTGGCGCGCTGGTCCAAGGCGGTCAGCGACGCAGGGGCGAAATTGTCGAACTGAACCAGCCCCGGTTTGGTGAATTCCGGCGCGATGATAGCCTGAGCCGCGTGTACGCTCAGACTATGAGGGAGGCTGGCCGTGTCGGATATTTCAAGACGTGACGTGTTCGGCGCGGCGGCCGGAGGCGCCGTCCTTGCGGCGAGCGGTCAGGCTGCGCTTGGCGCCGGCGGTCAGCCGCCCTTCGGTCCGATGCCTCAGGCCGTCAGCGGCAAGGACTTGCCGTCATTCCGCTACGCGCTTGGTGCTGCGCTCGCCACGACCCACGAGGGCGGCTGGTCGAAAGAGGCCACGGTCCTGAATTTTCCGGTGTCCGAAAAGCTGGCCGGCGTGCTGATGCAGCTCGCGCCCGGCGGTCTGCGCGAATTGCACTGGCATGCCAACGCGGCCGAATGGGCCTATGTGATCGAAGGGCGCTGCCGCGTCACCACTATCGATCCGCAGGGGCATTCGGAGATTGCCGACTTCGAGGCCGGCGATGTCTGGTATTTCCCGCGCGGGCATGGTCACTCGATCCAGGGCCTCGGACCTGGCGATTGCCTGTTCATTCTCGTCTTCGACAACGGTTACTTTTCCGAGTTCGGGACGTTCAGCATCACCGACTGGCTTGGCCACGTGCCGGACGATGTGCTGGCAAAAAACTTCAATGTCGCGGCATCGACCTTCTCCGCCTTTCCGAAACAGGAGGTCTATCTCGTCAAGGGCACGGTGCCGCCGGCGTTGCAGGAAAAGCCCGCGCCGGGATCGCTCAATGCCGGTGCACTGACACATCGTTTTCGCCTGCTGGCGCAGAAGCCGGAGGCATATCCTGGCGGGAGCCTGCGGGTGGTGTCGTCGCGCGAGTTTCCGCTCTCGACGACCATGACCGGCGCGTTGCTGCGCATCAGGCCCGGCGGCATGCGCGAACTGCACTGGCATCCCAATGCCGACGAGTGGCAATACTATCTCAAGGGCAAAGGCCGCATGACCGTATTCGGATCGGGCGGCCGCGCGCGCACCGACGAGTTCTCAGCCGGCGATGTCGGCTATGTGCCGCAGGGCTTCGGGCACTACATCGAGAATACCGGAACCGACGACCTCGAACTTGTCCTCGCATTCAACAACGGCATCTATGAATCGATCTCGCTGACGGCCTGGGTCGCGGCCAATCCCGATCTGCTGCTGTCCGCGAATTTCGGCGTACCGCCGGCGACGTTCGCCGCCTTTCCAAGAAGCGAAACGCCGATGCCGGAATAGGACGCTGCTCTTGCCGGGTTGTGGCCCGCAAGAGCAGCGCGCATGGTTACTCTACTGTGTGCGGTGGCGATGCGTCCGGTGCTGGATCGGAGCGGGAGCGACTGGATAGGCGGCCGACCCGAAAGCGGCCATTGCGTTGTCTTCCGCATTCAGTTGCTGCGCCTGCACGCAGGCCGATACAACGCCGCGATTGCAGTACTTGTAGGCATTGGCGAGAGGATAGTTGGAATAATCTTCGGTGGCGTCGGCGAGCGCAACCGACGCGGTGCCCAGCAGCAATGCGCCGGCAAGAATGAACTTGAGTTTATCTGACATGACACGGCTCCTTCCGGCATGGGCGCGAGTCTTGTCAGAGGCGGGCGTCGATGCCGTATCGATCATTGTCGCCCTGCCGACGAATTGTGGGGCCGAAAGCCGTTTTCAAGATGTCCGGTCGCATGCGGGGCAACGCGCCGTGAATGGAAGCCATGCGCTTATGCACAGCGCGATCCGGGGGCGTTTGCTCAGTCCGGCAGAATTTGCTTCGTCCGCGGATAGACGTGGTCGATCGCGACGACCGCCATGATCAGGATCGGCGTTGCGAGAAAGGCGCCGACAGGCCCCCACAACCAGGCCCAGAAGGCGAGCGACAGAAACACTGCCAGCGGATGCAGCAGCAATTGCCGGCCGATGATCGCCGGCACGAGAAAGTGACCTTCGAAAAAGGTGAAGGCAATGAACAGCAGCGGCGCCACCAAGGCGGGCAGCAATGTGGGGAAGGTCAGGAGGCCGATGATGAACAGGGTCACATGCATGATCCCCGGCCCGACATAGGGAATATAGTTGAGGAGAAATGCGAGGGCGCCCCACAGCAGCGGTGCCGGAAAACCCATCGCGTAAGAGATGGCCGCGACCACCGCGCCGACGCCCATGTTGATGAGGGTCACGGTGATCAGGTATGCGCTGAGATTGCGCTCGATGTCGTTGGAGATACGGAGCGCGCGCAGGCGGCCGTCACGGGTCGCGAACAGGTTGACGATATAGCGGCGGAAAGCCTGGCGCCCGAAAACAAAGAAGAACAGCGTCGCGAAGAACAGGACGATCTGCAGCGCGATATCGGGCAAGGCGGTGACTACGCCTTCGAGCATGTTGTTCTCGCTGACCTCAACCTTCACACCCGAGCCGCCCATGATCGCGGTCTGCAATTCGCGCAGCGCGAAGAGCGGCCGGTCCATGAAGCGGAATTTCTCCTTGATGGTGTTGCCGATCTCGTCTGAGCGGGCGATCAGATCCGATGCGGGTTCAACCAGAAGCCCGACTGCAAAATAAAGTGCGCTGGCCATGATGAGCACGATGGCGGCCGCGGGAAGCCAGGCCGGCCAGCCGGCCTTCACCGCGCGAGCGGACAAGGGGCCGAGGGTGAGGCTGACGACAAGCGCCGCGAGGAGCGGCACCAGCAGCGCGCGGGCAACGTAAAGAAATGCGCCGAAGATGATAATGGCCATGACGATGGTGGCCATCTGCGCCATGACGCGCCAGAAGCTCGCGGTGTCCTCGAACGGGCGCGGATTGTGCGCCCCGAACTGAAAGGGCCGACCCTTCCAATTCCAGGACGACGATTTCGGGTCGATGTTCACATCCTGATCCCGCGCACAGGAGGCGTCCCGGACGGGACGCGGGCGTCAGGAGCAATGCAAAGGCCGGGATTTGGTTCCCGGCCTTTGCGTACGAGAGGTGTCGTTTCGGATCAGAACAGGGCGTTGAACGTCGCCAGCGCGCCCGATTCGCAGATCTTTTGCGGCACGAAGCTGCAACCGACCTGATGAGTCCCCTTCCAGATCATTTCCAGGGCGACGTAGAGGATGACGGCAAGGCCGATCCAGGTGATCCAGAAATAGCGCGCGAGCAGCTTGGCGATATAGGCCGAGGCCACCGCCATGAAGATGATCGCGACGGTGAGGCCGATCGCCAGCACCACAACGTTGCCCTTCGCCGCGCCGGCAACCGCCAGCACGTTGTCGAGCGACATCGAGACGTCGGCAATGATGACCTGCAGGATCGCCGCGCCGATGCTCACGCCCTTGTAGTCCGGCGAGCCGGTGCCGCTGACCGTTCCGCCACCTGCGCCGGCCATTGCATGCTGCGGCTGATGCGCGGAAATTTCGCGATACATCTTCCAGCAGACCCAGAGCAGCAGAACGCCGCCTGCGAGCGTCAGTCCGACGATGGTCAGCAACTGCGTGGCAACGGCGGCGAACATGATACGCAGCACGACCGCGCCGGCGATGCCCCAGAAGATCACTTTCATCCGCAGTTCAGGTGCGACGCGCGAGGCGGCAAGGCCGACGACGATGGCATTGTCGCCGGCAAGGACGAAGTCGATGATGATGATTTGAACGAGCGCGACCAGGTTCTGGTATTCGAACAGCGTCACGAGATCATTGTAGATGTTCACGTCTGCCTCATTACAGCGGGGACGGCTTGCGCACGTCCGGGTCTGATGATGTTCGGATTAATCGAGGCTCGCGGAGCGCGAGGCTTCGAACAGCGGCAGCGCCTGATCGGGCTCGCTCATGAGAGCCGCGGCGATGCCGATGAAGGTCACTGCGCCCGCGATGTCCCAGTAGCTGAGCATCGACTGGTGCGGCTTTGGCCCGCGCCAGGCGATCAGGGCGATTCCGCCCGCAGCGGCCAGCAGCAAGGTGCTGATCGCCGGCAGGACCAGCGGCGGCGGCAGAAACAATACCAGAAGGCTGAAAGCGCCAAATCCCGCAATCAACAGCGCGAGAGCCAGCGTCTGCGGACCGTTGGCAGCCTGACGGGCCGCACGACCGGAACCGGAACTGACTGGCATGGCATCCTCCTCAAGACCCCTGCTGCACCGGGCTTTTGAGTTGCGTTGAAACGTGCTAAGAGTGGTTTCAAGTGCAACCATTAAGTGGTGCATAGTTTCGTAGTCTTGAAACGTTTCGTACATCCGAAACGTGCTGCCAATCAATAGGTTTCCGGGATGGGGACTTCCATGCACTTTGCCAAAGCCGCGCCGGAGGCGCGCCAGTTGCGCAAGGAGGCCGGCCGCTGGCTGCAGGATTTGCGGAAAAAGGCCGGATTGTCGCAGATCGACCTGGCCCAGAAATTGGGCTTGAAATACTACACGTTCATTTCCCAGATTGAGAACGGCTTCGGCCGCGTTCCGAGCGAGAGCATGGAAGAATGGGCCCGGGCGCTGGGCGTCGATTCTGCCGAGTTCGCACGTGAACTGCTGTCCTATTACGACCGTGAACTGTACCGGCTGCTGTTCAAGGTGAAGAAATGACCGTCATATCCTTCCACACCCGCCCGCAAACCTCCGCCGGCCTGTGGCATGCCGACGAGATGTCGCAATTGCTGTCGATCTACGCCGCGCATGAGGCGCAGGGAGACGCCTGCGATTGGGACACCGGCGAGACCGAGGGCAAGGATCCGCAATTCTACATCCTCGGCGTGCAGCCCGACCTGGACTGCGTCGTCAGCATCACGCGCCTCGGCAATGACTACGTCCTCGAAGACGGCCACGGCCATGTGGTGGCCGAAGGGCGCTCGCTGTCGGTGATTGCCGACAAGGCGGTGCAACTGACATCCAGCATCCGCAAGTCGGCGTTCTTGGCCCGCATCGCGGTTGCCTGGATCGCCGCCCGCGAGTTCTTTGAGGAGAAGGTCGAGCCGCTGATGGCCGAACCGGTCGAGGTGGCGACGCACTTCTTTCCGCAACTGGCCGCGCTGGCCTGAAATTATCCAGATACCGTCCCTGTCGCGGTTGCAGTCTCGCCAGAGGACAGCCGCCTGCCGGTTCATCCAGGTGTCCCAAAGCGGCACATTTTTGCTGGCATTTTCATTGCAATCTTTACCCGGGATTAACGCTGAAGGCGGCCTCGCAGCCGCTCCGGGAGAGACAACATGTCAGCAGGGCGTTGGATTCAGGCTCTGGCAGGCGCGGTGGTGTTGCAGGCGCTGGTTTTCACGCCCGCTGCGGCCGATGTGACCTACAGCGCAAGCTGCGTTGGCGGCGGCAGCTTTTTTACCGGCAGCGGCACTTGTGTCCTTATGAAACGCAAGGGCGCAATCGGGCCGGCCGGCATTTACAAGGTGCCCGAGCCGCGCGGCGAGGAACTGGAAGAAGCCATGGAGCGCGACCGCAAGTGGGCCGCGCGCTGCAACCCCGTGATCCGTCAGGACGCCTACGGGGTCGGACGCTACTACTACGCCAAGCCGGGCTGCGAGTTCGGCAAGCTCGACGATTATTAAGCGGCGAGAGACGTGTTTCATCCCCGCGTGACATGTTTCGCGGAAAACGTCACGCGTGCAGAGGGGCAGCCGGGTAATGCAAGTTGGTGCCGGGTGAGAGGATTGAACTCCCGACCAACGGTTTACAAAACCGCTGCTCTACCGCTGAGCTAACCCGGCTTGGCCGGACAGCTAGCAGCATCGCCGCGCCCCGGCAAGATATCGATACAGGCGCCGCGACGATCACAGAAATGGCGTGCCGGTCTCGATCAGGCTGATCAGCCATTCTGCCGCCTGCAGGATCGCAGCGCGCTGCA
>JAESGM010000691.1_pt1 | contig 17674 bp, 14 predicted proteins | sample 9269721 | NCBI WGS metagenome assembly JAESGM01 (sample SAMN15720920, study PRJNA650825) | algae metagenome | isolation source: Komarekiella atlantica HA4396-MV6 and co-occurring heterotrophs from... | place: USA: Theobald House, Kauai, HI | collected 2009-07-29 | reverse complement strand
CCCGACAGATCGGGCACGAGCGCCAGCCGGCCCAGCATGCAGGCGGCCTGTTTTCCCGTCGTTTCCAGCGCCAATGCCGTCACGCCATCGCCTCTTCCACCAGCATTGCCTCGGCTTCCGCCAGAATCTCGTCGGCGGCCTCGCCATAGACCGCCTCGCGCCCGATCTCGAGCATCACCGAGACGCCGAGCGGCGAGACTTGGTTCAGCGGCTGATGAATGATTCGGCCGCTGATTCGTGTCAGCATCTGGCCCAGCCGCTGGATGTCGAGCAAGCCCGAGGCCGCGTCCTGGCGTGCGGCCTTGAGCAGCACATGGTCGGGCTCGTGGCTGCGCAGCACGTCGTAGACGAGGTCGCTCGACATCGTGACCTGCCGCCGGTTCTTCTCCTGGCCGGGGAAGTTTCGCTCGATCAGGCCCGCGATCACGGCGCATTGCCGGAAGGTGCGCTTCATCAGCGCCGATTCGGCCAGCCACTCCTCCAGATCGTCGCCGAGCATGTCCTGCGCGAAGAGGTCGTCGAGGCTGAGCGCCCCGCGCGCGATCGCCGCCGACAGGTCGCCGAGCCCCCAGACCGCAATGCCGTAATCATTGCAGACGAAGCCGAGCGGCCGCATTTTTGCCCGCTCCAGCCGCCGCGTCAGCAGCATGCCGAGCGTCTGGTGCGCGAGGCGGCCCTCGAACGGATAGGCCACGAGATAGAACCGCCCGCCGCGCGGAAAGGTCTCGACCAGCAATTCGCCGGGTTTTGGCAGGCGCGATTTCAGGCGCTGGGCGTGCAGCCAGGACGAGACCTCGTCCGGCAGCGTCGTCCATTCCTTCGGGCTCGCCAGAATGGCGCGCACGCGGGCGGCCAGAAAAGTCGAGAGCGGAAACTTGCCGCCGGCATAGGAGGGGATTTTCGGGTCGGTGCCCGGCGCGGCGCGGGAGCAGATCGCCTCGTTGCCGGCGATGCCCTCGAAGCGCAAAACCTCGCCGGCGAAGATGAAGGTGTCGCCAGCGACCATCGTCTCGGCGAAATACTCCTCGATCTCGCCGAGCACCCGCCCGCCGGTCATGATCCGCGAGGGCTGGCCCGGTTTGCCGCCCCGCGCCCGGCCAAGCCTGACCTTCAGCATGGTCGACTCGACGATGGTGCCGACATTCATGCGGTATTGCTGGATGATGCGGGCATTGCTGGCGCGCCAGAGGCCGGCCTTGTCCCGCCGCAGCTTGGCGAAGCGCTCATAGGAGCGCAGCGCGTAGCCGCCGGTCGCGACGAAGTTCACCACCGCGTCGAAATCGGCGCGCGCGAGGTCGGCATAGGGCGAGGCGGTGCGGATCTCCTCGTAGAGCGCATCCGCATCGAACCCGTCCGAGCAGGCGACGCCGAGCACATGCTGCGCCAGCACGTCGAGCCCGCCGAGCCTCGGCTCGGGCGTGTCCTGCGCGGCTTCGGCGACCGCCTCCAGCGCCGCGCGGCACTCCAGCAATTCGAAGCGGTTGGAGGGCACCAGCAGCGCCTGCGAGGGCTCATCCATGCGATGATTGGAGCGCCCGATCCGCTGCATCAGCCGGCTTGCGCCCTTGGGCGCGCCGATATTGACGACGAGGTCGACATCGCCCCAGTCGATGCCGAGATCGAGCGTCGCCGTGCAGACCACGGCCTTGAGCCTGCCCGCCGCCATCGCCGCCTCGACCTTGCGGCGCTGGCTGGCGTCGAGCGAGCCGTGATGCAGCGCGATCGGCAGGCTGTCCTCGTTGATCGACCACAGCGCTTGGAAGGCGAACTCCGCCTGCATGCGCGTGTTGACGAAGACCAGGGTGAGCTTGTGGTCCTCGATCGCCTTGTAGATGTCGGCTATGGCGTGACCGGTGGTGTGGCCGGCGAGCGGCAGATGGCGTTTGCTTTCAAGGATGCCGATGCGCGCGGCCGCCCCGCCGGTGACGGTGACGAGGCCCGCCGGCGTCTCCGCGCCGCCGAGGAAGCGCTGCAGGTCGGCGGGTTCGCGTACCGTCGCCGACAGGCCGACCGCCGAAACCTGCGGCGCGAGCGTCCGCAGGCGCGCGAGGCAGAGCGAGAGCAGATCGCCGCGCTTGGATGTGACCAGCGCGTGCAGTTCGTCGAGCACGATCCGGCGCAGCGTCGAGAAGAACGGCTTCGCGTCGCGGTGCGAGACCAGCAGCGCGAGCTGTTCGGGCGTCGTCAGCAGGATGTCGGGCGGGCGCGCGATCTGGCGCGTGCGCTTGGCCGCCGAGGTGTCGCCGGTGCGGGTCTCGACCGTGATGGGGAGGCGCATCTCGGCGATCGGCATTTCGAGATTGCGCGCGATATCGACCGCGAGCGCCTTCAGCGGCGAGATGTAGAGCGTGTGCAGGCCGTCATGCCGGCCATCCCGCTCGGTGAGTTCGACAAGCGAGGGCAGGAAGCCGGCCAGAGTCTTGCCCGCCCCGGTCGGCGCGACGAGCAGCGTCGAGCGCCCGGCACGGGCTTCGTCCAGCAGCGCGAGCTGGTGCGGCCGCGCGCTCCAGCCGCGCGAGGCGAACCAGTCGGCGAAGGCAGGAGGTAGGGAGGGGGAGGTGGGCATGCCTGCCAGAGATAGGGTCTGGCGGCAATGAGGGGAATGGCGAGCGTCGAGAGCTAGCCCGCTCCGCTACAACGATCAGCCCCGGTACGGCCACGCCGCGATCCTCGCGTGTGCTGGCTGCCTCGATCAGCACCGGCCGCATCCCAGCCGTCGCCAACCGCTCGCGGAGCCAGCCTTCCGCGTGGGCAAACCGCCGGTCCGCACCGACGACGACGCCTTCGCCGGCATGGCTCTGCACCGTGAAGGCGAGCAGCCCGCCGGGCTTCAGCACGCGCCGACTCTGCGAGAACGCCGCTCCCAATTCGCCGAGATAGACGAAGACGTCGGCCGCTATCACGAGATCGGCCGAACTGTCGGGCCGGCTCGTCAGGAAGCTGGTCAGCCCCGCCACCGCGAGCTTGTCGTAGAGCGGCTGGTCCTCGGGACCGCGCTTGGCGCGGGCCCGTTCGATCATGCGCGGCGAGAGATCGCAGCCGGCGAGGAAGCCGGTCTGCGGCCTGATCGCCTCGCCCATCAGCCCGGTGCCGCAGCCGAGGTCGTATACGGTGTCGAAACGGAAGGGGCGGCCGCGCGCCTCGCAGACGCCCAGCAGCGCCTGCCGCAGCAGCGCGGGCGCGGTATAGCGCAGCGTCTCGACCAGATGGCTGTCGAAGCGCTCCGCATAGCTATCGAAAAGCACGCCCGAAAAATTCTCCGAGGTCGCCTCCTCGGCCGACATCGCGCCGATGCGGGCGAGGTCGAGCCGCGCGCCGAAATGGTCGTTGGGGTCGAGCGTCAGGCATTGTCGCCAGGCGGTGGCGGCCTCCTCGTTATGGCCGAGCGCCTCCTGCGCCTGGCCGTAGAGATGCCAGGCGGCGGTGAACCCGTAAGCCTGGGCCAACGTCTGGTCGAGGATTTCGACGCAAGCCTGCGCGTCGCCGTCCTCCAGCGCCGCCTGCGCCCAGGCGTAGCGCCGGTCGAGGCTCAGGTCGCCGGAACCGGCGGAATGCGCGTTGCTGCCCTTTTCTGTCATGCCGGCCGGTCTATCTGAGGTGGATGACACTGGCCAGACACGCCGCCGCCGCAAAATTTCGTCCGTCGGAACTGCTGATCCCGACCCCGGCCGGGCTCTATTGCCCGCCGGCCGACATCCACATCGACCCGGTGCGGCCCGTGGCCCGTGCGCTGATCACCCACGGCCATTCCGACCATGCCCGCGCCGGCCATGGCGCGGTGCTGGCGACGCGCGAAACGCTGGCCATCATGGCCCTGCGCTATGGCGAGGGTTTTACGAGCGAACGACAGGAAGCGGCGCCCGGCGAGACGACGCGGATCGGCGAGGTCGATTTCCGTTTCGTGCCGGCCGGCCATGTGCTCGGCTCGGCCCAGATCGTGGTGGAGTCGCGCGGCCTGCGCATCGTCGCCTCGGGCGACTACAAGCGCGAGCGCGACCCGACCTGCGCGGCCTTCGAGCCCGTGCCCTGCGACATCTTCATCACCGAGGCGACCTTCGGCCTGCCCGTGTTCCGTCATCCGCCCGCCCATGCGGAGGTCGCCAAGCTGCTGGAATCGGTCAGGCTCTTTCCCGAGCGGACCCACATCGTCGGGGCCTATTCGCTCGGCAAGGCGCAGCGCGTCATGGCCCTGATCCGCGAGGCCGGATACGAGCGGCCGATCTACGTCCATGGCGCGATGGAGACGCTGACCGGGTTCTATCTCTCCGAAGGTGCGAAGCTTGGCGAGATCAGAAAGGTCGTCGCGGCCGAGCGCAAAAACCTCGGCGGCGAGATCGTCATCTGCCCGCCCAGCGCGACGCAGGATTTATGGGCGCGCAAATTTCCCGATCCGGTCACAGCCTTCGCCTCGGGCTGGATGCGAGTGCGCGCCCGCGCCCGCCAGAAGGGCGTCGAGCTGCCGCTGATCGTCTCCGACCATGCCGACTGGGACGATCTGCAGGCGACGATCCGCGAGGTCGGGGCCGGCGAGATCTGGGTCACGCATGGTGCCGATGAGGCGCTGGTGCATTGGTGCGGGACGGTCGGGCTGAAGGCGCGGCCGCTGCATCTCGTCGGCTATGGCGACGAAAGCGAGGCGGAGCCGGATGCGAGCCCAGTCGAGGCCGCGCCATGAACCGCTTCGCCTGGCTGCTCGACCGACTCGCCTATGAGCCGCGCCGCAACGGAAAGCTCGCGCTGATTGCCGACTATCTGCGCACGACGCCCGACCCCGATCGCGGGCTGGCGCTGGCCGCGATGACGGGCGGGCTCGTGTTTCCGAACGCGAAAGCGGGGCTGATCCGGACGCTGATTTCGGAACGCACCGATCCGGTGCTGTTCGCGCTCTCCTACGATTATGTCGGCGATCTGTCGGAGACGGTCGCGCTGATGTGGCCGGCTGTGAACCTTGCCGGACATGGTTCCTCTCTCCCCCCTCGTGGGGGAGAGATGGAGAGGGGGGGCGATCGACCGGGCGAGCGCTCACCAAGCGGGGCGCCCCCCACCCCTATCCCCTCCCCACAAGGGGGAGGGGAAGAGCTATATCGTGCCACGCCTGAGCCCGGCCACAACCGCCCCCCGCTCACCCTGCCCGACGTGGTGACCGGCCTGCGCTCGGCCGGAAAGACCGAACTCCCCCGCCTCGTGGCCTTCTGGCTCGACGCGCTCGACGAGACCGGGCGCTGGGCGCTACTCAAGCTGATCACGGGCTCGCTTCGCATCGGCGTCTCGGCGCGGCTGGCCAAGACGGCCGCCGCCAGCCTCGGCGGGGTTCCCGCCGACGAGGTCGAGCAGGTTTGGCATGGGCTGGAGCCACCCTATGACAGCCTGTTCGCCTGGCTGGAGGGGAGGGGCCCGAGGCCGGAGGCGACCGACCCCGCGCCCTTCCGCCCGGTCATGCTCTCGCATCCGCTGGAGGATGCCGATTTCGACAAGCTCGATCCCGCCGATTTCAGCGCCGAATGGAAATGGGACGGCATCCGCGTCCAGGCCGTCAGCGGCACGCGCCCCGACGGCACGCGCCTGACGCGGCTCTATTCGCGCACGGGCGAGGACATCGCAGGCGCCTTCCCCGATCTCGTCGAGGCGCTGACGCTGGACGGGGCGCTCGACGGCGAATTGCTGGTGATGCGCGAAGGGGCGGTGCAGAGCTTCAACACGCTGCAGCAGCGGCTTAACCGCAAGACTGTGACGGCGAAGATGCTGGACGAGTTCCCTGCCCATATCCGCGTCTACGACCTGCTGGTCGATGGCCAGGAGGATATCCGCGGCTTACCGCTCGATGAGCGTCGCGTCCGGCTGGAGGCGTTCCTAAGCCGGCTCGACAGCGCGCGCTTCGATCTCTCGCCGACCATTCCCTTCGCAAGCTGGGACGACCTCGCCGCCGCCCGCGCCGACCCCGCCTCCGCCGGAGCCGGCGACGATGCCGACGCTGTCGAGGGCTGCATGGTCAAGCGGCGCGATTCGCCCTATCTGCCCGGACGGCCAAAGGGCCATTGGTGGAAATGGAAGCGGGAGGCCAGGCTCGTCGATTGCGTGCTGATGTATGCCCAGCGCGGTCACGGCAAGCGATCCTCCTTCTACTCCGACTACACCTTCGGCGTCTGGCGGGCGGGCGAAGCGGGCGCGGACGAACTCGTCCCGGTCGGGAAGGCCTATTTCGGCTTCACCGACGAGGAACTGGTCGAGATCGACCGCTATGTCCGCAAGCATACGCAAAACCGCTTCGGCCCGGTGCGCGAGGTCATGCATAACGCGCAAAGCGGGCTGGTCTTCGAGGTCGCCTTCGAGGGGCTGCAGCGCTCGACCCGGCACAAGTCTGGGCTCGCCATGCGCTTCCCCCGGATCAGCCGCATCCGCTGGGACAAGCCGCCGGCCGAGGCCGACCGCATCGAGGCGCTGGAACAGCTCCTGCCGACGGCGGGTTGAAGCCTTTGAGGTCGCCTATCCCAATCGAACCCTCATCCTGAGGAGCGGTCGAAGACCGCGTCTCGAAGGATCGTCCAGATGCCTCCGGAGCAAACTGGAGCATCCTTCGAGACGCCGCTTGCGCGGCTCCTCAGGATGAGGGCTGAGAAATCCATCGGACCGAAAGACACTCCATGACCCCGCTCCGCCTCCTCTTCCTCGCCGCCGCTCTGATCCTTGCCGCCGCGATCGTCTGGGCGGGCGCGACCGCCTCGTTCTCCGCGAGCTTCGCCAAGATCGTCAACGACCCCTGGGGCGTGGTGACGCTGATCGACCTTTACGCAGCCTTTCTCGTCTCGGGCTTTCTGATCTGGCGCTTCGAGCCCTCGAAGCCGCTCGCGCTGGGGCTGATGCTGCTGACGCTGGGGCTGGGCAGCCTCGTGCCGCTGCTCTGGCTCGCCTTCCGGGCCGGCCCGGCGCTCATCGCCGCGCGGCGCTGACAATGGCGTGAGGCCGGAACCCGACCATCGCCTGTCACGTTCCCATGCTGAAACCTGACAAGCCCGGCTTCTCGCGGCCGGGCTTTTCCTCAGCAGTGGAGAACCATCATGCCCTTCATCAAGGCCGGCGACGGCACTCAGATTTTCTACCGCGAGGCGGGGGCCGGCGCGCCGGTGGTGCTGATCCACGGCTGGCCGCTCAACGGCGACATGTGGGAGTATCAGGTGCCGGCGCTGGTCGCGGCCGGCAACCGCGTCATCACCTATGACCGGCGCGGCTTCGGCCAGTCCGACCAGCCCTGGACCGGCTACGACTACGACACATTCGCCGACGACCTTGCGGCTCTGCTCGACGCCCTCGATCTGAACGGCGTCACCCTGGTCGGCTTCTCGATGGGCGGCGGCGAGATCGCCCGCTATATCGGCCGCCACGGCACGGCGCGCATTGCCAGGACCGTGCTGGTCGGCGCGGTGACGCCCTTCCTGCTCAAGACGCCTGACCACGAGAACGGCGCGCCGCAATCGATCTTCGACGAGATGGTCGAGGGGTTGACCGCCGACCGCCCGCATTTCCTCGCCGGCTTCGCCAAGACCTTCTTCGGCGTCAGCCTGCTGAACGCGGCCGTTTCGGCGGAGATGCTCGACTGGGCCCAGGTTCATGCGCTGAAAGCTTCGCCCAAGGGGACGATCGACTGCGTGCGCGCCTTCTCGGAAACCGATTTCCGCGCCGACCTGCCGAAATTCGACAAGCCGACACTGATCATCCATGGCGACGACGACCAGACCGTGCCGATCGACATCTCGGCCCGCGAGGCGGTCAAGCTCATCCCGGGCGCGACGCTGAAGGAGTATGAAGGCGCGCCGCACGGGCTCTTCATCACCCACAAGGACCTGCTCAACGCCGACCTCGTCGCCTTCATCGGCGGCAGGGTCTGAGCGCATCGAGGCGGGCGCGACAACGCCCGCCTCGATCTTATGTTGCATTGCAATAGACCTCGTTAGGGAGCAGATGTCGTCCATTGTCCCCTGCGTTTTATGCGCGCCGCTTGAGATCGCGGCCGCCTCTGGGGCAGAATGAGCGTACGGACGAGGACGAGCGCGATGAGTCGGCAGCCTGTGACGCGGATCGTGATCGCGGACGACCACCCCCTGTTCCGGGGCGCGCTCAGGCAGGCGGTGTCGACCGCGCTGGCCGGCGCCGATGTCAGCGAGGTCGGCTCGCTCGAGGCGCTGACCGAGGCGCTGGGCTCCGGCGCGGACGCCGATCTCGTGCTGCTCGACCTGACCATGCCCGGCGTGCAGGGTTTTTCGGGGCTGCTCTTTCTGCGCGCCGACCATCCCGAAGTGCCCGTCATCGTCGTCTCGGCCAATGACGACCCGGCCGTGATCAGGCGCTGCATCGAGTTCGGCGCGCTCGGTTTCCTGCCCAAGACCGCCGATGTCGCGCAGATGGGCGAGGCGATCCGCGCCGTGCTCGACGGCGGCGTCTGGACGCCGCCGGGCGTCGATCTGTCGAGCCCGGTCGACGCCGAGGTCGCCGACATGGTGCGCAGGCTCTCGACGCTGACCCCGCAGCAGGTGCGCGTGCTGATGATGCTGTCGGAGGGGCTGCTCAACAAGCAGATCGCCTATGAGCTTGGCGTCTCGGAGGCGACGGTGAAGGCCCATGTCTCGGCGATCCTGACCAAGCTCAATGTCGACAGCCGCACCCAGGCCGTGATCGCCGCCGCCAAGATCGCCGGCACGGCCTGGTCGGGCGTCGGCGCCTCGGCGACGGTGTAGGCCCGTTCAGGGTCCATTCAATGCGATTGAGCTTGTCTGGAACCAGGGTGGCCAATAAAACGCGCCGTTATCCCGCACAAGCGGCGTAGCCGCGCTGCTCCGGGATTCCATCCTAGAGGATCGACAGTGCCCTATGATGGATTCCGGAGTTCCGCTTCGCTGCATCCGGGATGACGGCGTTTTGTTGGTTTATCGAGATCGAGCCAAAATGCAGGATCGCTGACATGGCCAATGGCAACATCGAACGCTTTCTCGGCGGCTCGCCGCTCGGCGTGCTCGTCCGGCTGCTGTTCATCTCGCTGCTGGTCGGCGCGGCGATGGCGTTTCTCGGCCTCTCGCCGCAGGCGCTCTACCAGGCGGCGGCCCGCTTCGTGCGGTCGCTCGGCGATCTCGGCTTCGGGGCGGTGCGCGAGATCGGGCAATGGATCGTCGCCGGCGCGCTGCTGGTCATCCCGCTCTGGCTGCTGTCGCGGCTGTTCGCGGCGCGGCGCTGACGCTCAGTCTTTTCCAGCCGCGAAGTCGTTCGCGTCGCGGCCGGTGAGCGCCGACAGGCGCGTCAGGCCGGCGCGGCGCGCCTCCTGGGCGAGGCCTGCCTTGATCGTCTTCACCAGCCCCGGACCCTCGAACACCATGGCGGTGTAGAACTGCACGAGGTCGGCCCCGGCCCTGATCCGGTCGGACGCCGCGGCGGCCGAGTCGATCCCCCCGACCCCGATCAGCGGGAACTGCCGCTCCACCCGCAGGAAGGTCTGCGCCAGGATGCGGGTCGCCGCCGCCCGCAACGGCCGGCCGGACAGCCCGCCGGCCTCCGCCCTGGCCGCGCCGCGCAGGCTCGCCGGCCGCGCCACGGTCGTGTTGGCGACGATCATCCCGTCGATGCCGCGCCGGCGGGCGACCGCGACGATGCCGTCGAGTTCCGGCAGGCTCAGATCGGGCGCGATCTTGAGCAGCATGGCGGTGCGTTGTCCGCCCGCCTGCGCGGCCTCGTCGCGCGCCTCCAGCGCCCGCGCGATCAGATCGTCCAGCGCCGCTTCGCTTTGCAGGTCGCGCAGGCCGGGTGTGTTCGGCGAGGAGACGTTGATGGTCAGGAAATCGGCGACGGGAGCGAGCTTTCGCGTCAGCACGGCGTAATCGGCCGTTCGATCCGCGGACTCCTTGTTGGCTCCGAGATTGACGCCGACGATCCCTCCGCGCGCGCGCCGCTTGGCCAGCCGCTCGGCGACGACCTCCATGCCGTCGCTGTTGAGGCCGTAGCGGTTGATCACCGCGCCATCCTCCACGAGGCGGAACACGCGCGGGCGCGGATTGCCCGGCTGCGGCAGCGGCGTCACGCCGCCGATCTCGACGAAGCCGAAGCCGAGACCGAGCGCGCCATCGACGGCCTCGGCATGCTTGTCGAAGCCGGCCGCGAGCCCGACCGGGTTGGGGAAGCTGAAGTCGAAAGCCTGCGTCGCCAGCACGGGGTCGTCGGACGAGGGCCTGAGCGGCGGTGCGGCGGCGAGCGCCGCCACCGTCAGGCGATGCGCCGTCTCGGCGTCGAGCTTGTGGATCAGCGGGCGCGCCAGACTGAACAGGGCGTCGATCACGCGACATCCTCCGGTATGTGGTGCAGGCCATCGCCGTCGGACGCCAGCGGCGCGATCCAGCGCGCCGCCTTCGGGTCGAGCGGACCGTAAAGATGGGGGAACAGCGCTCCGCCGCGCGAGGGTTCGTAGCGCAGGGCCTCGCCGACGCGGGCATCGTCAAAGGCGATCAGCAGCAGATCGCGCTGGCCGGCGAAGTGTTTTGCCGCCGTCTCGCGGACCTGCGAGCCGGTCGAGAAATGGATGAAGCCGTCGGCGAGATCGACCGGCGCACCTGCGAAGATGCCGGCCGCCTCGGCCTCGCGCCAGAGCGCCTCGGGACAGATCTTGTAGATGAGCGGCACGGGCGGGTCTCGGGCTGTCGGGTGATGCGGCGACATAGCGGCAGCGGCCATGTCAGGGCAAACCTAATCGCGATTCTGCCAACAAACTGATTGAAGTCTCATACGATAGGGGATATTTCCTATTTCCATCCCCGCCTTCCGGCAACATCAGCAGCGAGGCCTCCGCGGTGCTGTCCCACGACCAGATCTGGAGCGCCATCGACGCGCTCGCCCAGCGCTATGGCTTCACCGCCTCCGGGCTCGCCCGCAAGGCCGGGCTCGACGCGACCACCTTCAACCGCTCCAAGCGGATCGGCCCCGACGGGCGGGAGCGCTGGCCCTCGACCGAATCGATCGCCAAGGTCCTGCAGGCTACGGGCGCATCGCTCGACGAGTTCATGGCGGTGGTGATGCGGCGCGGTTCCGCTCCCTCGCGCACCATCCCGCTGATCGGCTTCGCGCAGGCCGGCTCCGGCGGCTTCTTTGACGATGGCGGCTTTCCGGTCGGCACGGGCTGGGAGGAGGTCGCCTTTCCCGGCGTCGCCGATGAGAAGGCCTATGCGCTGGAGATCGCCGGCGATTCGATGCTGCCGCTCTACCGCGACGGCGACACCATCATCGTCTCGCCGACCGCGACGGTGCGGCGCGGCGACCGCGTCGTGGTCAAGACGGTGGAGGGCGAGGTGCTGGCCAAGCAACTCAGGCGCCAGACCGCCCGGACGGTCGAACTCGCCTCGCTCAACCCCGAGCATGCCGAACGGGTGCTGAACCTCAGCGAGATCGCCTTCATGGCGCGGGTGATCTGGGCGAGCCAGTAGTCCTTACCGTCAATTCCCGTTCTGCCGCGTCGCCGGCAGCGTCACCTTGAACACCGCGCCCATCGGCGATGGCTCCAGCGCGATCATGCCGCCATGCAGCCTGACCAGCTCGGCCGCGATGGCGAGCCCCAGCCCGGTGCCGCCAGGACTGACCGAGCCGCGAAACGCCTGGAACAGGTTTTCCCGCGCGCGCGGCGGCACGCCGGGGCCGTTATCGGCGACGCGCAGTGAAATCTCGCGCTCGCCGCGCTGCGCCTTGACCACCAGCATCGGCTGTCCGTCGCCATCGGCCCCGGCCTGCGTCAGCGCCTGCACCGAGTTTCGCATCAGGTTGAGCAGCACGCGCGCCATCTGGTCGGGGTCGCACGGAGCCATCAGATCGGCCGGCACCTCGTTGGAGAAGCCGATGATCTTGCTTTCGGGCAGGCCGAGCAGTTCCGCCTGGTCGGCGACGAGCTGGCGCAGCGGAACCTCGCGCAGCACCGGCGTCGCCTCGGCCGCGCGGCCATAGGCCAAGGTCGCCTGGCAGAAATCGATGGCGCGGCCGAGCGTCGCGATCAGCCGGGGCGCGAAGCGCTTGATCTTGGCGTCGCGGGTGTCGACCAGCCGGTCCGACATCAGTTGCGCGGCGGCCAGCATGTTGCGCAGGTCGTGGTTGATCTTGCTGACGGCCAACCCGAGTTCGGCGAGATGTTTCTTGGTTCGCAACTCGTCGGCGAGCGTCATCTGCATGCGCGCCAGCGCCCGCTCCGCCTCGCCGATCTCGTCGGCGCGCTGCGTCGGCTCGATGATGTTGCGCGGATTCTCCGGGTCGGCCTCGAACTCCATGACATTGGCCGCCAGCCTGCGGATCGGCCCGACGATCATCCAGTTCAGCGCCAGATAGACCGCGACCGCCGTCAGTCCCGAAATCAGCAGCGAAAGCAGCAGGATGTTGACCGAGAAGGTCAGCATCGCCCGTCGCAGCGGGGCCTCGTCGATCACGAGCTCGACGAAGTCGGCCTCGCCCATCGCCTGGCCGATCACCCGGATCGGCTTGTCATGGGGCGGGGTGATCAGCACCTCGACCGCCTCCTTGATCGCGCTCATCCAGCCGAGATCGCGCAGATCGACGGTGCGGGCCACTTCGAGCGGCATCGAATCGAGGCTGAGCAGGCGTCGCGCACCGCCGACGCGGGCCGCGATCGCGCGCGCGCCGACGCCGCCGAGCAGGCGGGCCTCGCTGCCCTCGGGCAGCCCGTCCTGCGGCGTGCCCTCCAGCACCAGCACGGCGACCTGCGCTGCCGCCAGCCGGTCGTTCAGCCAGTTGCGCCGGAAGTTCGCGACCGAGGGCAGGTAGATCAACACCTCCGCCACCATCACGAACAGAACGGTCAGAACCAGCAGCTTGGCCGAAAGGCCAAGCCGGGTCAGGCCGCGCGGCACGCTGACGGACAGGGCTCTCTGTGGGGGCGTGGAATTCAGCATCGCAGGCGAAGTCTATCCGAAACGGCGCAGAAAGCCGATCAGCTTGCGGATGCCGGGTTTTGCCGCCAGCGGCGCGTAGAACGAGACCGCCGCGCGCTTGGAGACCTCGGAGAAGGTCGGATAGGGGAAGACCAGCCCGGCCATGTCCTTGACGCCGAACCCCTTCTGCACCGCCAGGCACCAGGGCACGATCATGTCGCCTGCCTGTGCGCCGACGATGATGACGCCGAGGATGCGGCCCTTTCCGGTCGTGACGAGCTTGACGAAGCCCTCGGTCTCGCGCTCGGCCTGGGCGCGGTCGTTCTCGGCATAGGGCCAGCGCAGCACACGGATCTCGCCGGCGGATCTGCGCGCCTCCTCCTCCGAGGCCCCGACGCTGGCGAGCTCGGGATGGCAATAGGTCACGCGCGGGATCGCGCTGGTCGAGACCTTGACCGGAAGCCGGAACAGCGCGCTGCGCAGCACGAGCCCGGCATGGTAATTCGCGACATGGGTGAACTGCAGCGCGCCGGCCTGCCCGCTGGCGCAGTCGCCGATCGCGTAGATGCGGCGGTTGGCCGTGCGAAGGCCCTTGTCGACGATCACGCCCTTGGCGTCGCTGGAGACGCCGGCGAGATCGAGATCGAGCGCCTCGATGTTCGGTTGGCGCCCGGCGGCGACGAGCAGATGCGTGCCGTCGAGCGCCTCCTCCTCGCCGTCCGGCCCGCCCGCGAGCACGAGCCTGACGCCGCCCCTGATCGCCTCGGCGCGCAGAACCTTTGCCCGCTCCTTCAGCGTCACGCCCTCGCGTAGCAGTCTGCGCCGAACGATCGCCGCGGCTTCGGAATCGTCACGCGAGAGCAGCGTCTGCGCCTCGACGATGGTGACCGCGCTGCCCAGCCGCGCCATCGCCTGCGCCAGTTCGACGCCGATCGGCCCGCCGCCGAGCACCAGCAGCCGCGCCGGCAGCTTCGTCAGCTCGAACACGCTCTCATTGGTCAGGAAGGACACGTCGGAAAGGCCGGGGATCGGCGGGGCCGCGGGGCGCGAGCCTGTTGCGATGACGAAACGGCGCGCCTTGATCACCTGCTCGCCGACCATGACCGTGCTGCGGCTGGCGAAGCGCGCCTCGCCCTTGATCACGGTGACGCCGAGCGCCCCGAACCGCTCGACCGAATCATTGGGCGCGATCGCGCCGATGACGCGTTGCACATGGTCGTGGACCTGCGCGTAGTTGACCTGCGGCTCGCCGGCGCTGACGCCGAAGCGCTGCGCCTCGCGGATGGCTTGAGCCCGCGCGCCGGCCGCGATCAGCGCCTTGGAGGGAACGCAGCCGACATTCAGGCAGTCGCCGCCCATCCTGTCGCGCTCGACCAGCACGACGGAGACGCCGAACATCGCGGCCGCGGCGGCGACGGAGAGCCCGCCGGAGCCCGCTCCGATGACGCAGATGTCGGGCGTCAGGGGCTGGGACGTCGTCGTCGCCTTGGTTTCGCTCACGCCGCGTCTCCCCTCTCACCGGACTTCGCCTTGCTGATGCGTCGCCAGATCACGGGAATCAAGGCCACGCAGCCCAGAAGCGCGAAAGCGATCAGAAGTTCCGGCGTCAGGATCGCCTTCAAATCGAGGCCACTGGCGCAATCTCCGCGTCCGGCCGCCTGGCAGGCGGCGCGCGCGCTCTGCTGCGCGGCGATCACCGAATCGAGGCCCGCTCCCGCCACCGCGAAGGCGAGCGTGCCGGGAATGATGCCCACCAGCGTCGTCCAGGCGAAGACCGGCAGGCTGACGCCGCCCAGAGCGGCGGCAAGATTGACCAGCCAGAACGGAAAGGCCGGCACCAGCCGCAGGAACAGGAGATAGGAGGCGGCGTCCGACTTGAAGCCGTCGAGGATGCGCGCCAGAGCCGGCCCCGCCTTGCGCTGCAACGCCTCGCCGAAGGCCGAGCGCGCCACCATGAACACGATGATCGCGCCCAGCGTCGCCGAGACGACGATGACCGCGCCGCCGAGCACGCCGCCGAACAGGAAGCCGCCGAGCAGGGTCAGCAGCGCCGCGCCCGGAAAGGACAATGCGACCGCGGCGATATAGATTCCGGCGAAGGCGAGCAGCGCGGCGGGCCGGTTGGCGGCGACGAACTGCTGAAGCTGCTCGCGGTGCTGCAGCACGGCCTCGAAATTGAGATAGCGGTGCAAGCCCGCCGCATAGGCGCCGGCCATGGCCAGCGCCAGCACGGCGAGCGGCAGGTAGCGCCGCCAGGCGGGTCTCTCGCCGCCTTGTCCCGGCACACCCGCGCCCGTCGACATCCCAGACTTGGTCATGCCAGGCTCGGTCACGCCAGGTTCGGTCATGCGCCCATCCACCTTCAGCCCGATCGTTCGGATGGTCAGTTAAGCGCAAGTCATGACAAACGCATCGCCCCGTCACCGCATAGTGAGGCGGCGTGACGAGCGACGCGTCAGGCGACGTGGCGGCTCTTGTCCGGAGAGAAGTCCGACATCGGCTCGGGCCGGCCGAACAGATAGCCCTGCGCCCGCTGCGCGCCGAGCAGCTGCACGGCGATGCGCTGCTGCTCGGTCTCGATCCCCTCGACCACGACGGTCATCGAGAGCCGCCGGGCGAGCTGGCAGACCGCCTCGATGATCGCCTTGGAGGCCTCGGTGACGGTGACGTTTCGGGTGAAGCTCTGGTCGATCTTCACATGCGCGAAGGGGTAGGTCGACAGATAGGCCAGCGAGGAATAGCCGGTGCCGAAATCGTCGAGCGCGAAGCGCACGCCGAGGCTGCGCAATTCGTCGATCACGGACAGCGTCGTCTTGTTGTCCTCGATCAGCAGCGACTCCGTCACTTCGAGTGTCAGCCTGTCGGAGGTCAGGCGCGAGGACAGGAGAGCCTGCTTGACCGTCTCGACGATGCGCCGGGGCTCGCGGAACTGCAGCGGCGAGATGTTGACGGAGACGCCGATCGAGCCGGGCCAGGTGGCGGCGTCCTTGCAGGCCTGGCGAATGGCCCAGTCGCCCATCGCCGCGATCAGGCCCGACTGCTCGGCGATCGGGATGAAGACGCCCGGCGGCACCATGCCGCGCGTCGGGTGACGCCAGCGCATCAGCGCCTCGCGCGAGACGATCTCCTGCGTCTTCAGGTCGACGATCGGCTGGTAGTACAGCTCGAGCGCGCCGTCGTCGCAGGCCTTGCGGAGATCGACCTCGATCTCGTGCCGGTCGAGCATCTCCTCGGCCATGGCCGGGTTGAAGAACATCAGCGTGTTGCGCCCCGCCGCCTTGGCCTTGTAGAGCGCGGTGTCGGCATGGCGCAGCAGGTCGGCCGGGTCGGCGCCGTCATGGGGGGCCATCGCGATGCCGATGCTCGCCGTGATGTAGACGCTCTTGGTATCGAGCAGGAACACCTTCGACATCGCGTCGATCATCCGCTGCGCGATGGTGGTGACGACGGCATGGTCGGCCGAGGGCAGGATCAGCAGGAATTCGTCGCCGCCGAAGCGGGACAGGTGGTCGCCGGCGCGGATCGCGGCCCGCAGGCGGTTGGCGGTTTCGCTCAGCACGCGGTCGCCGATGTCATGGCCCAGGCTGTCGTTGACCTGCTTGAAGCCGTCGAGATCGAGATAGAGCAGCGCGAAATTCTCGGAGGTGCGCTCCATCCGGGCGAAGGCCTGCGCCAGTTGCGTGTTGAATTCGAAGCGGTTGGCGAGCCCGGTCAGTTCGTCGAAGCGCGCCATCTGCTCGATGCGCGCCTCGGTCGCCTTCCGGTCGGTCGCATCCTCGGTCAGCATCAGCACGCCGCCCTCGGCGGCAGGCGCGATGCTGATGACCAGCACCCGTCCGCTGCGGGTCTGCAGTTCGCGCGTCAGCGTCGCCTGGGTCTTCTGCACGACCGCGAGCGCCGAACGCATGTCGCGCACCTGGTCGCCGCCGACGACCTGACGTTCGATCAGGAACCGCGCGATCGCCGTCAGCGGCGTGCCGGGCAAGGCGAGCGTTTCCGGGATGCCGTAAAGCGCCCGATGGGGCGCGTTGCTGACCGCGAGCTTGAGGTCGCGGTCGAACATGGCGAGGCCATGGATCATCGTGTTGAGCGCCGCGTCCAGCGTCAGGTTCTGCGAATGCAGCGCCGAGGCCAGCGCCTTGGACTGCTTCGTCGCGTCGCTCAGCGCCAGCAGGTTTCGGTGCAGGGAATTGGTAATGGCGATGTTGGCGATCACATATAGGAAGGCGAAATAGCCGATATACTGATAGTAGACATTGTGCGCCTGGATCAGCCCGAAGGCCATCGGCACGCAGAAGGTCAGCAGCTGCACCGCGACGAATTTCGGCCGTCCGGCATTGCGCGAGACATAGCCCGAGGCCAGCGCGATCGTCGACGAGACCGAGGTGATGTGCGCCGCCGGGTCGTCCGTCTGGGCCAGCGCGATGTAGCAGCTATAGCCGAGCACGGCGCTGAACACCGTCGCGCCGAAGAAATACTCGCGGTCCCAGCGTTTGGTCTCGGCGAAGCTGTCCTCGGAGTGGTCGCGCCGGCGATAGCTGACCACCGTGATGAGCCGCAGCACCACGACGAGCCCGACCAGCACGGTCAGCGTCATGAACAGGCTGATCCCGGTGGACAGCCAGCACAGATAGGGCGTCAGGATGCCTGCGATGCCGCCGGGAACGATCGAGGCGGGCGAGGAAAACAGCGACGAGACCAGCAGGCGGTAGCCCGGCAGGTCGAGGCCCTCCGCCGGTCTGGCCGCCCCGCCACGCCTCAAAACACGCCCGAGA